>Ga0074044_10003699_pt1 | contig 12918 bp, 9 predicted proteins | sample BogForMeECP23OM1_FD_94443 | JGI IMG/M metagenome (GOLD analysis project Ga0074044, IMG submission 94443) | Bog forest soil microbial communities from Calvert Island, British Columbia, Canada - Bog Forest MetaG ECP23OM1 | ecosystem: Environmental > Terrestrial > Soil > Wetlands ...
GGTGAGTTTCGACCGGGTCGTAGACCATGTCGAAGACTACTCGGGCTTGAATTTCGTCGTCCTTGAGCGGGCAGTCTCGGATGTTGCCCATGCCCACGGGAGTGGCGTTGATGATGACGTCGAAGGCGGTCTTGCGCAGGTCGGCGCGTTTCAGGGTGCGGGCTTTGGCTTGGCGCGCCAGCTTCTGAGCCTTGACTGACGTGCGATTCAGGATCCAGACTTCGGCGCCTCGCTCTTTGAGTCCGAAGACGGCGGCTCGGGCCGCGCCTCCGGCGCCTAGGACCAGAACTTTTGCGCCATCGATGGAGAGACGCTGTTCCAGTGGACGAAGCACGCCGGCTATGTCGGTATTGAATCCGTAGAGCTTGCCATCCTGGGCGCGAACTACCGTGTTGCAGGCTCCGATCTTGGCGGTGTGGGCGTCGGTGTTGTCGAGATGCGGAACTATGGATTGCTTGTAGGGCATGGTGATGCTGAGGCCGTGCAGGGGAATGTCGCGGACGCAGCGGAGCAGATCCTTGAGGGTTTTGGCGTGGAGAGGAAGATAGACGGCGTTGACGTTCTCGCGGCGCAGGGCGGCGTTCATGATGATGGGCGAGAGCGAATGGGCTACGGGATCGCCGGCTACTCCATAGACGCGGGTGGCGGCGTCGACTTGCTCGATGCGGTAAATGATGCGCAGATCCTGCGTGGTGACCTGACCGGGCGCGGTTTTGAGATCGTCGCTGACCGCTCCGAAGGTGAAAACGCTGCCGGCGCGCACGCCTAGCACGCGGCTGATGATGCCTTGTTCTCCCATGCACAAGCCGATCAGCACATGCTTGCCGCTTTGGGTTTGCAGAAACTTCATCATGGCCACGTTGTCGGAGAGGGTGGTGGCGGTGGAGACGACCTTGTAGAAGTCGGCTGGAATTTTCAGCATTTTTTCCAGCGTGTCGTCGAGGTTGCGGGTGGCGCGGAAATCGTGGAACGAGAGGATGAGTGCGGCGCGGCTGCGCAGGCGCTTGAGCGCGTCGGGCTTCGATTTCAGCGCGCTCTGGAGTTCGAGGTCGACGATCGGACAGCCGGCGGCTTGGGCCTTGTTGAGCACTTCGAGTTGAGAAGCCAGCGATCCTTTGAACTTTCCGCCATTGCCGGCACGGCGGCAGGTGGCGATGGCGGTGACGTACTGGTGAGTTTCGAGAAAACGATGGATCTTGGGAAGCGCGGCCAGGGGCTGTCTCAGGTAATCCAAACGGAACTCGAGGAAGGGGTTATCGCGACCCATGGACTCGGCGATGGCTAGCATGTCTTCGACGGTGTCGGCGCTGAGCGCCAAGCAGACCTTCGGCAGGCGCAAAGGCAGAAGACGGGGCGCGAGAGTAGAAGAAAAAGCCAAGGCCATTTGTTTTCAACAACGGCGCGATATTACAGGGGCGTAGGCGCAGATGCAACATAAGGTTACCGGAAGGCCCAGAAAACACTTTGGGAGCAAGGGGGCTCAACACCCTCGTAACCTTGACCCCTTGGCAGGCGCTTGTTACTTTTTGGCTGTAACCCTTGTCTTACGAAAGAGATAGCCCGGGGCAGAGCCGGAACCATGGGGAGTCGGAGGTAAGATGAAGAAAACAGGATTGTTATTGCTACTGATGGTGACGGCGACCTTGGCGGTGGCCCAATTGGCGTCAACGACGGCGAGCACGCCGGATGCGACCGGTATCATCAACACGTCGGGCAATGTGCCCTTCGTTCGTTACCAGACGCCCAGAGCGCAAGACATTTATTGCGCAGGTTTCATTACCAAGGACCGGATTCCCGACGCTAACTACGTAAACGGGGGCTTGGAGACACCGGTCTCGACCAAGTTCAAGCTCGGAGACATGATCTACCTGGCGGGAAGTGGTTACCAGGCTGGACAATTGTATTCGATTGTCCGCGAACTGAAGGACGTCAACGAGTACGAAATCTTTCCGGGGCAGAAGAAAATACTGGCAGCCACGGGACGCCCGTACGGGGAAATTGGGAGGGTGCGGGTGCTCGATACGCGCAACCACAGCGCCATCGCCCAGGTGGAATTCAGTTGCGATCCCATCAACCCAGGAGATGTTGCCATGCCTTTTGTGGAAAGACCGGAGATCGCGTTCCGCGCGCCCGGACATTTCGACCGGTTCGCGCCGACGAGTGGAAAGCTGAGCGGACGCGTCGTGCTGGGCAAAGACTTTGACAGCGTGCTCGGCACAGGCATGAAGCTTTATATGAACATGGGTTCGAATCAGGGCGTGAAGGTGGGGGACTATTTCCGGGTAGTGCGCTCCTACAGCGCCGACTTGCATGATCCGGTGGACTCGCTCTCCTTCAAGACCGGACCTACCGAAGACACGCAGATGCGGCCGGCAACTTATGAGGCGGGTCGCTTCGACAAGACCAAAGGGCCGAACATTCATGTGGGCGACCTGCCGCGGCGCGCCGTGGGAGAAGTGGTGGTTGTGAATGTAACCCCGACCGCAGCGTCCGCCATGGTGGTGTTCGCGCTGGAAGATGTGCACGCCGGCGACACGGTGGAATTGGACCCATCAGAGTAAGAGAACGAAACCATCGAATCGGAATGAGGGGAGAGCGAATCTCCCCTTTTTTTATTGGTTCGGACTTCCAGGAGGAAGAAAGGTGTCAGGTCTTAGGTCTTAGGAAAAACCTAAAGCCCACTTTTCTCCTGAGACCTGACGCCTGAGACCTGCCTTTATTCAGCGGAAGAAAAGGATTTTCGGATTTCCGGGAATCATCGCGCCAGCGATGACTACTACGACGATCACAATCACGAGTTCCATGTTGCCCTCACAACTCAACAGCCAGGGCTCAGCTTACGTCGTCTTGCAGTGAAAGCAAGAGTACTAAAGTGGGGGACGCGAAAGAGTGCAATGCGGATTCGTTAAGAGATCTTCGCCAGAAGATTCAACGGGGAACTTCGACCTCATCGGCGTCGCCGTGAGGCCCGCATCCAGGACGGAGAGACCTCAAGCAACCCCGGATCAGCATTTCAGACCACTACGCTTTGAACTCCAGTAAGCAAGTCCGAAGACAGCGGTAGACACAATGGCTATCGCGAGGGCAGGATAGCCAACCTGTTGCGAGCGGAGATAACTTAGGACCGTAAAAACCCACATACACGAGGCGAATAGGAACCAGACTATTACCCCCGTGGATGGAATGCGAGATCTATGCTTGCCAAGCCCGTATATCTTCAGGGCCCGATCGTGCATGGCGTTTTGTTGCAGGACTTTCTCTTCGCAGGAGTTCTTGCACGCGAGGCCGTCCCCCACGTCCGCTGCACACTCGGGACAAACAGCCTTAAAGCATGTCTTGCAAAGACCAACAGCCGAACTATTTTGATGGCGAAAGCAATTCATGTCCAAGCCCTCCTAGTAGGCTGCGGAAGAAGTCGTTCATGGGTGAGGGCCGTGCCCTCAGCGGCTAAAGCCGAATTCCCAACAATGCACTTACCGCAGCGGTGAACCGCTGCGCCACCCAAATCAAGTGCAAAACCGACTTTTCCCGCGGCCTGCCAGTGCACGACGCTGGAGGTACATCCCGAGGATCGGGAATTCAGCGGGGAACTTCGACATCGGCGTCGCCGAATACCTCGGCGGTGAAAGCCTCGAGGGTTGCGGCCTTGCGCCAGGCGTCCAGGGGAAGGCCCGCTTTGCGGCAGGTTTGTTCCAGAAAAGTTTCCCGGTCCCAACTGTGTTCGATGGGAACCTGGGGCAGCAGCAGGCCGCGTCGTCCGCCCTCCGAGATGACCAGGCCGTGACGCCCGACTTCCACCGCCTCGGGGCGAATGGGGAAGAGACGAGACAGCACGCTCAAAGAAATCTCCAACTGCAGAGCTTCTTGCTTGGTCACCGGCAAAAATCGGGAATCTTCGAAAGCGGCGGCGCGGGCGGTTTCGGCCACGGCGCGACATAGAGGCGCTATGGGCGCGGCGTAGCCGACGCATCCTCGAAGTTGGCGGTGGAGATCGCCGGGCAAATCGCCGGGCAGATAAAGAGTGGTGAAGACGCCTCGTGGCTCCGCCAGCCTGGCCGGAAGAGACGGCGCGGCCGGAAAAGGCTGACGCTCCAGGCCGGAAAGAATCGCCTGATGCGCGATTTGGAGCAGGGTCCGGCGTTGCTCGAGAGAAAATTCCTGGGATCGAAGGGCGGCCGCTTGTTCGGTCAGATTTTCGGGCGGTTTTTCAGACAGCTTGGACATCGCTTTTTCTCCGCCGGGAGAGGACGAAGGCCCGGCGCCGGCGCTTTTCCGATTTGCGGTCGATCCGCGACCAGAAAGCAACAAAGTAGTCGAGCGCGGAAACCAGCGAAAGCAGAACCATGAACCAGATGGCGAGCCAGGCAATCCAATAGACCGGGAAAATGTAAATGCCGTACACGGGCCACTGGTGCCAGCGGCGAGCGAGAATCACGGCCACGACAGAGATGATCTGCACCAGCATCTTGAACTTGCCCAGTTCGCTGGCTTGAATGGTAAAACCTTCGGAAGCGGCAATGGAGCGCAGTCCGCTGACCAGAAATTCGCGGCCGATGATGACCACGGCCATCCAGGCAGGGACGAGCGCGGGATTGAACTGCACGAGGGTGATGAAGGCGGCGGCGATCAGCAACTTGTCGGCCAGCGGATCGAGCAGCATGCCCATGGTGGTGATCTGGCCGCGTTTGCGCGCCAGATAGCCGTCAATGCCGTCGGTGATCGAAGCCAGGATGAAAACCGCCGAGGCCAGGGCCTCTCTTTCTCCGGTCTGTTCGGTTGCGAAGCGCGGGGTGCAGAGAATCCAAATGAGAAGCGGGATCGCCGCGATGCGGGTGAGCGTGATGTAGTTAGGAAGATTCACGCGACGACTGAGCCAAGGCCGCGAGAGCGGCCCAGGTAATTATCCTCTACATCGGGGGCCAAGGCAACGGACGGGAAGACATGGGCGCGTATTCCCTGGCAGGGGTCAGGTAGCGCCGAGTGAAATCAGTTGTGCGGCCGGATTGATGCGTGACGCCATGTCCGGCGTAATGATTACCTTGTCCAGCTTCAACGGGCCCAGTTGCACGCTAGCCTTGATCTTCTTGCTCATCCATTTTTCGCCTTCCAGAGTGAGCATCACCTCGCTGCGTGGCACGAAAGTCACGTCTTCCAGTTGCAGCGAGCCGAACTGCGCCTTGTATCGGGCGGCCAGGTAGAGATCGTCGATTGGCTTCAGTCGATACCTCTTTGTGCCTTGCACGAAACCCGCATTCACCTCGAATTCGACGAGATCCACGCTTTGCCCGGGCTTTGCCTTTTTCAACTCATCGATGTATTCGCGAACCTGCTGCACGGTAAGAGGATCCGATTTTTCCTGAAGCGTTTTATATGTGCTGTAGGTTTTCCAGGTCACATAAGCGCCCCAAGCTTGAGCGATGGCCCAGTACAATGTTCTGCCACCCAGTGCCAGTTGTACCTTACCCATTGCCGCAAGGCCGATAAGCGCAAAGTTCCACAGCGCAAGCCCCGCCAGAGTGGCGGCCGATATGATGATGACCTTAGGGTCACGCACTTTTCTCTCGTACACCCCCGCCCCAATCAAGGCCAGTCCCAAAAGAACGCTGACCGCTCCCCAGACGTTATTCGCAGCGACCACCGCAACGCCAATCAACAGGTTCAGCACACCCCACACGATGCTGGAGTTTCCGCTGGAACGAAGCTTCTTGTCGAACAGGCAAAATGCCCCCGCCAATGCCAGCCGCTCTACACGTTGTGGATCACTCGCCATACATCCTCCCGGGAAAGATGCAAAATGTACGACCTATCATCTCTGAGCTTCTTTGTAGCCGGCGGCCTTGGCTTCGGCTTCGGTCATGAATTTCCCGGCCTTGGTCTTGCCATACCAGCGTCCGCTCTTGTGGTAGACGCCGCTGTCGGTGTTGACCCAGACCTTGCCGCTGGCTTTTGCGGCGGCAATCTCCTGACTGGTAGGCGTGGCCGCAGCCGCCTTGGTGGTTGCCTTGGGAGCGGCTGGAGTTGCGCTGGGACTGGCCTGCGCTGCGGGTTTGGCTGCGGCGGAAGTGGTGTCGCTGGCCTGGGGCTTGGCCAAAGTCGGCGAAATCGCGACCGTTAGCAGCAAGCAGAAAATGAGCATCCATAGAGTCAGTTTGCTTGGTGAGTAATTCATATTTCCTCGCGAGATTCTAGCAACCTGTGGTGGAGATGCCGGGCCCAAAACCAGCGCCTAAAGGCGCATCCATAACACGGCACTTACGGTATGCCTAAAGGCATACCCTGATACGAATCGTCCTTGATACGAATCGTTCTTACATCTGATACGAATCGTCCTTGCACACGGGCTGCTAGGCATAGATTCCGCGCTGGCGGATGGTGTAGGCCACGCGGTCGATGGCCAGCATGTAGGCGGCGATGCGGTTGTTCACGCCATGAGTTTCGGAATAGCGGACCACATCAGCGAACGCCGCATCCATGATCTCTTCCAGATGCTCGTTGACCACCGATTCCTTCCAGAAGTAGCCCTGGCGATCCTGCACCCACTCAAAGTAGGAAGTGGTGACGCCGCCGGCGTTGGCCAGGATGTCGGGAATCACGAAGACTTTTTTCTCGGAGAGGATATCGTCGGCGGCGGCGGTGGTGGGACCATTCGCGCCTTCGGCCAGGATCTTGCATTTCACGCGGTCGGCATTCTGGCTGGTGATCACATTTTCGGTCGCCGCCGGAATCAGGATGTCGCAATCGACCAGCAAAAGCTCTAACGGATCGTACGGCTCGGCGCCTGGGAAACCGTGAATGGTGCCATTGCGCTGGCGGAATTCCCACAGCGCTTCCGTATCAATGCCATCCTTTTTATACAGGCCGCCATCCACCTCGCCGATGCCGATGACCTTGTATCCGGCTTCCGCCATGAGGCGGGCGGCGTTTGAACCGACGTTGCCAAAGCCCTGCACGATGACGCGGGTGGTGTTGCGATTGAGGCGCAGTTTCTTGATCGCCTGTTCGCAGACCATGAGCACGCCGCGCCCAGTTGCCTCGCGGCGGCCGCGCGATCCGCCGATATTGACCGGCTTGCCGGTCACGACCGCGGTGCAGGTCTGCCGCATGTGCATGGAGTAGGTATCCATGATCCAAGCCATGGTCTGCTCGTTGGTGTTCACGTCGGGAGCGGGAACGTCTTTTTCCGGGCCGATGAAATCGAACAGTTCGGCGGTGTAGCGGCGGGTCATGCGCTCCAACTCACCCTGCGACATTTTGTGCGGATCGCAAATGATGCCACCCTTGGCGCCGCCGAACGGAATGTTGACCACCGCGCACTTCCAGGTCATCCAGCTGGCAAGCGCGCGCACTTCGTCGAGGTTCACGTCGGGCCCATAGCGGAGGCCGCCCTTGGCCGGACCGCGCGCGATGGAGTGCTGCACGCGGTATCCGGTGAAGACTTCCAAATGCCCGTCATCCATCATCACCGGAATATGAACAATAATTTCGCGGCTGGGGCTGCGTAGAACCTTCCACAGTCCTTCGTCAAGATTCAGCTTGTGGGCGGCCAGGTCAAAGCGGGCGGCTTGCGCCTGCCAAGGATTAGTTTCCTGTTCGAGGTCGATTGTTTTCATAAATGTCTCCGTATGATGGCGGTTCGCAAAGTATATTGCTGCCCCGCAGGCTAGGCAAGCCGGGGACGTCCAAACGGAACGACGAAGAACTCTCTACACCATAGGTAAGTTGACAAACTGCCGGGCGGGCCGTAGCTTAATAAGGCGAACAAAAGGCGAATATTATGCCGTCCGCGGCAACCCTCCGAGAGCAGATCGAGTCCGTATTGGCGATGCGGATTCCCGCAGCCCTTTCCGTACCTCCTCGCAGCGCTCCGGAACTTCTGCCCACTGGCATCGCGGAAGTGGACGCGCTACTGGAGGGAGGATTGCCGCTGGGTGGCGTGACGGAAGTGATTGGTCGAGCCTCTTCCGGCAGAAGCACGCTTGTGCTTTCCGTGCTCGCGGGCATCACCAGGGAAGGGGCGGCCGCGGCATACGTGGATATCTCAGATGCCTTGGATCCGCTCTCTGCCGCGGCGATGGGTATTGATCTTGGCCACCTGCTTTGGGTGCGTGCCGGAGGTTCGGCGGATGAAACGTCGGGGAGCCTGGCGGGCACGGACAAGTGGCCTGTGGAAGTGAGAACGCGTTCAAGACAAGACGTGAAGTATGGCCGCGGAGGCTCGCATCCGCGCTCGGAAATGCGGGGCATCGAGCACGCGGTTGAAAGACTGTTTCAGGCTAAAGCCGGTCCTGAGAACGCTGAAATTCCTTTAGTGGATTACACACCCCGCTGCTCCGAATCTCTTCGAGGAAGGCGTATTACCCAGTCCCCGGAGCGCGTGGTGCCGAAGACGAACACTGCTGCGGAAGATTCCAGGCTCCGGCCATCCCCTAAGTCCCGGCGCCATTCGACAGCTAAAGAGGTATGGGATCGTCTGGACCAGGGTCTGCGAGCGACGGATCTGTTGCTGAACACGGGAGGCTTTCGCGCCATCGTGGTCGACATGGGCGACGTCGGGCCGGAACAGGCGCGCCGCGTGCCGTTAGCTTCGTGGTATCGCTTTCGGCTGCAAGCGGAGAAGTCGCATGCCATTCTCCTGCTGGTTACGCAAACGGCGTGTGCCGGCAGTTGCGCTTCTGTAGTTCTACGTTGCCTGGAAGCGGACGAACGATGGCAATACGCGAATGAGGCTCCGACCGGCTTACCGCTTTTGACGGGGTTCCGCTACCAGGTCAGCGCCAACCGCAAGCGTGGAAGTGCGCCGGAATCATGGTATCCCGGCAAGAAGAAACCAGTGTCCGCCGCCGCGACTTCATGGAACGGTACGACCTTATGGGCGAGATGAGCCATGTCTGCACCGTTGTATCTAGGTTTGCACGTGCGCGATTTTCCGGTGCAGGCGGAGGTGCGAGTTCGTCCGGAATTGCGCGGACAGGCAGTGGCGGTTCTCGATGGCGACCCACCGCTTGAAACCGTCTTCTCGCTGAACGACGCGGCACGCAGGCTCGGGCTTCGGTTGGGAATGAACCGGGTGCAGGCGGAGTCTTTCAATGGCAATAGCATTAGCAATACCAACCGTATTTCACTCCGCTCCAGGGTAAGGCATCAGGAAGATATTGCCTTTCGCGTCCTGATGGAGTGCGCGGAGCGGTTTTCGCCACGGATCGAGGTGTTGGCAACTCCTACGGAGAGTGTTTCCGGGGCAATGCTTGTCCTGGACATTGCTGCCTGCGAACGGCTCTTCGGGACGCCGAAGCAGATTGCAGTGGCGCTGCTACGGGCGGCGGACGCTGCGGGGTTTGAAGCCAGCGCTGCTACTTCCATCAATGTTTATGCGGCCGTCGTGGCGGCACGCGGATTTCCGGGAATCACGATCGTTCCTGCAGGTAGCGAGGCCGGCGTTCTGGCCCCGCTTTCGCTTGCGGTGCTGGATCTTGAACCAGAACAGCGGGAAACGTTTGCTTCCTGGGGAATTCGGACGCTGGGCCAACTGGCTGGCTTGCCGCAGACGGCGCTTGTGGCGCGGGTTGGGGAGGTTGGGCATCGGCTGCAAGCCCTGGCGCGGGGCGACTGCGAGCACTTGCTGGCTCCGGTTGAACCTCCGGCAGATGCCGTTCTCAGCGAAAGCACGGAACTGGAGCATCCGGTGGATCTGCTGGAGCCGTTGTTGTTTTTGATCAGCAGGATGCTCGAGCAGATTTTCAGACGCGCGGCGGCGCGCGCTCTCGCGATTGCACAGGTGGAGACGCGGCTGGTGCTGGATGACCCCGTACGTAGAGAACATCGGCGCATCGTGCGGCCTGCGCTGCCGGAATGGAGCCATTCGACACTGCTGAAGCTGGTCCAACTGGATCTGGAGTTGCATCCGCCGGAGGCCGCAGTGATCGCCTTGCACCTGGTGGCGCAACCGGCGCGATCGCAGAGCGTGCAGCAAGGATTGTTCACTCCGCAAACACCAGAGGCTGGTCGATTGGAAATCCTGCTGGCGCGGCTGCGCAAGCTGGTTGGGGAGGAGCGGGTGGGGGCGGCGGAGTTGTTGGATAGCCATCGTCCGGAAGCATTCCGAATGGCTCCTTTCGTCCCCGGAACGAGTGCAGCTTCGCTAGCTTTTGCTGGGTCTCGCCCATCGGCATTGCGGATTTTGCGGCCACCACGAGTCATTCGCGTGGAAATTCATAGAGTTTCTGAGCAAGGGCCGTGCCCTCAGCGGCTAAAGCCGAATTCACAACAATGCACTTACCGCAGCGCTGAAGCGCTGCGCCACCCAAAATCAAGTTCGACATCGAGTTTTTCCGCGGACTGTGACGCCGTGCCCTTCCCAAAACCTATCAGCGCTACTTTGCATTTGGCTGCGTTCTACCTGGAAGGGCAAAAGTTTGTTGTGCAGAAAGGCTCGGGGCCTTGGAAGGCTAGTGGAGCATGGTGGACTTATCCGGATTGGTCGCGCGAAGAGTGGGACGTGGCGCTGGGTGGACAGGACAAGAAATGCTGCCGCGTCGCTTATGACGCGTCCTCAGATTGCTGGTATCTGATTGGGATTTACGACTGAGATCATGCGATGTATATGGAACTCCATGCCCGCTCGGCTTTCAGCTTTCTGGAAGGCGCTTCCCTGCCGGAAATACTGATGGCCCGCTGCGCCGAACTGCAGATGCCTGCGATGGCGCTGCTTGACCGCAACGGGCTTTACGGGGCTCCGCGCTTTCACATCACGGCGGAAAAGGCCGGTACACGCGCACATATTGGGGCCGAGATCGCGGTGCGCGATGCGGGGGAGCGGGTGCGTCCTCCGGAGTGGGTGCCGCATCGCGTGCCGGTTGAGCCGGTGCGCTTTCCGGTGCTGGTGGAGTCTGCACTTGGATATCAGAATCTCTGCCGGTTGATCACTCGCTACAAATTGCGGGAAGGCACGAAGGCGGAAGGCGCCGCGACCCTGGCGGACATTGGAGAACACGCCGAGGGATTGATCTGCCTGACGGGTGGTGATGAAGGGCCGCTGGCGTCCGCTCTCTCTTGTGGGGGATACGACGCGGCACTGCGCGAAGTCGAGAAAATCGTGGAGTTGTTCGGTCCGCAAAATGTTTACGTCGAATTGCAGCGTCACTTTGACCGTACGGAGGAACACCGCAACCAGGCAGCGGTTCGAATTGCTCGGGCTTTGAAGCTACCACTTGTCGCTACCAATGGCGTCAACTACGCCACGGCCTATGAGCGCGAAGTTATGGACGTGCTGACGAGCATCCGCCACCACTGCACGCTAGACACGGCAGGCCGCTTGCTCTCACTGAATGCCGAACGACATCTGCGTTCTCCGCGAGAGATGCAGGAGTTGTTCTGCGATCTTCCGGAGGCAGTTACTAACACCACGGAGCTTTCCGCGCGCCTGACTTACACGATGAGCGATCTGGGATACCGCTTCCCGAGCTACCCCGTGCCCGATGGAGGCACCATGCAGGCGTTCCTGGAAAAGCGGGTGGAAGAAGGCGTACGCGAACGGTATCTGCCGAAGCGGGATTCGAAACTTTTCGAGAAAGCCCGGCAGCAAGCTCGGCACGAGCTGGCGCTGATTGGGCAACTGGAACTGGCGGGATATTTCCTGATCGTTTGGGACATTGTGCAGTTTTGCCGGCGTGAAGGGATTCTCGTTCAAGGTCGGGGGTCGGCGGCGAACAGCGTGGTGTGCTATGCACTCGGGCTTACGGCGATTGATCCGGTGGGCATGGAGTTGCTCTTTGAACGCTTTCTCTCGGCCGAGCGCGGCGAATGGCCGGATATCGATCTCGATCTGCCCAGCGGAGACCGCCGGGAACGCGCCCTGCAATATGTGTATCAACGCTATGGCGAACTGGGCGCGGCGATGACCGCCAATGTCATCACCTATCGCGGGAGGTCGGCGGCGCGCGAGGCGGGTAAGGCTCTCGGTTTCGATGCGGACACGCTCGGACGACTTACTAAGTTGGTGGGCGCATGGGAATGGAAGGGGCCGACGGACACCTTGGACGCCAGCTTTCGCACAGCGGGCTTCGACATCCAGCATCGCCGCATCGCCAAGTATTTGGAAATCTGCGAGCGCATGCAGGATCTTCCCCGCCACCTCGGGCAACATTCCGGCGGCATGGTGATTTGCGCGGGGCAACTGAATACGGTTGTTCCTATTGAACCGGCGTCCATGCCGGGGCGCACCGTCATTCAGTGGGACAAGGAAGACTGCGCCGACATGAAGATCATCAAGGTCGATCTGCTGGGGCTGGGGATGATGGCGGTGCTCGAAGACTGTCTCGAACTGGTGCCCCGGCATTACGAGGAGCCACTCGATCTGGCGCAGCTTCCGCAAGACGATCCGGAAGTTTATCGCACTCTGCAACGGGCCGACACCGTGGGGATGTTCCAAGTGGAGAGCCGGGCGCAGATGTCCGCCTTGCCGCGCAATCGCCCGGTGCGTTTTTACGATCTGGTGGTGCAGGTGGCCATCATCCGTCCGGGGCCGATTGTGGGCAAGATGATGAACCCTTATATGAAGCGGCGGCAGGGGAAAGAAGGGGTTACGTATGCGCATCCGCTGCTGGAGCCAGTGCTGAAACGAACGCTGGGAGTGCCGCTGTTTCAGGAACAGTTGATTCGCATGTCGATGATCGTCGCCAACTTCAGCGGAGGAGAAGCGGAAGAGCTGCGGCGGGCCATGGGGATGCGCCGTTCACAGGCCCGTATGCGGGAACTGGAGATCAAGCTGCGCCAGGGAATGACGGCCAACGGTATTCGCTCCGAGGCGCAAGAGCAGATTATTCAGTCCATCGCGTCTTTCGCGTTGTACGGTTTTCCCGAATCGCACGCGGCCAGCTTTGCGCTGATCGCGTACGCCAGCGCCTATCTCAAGTGCCATTA
>Ga0074044_10003700_pt1 | contig 12918 bp, 19 predicted proteins | sample BogForMeECP23OM1_FD_94443 | JGI IMG/M metagenome (GOLD analysis project Ga0074044, IMG submission 94443) | Bog forest soil microbial communities from Calvert Island, British Columbia, Canada - Bog Forest MetaG ECP23OM1 | ecosystem: Environmental > Terrestrial > Soil > Wetlands ...
AATGTCCCAAATGCGCAAGGACGTCTTCACTGACCGCTGGGTAATCGTGGCGGATGGCGACGGGTTGCAGCCGATAGACTTTCATTTCGAGAAATTAGCGAGGGACACGGGCTTCTGCCCGTTCTGCGAGAGCAATGAGGCCACAACGCCCGAGGAAGTCTTCGCCATCCGAAATCGCCCATCTTCGCCTAACGGGCCGGGGTGGTCAGTAAGAGTAGTGCCAAATTCCCAACCACGGCTGCGGATAGAAGGCGAACTGGCACGACGGGCCGAAGGCTTGCACGACCTGATGAACGGTGTGGGGGCGCACGAAATTATTGTGGAGACAGCGCGGCACGACCGTAGCCTGCACGAGCTAGAAATCGAGGAAATCTCCGACGTTATCAGAGCCTACATAGCTCGCATCCTCGATCTTGAAGGGGATCAGCGCGTGCGCTACGTGTTGATCTTCAAGAATCACGGTGAGGGAGCCGGGGCTCACACTATTAGTCATTCCATCTCGCAGTTGATCGCGCTCCCGATAACGCCACGTGCAGTTAAGACGAAACTCATGATTGCTCGTGACTACTTTGCTTTAAAGGAGCGCTGCATATACTGCGACGTGCTCCAACAGGAGTTAAAGGGCCGGAAGCGACTGATTGCTGAAAATGAGGATTTTGTGGCGTTTGCTCCGTTCGCGTCACGCTTTCCGTTCGAGATGTGCGTCTTCCCGAAGTTTCACAACAGCGCATTCAGCCGAATCGGAACAACTCAAGGCAAGAATCTGGCTCTGATCCTGCGGGATGTGTTGCAGAAGTTGGATCAAAACTTAGGCGGGCCGCCCTACAACCTGTCGCTGCACGACCGACCGTTTCTGCGTCCCAGAGGGGACTACTGGAACACAATCGAGGAGGACTTCCATTGGCATATAGAAATCCTGCCCCAAATGTCTCGTATTACTGGATTCGAGTGGGCCTCGGGATTCTTCTACAACCCAGTGCCGCCGGAAGTCGCCGCCCGCTGCCTCTCGGCGGATTCTCCGCTTGATCTTCCTTCCCGAAGCCGACCTGCCGCTTGAACCTCTGTGGGAACAATGGGGAGAACCCTAAAAGGCGGAGTGCGTTGGGGTGGAAAGGCGAATGGGCGGAAGTGCGCTAGCGCACCGACGCGAGCTGCTCAAAATAGTATCGTGTTTCGTCATGACCGCTGATAGCCAGCCCAAAACAATCGGTGCAATGATTGACGCACTCGAGAAGATTCGGGAAGACTTGTTCCACCTTCAGAAACAGATGGAGAAACTGGAACCTGTCCAAGAACGTCTGTCTCGCAACGAGCATAAAAAATCCTAAGCTTTCCCAACGTAGTTTCCGCATGTCTGAATGAGCAGAATTGCAAGAGGGACGTTGGTCCTTGGTTCAAGACACAGTCTACGCGGCAACTGGTAGTTGGCGCAAAATCGCGATATCACTCTTTGAGGTGTAGCTCTGATTCCGCTCGGAACCAATCTTCCCGGTCGTGGCCATGTTCGCAGCTACGCGTCTCAAACAACCCGTAGGCACGGCCTGCGATCGCAAAGTGCTCCTGTTGCATCTCCCACTCCCAGTTGAGACTCAAAGGTTGAGTGGGGGGATCAGATTGCTGAGGCTTTCCTTTGGAGTTCATGACATCCTCCTTCGGACGTGGCGCGGAACAAGCATCTCTAGGTCTTCTCTCGACAAGAGCAGTTGGAGTAGCGTCCCCGCATTGCTACGGTCAGGGACAGAGCGTCACCAAAGCCTTCCAGAGTGACATCGTAAGTCTTCTCCAGATCGGATAGCGTGGTCTTCCATCGCTGCGTGCGACATTTTCGTCGTGGACAACTCTTCCAATATAGTGGCGTTGTTGCGAACGTGTGACGAGATGGCGAGAAGCCCTTCCGAGACGACGGGATGTTGCCCCGCTAGAGAGCGGAGGCGGTCGCTCACGTCGTTGAGTTTCTGAACTTCGAGCAGAATTGTGTTTGCAGGCATTGGCTACGAGGCTTCCGGCCTCGATCTGCTAGGCCCAAAATACGAATCGCCACCGACCAAACAATTACTAGGGGGGCCGACGTTGAAAGCTCTCGCCTCAGGGGGTGTGCGCACCGTGGTGAGACCTGCTCTTCGGTGGGGCGGGACAAATTAACGTCGCACGAATGAGCGCGTCCGTCAGTGACCGGAGTCACATCTTGATGTGCAGTGATCGCCAAGAGCCACAGCGCAAAGCCAGAACTCTCACAGTTGAAACACCGCTTTGCGCTCATTGACCGAGTTCTGAAAGCAACCGCCCGCTTGCAACATCTAGGTGTTTTGGAAGCAAACGACAGACATGGAGTTCCGGCAACGAGGCCGCTTACGCGCTACGTCGTATAGAGGGCAAGACCGCACATTTTCTGATGATCACGTTCTGGGAGTCCGAGGAGGCGATCCGCGCCTTTGCCGGAGACGACATCAACGTGGCGAAATACTACGACTTCGACAAGGACTTCCTGCTCAATTGGAATCCGCTGTAACAGAAGCAAGCTGATTGATCTTAGCACGCCATTTTCTCGCCTTCACCCGCCCCGACCACGTCGATCGTGCCGCTTAAAATTTAATTCGGCGTAGAGTTCCCGGACATCCCTGGTGTGCCACTTCTGGCGAGAGAGTGGACTTCTCATTCGCCATATTTCGATGGGCAGCGAGTCGTCCAATGGAAGGAGTCCCAGTATGGGATCCTCGAACACAATTTCGTGGCACGGCGCGCGCCCGCCTGACCTAATTACCAGCCTCACTGTCAAGTTGGAAACCTCTATCCCGCAAACCCGAACTGCGAACTTTTGCAAGTGTAGTGTTTTCGGATTCATGGCCCTCCAAATAGATGCGCCTGTGGTTAGGACTACGACCCTAGGAGTCTCGAGATCGGCGGGAAGCCCTGAACGGAGCCGAGCGGCTGGCCGGGACGAAGGGATTCAAGGCGGGCGGAAAACTTCTGATTTCCGCTCGCTCAGGCCCTCTTCCGTGAACGCTGGGAATTCGAGGCTTCCACGTCTTGAACTCGAGTGGGAATTTTAGCTCGCTGTGGAACAACCCATTCGCAGCAGCCTTTTGATTGGCTACTAGTTGCTGGCACAAACGGCTCCAGGGATTACGTCCGGCTTGCCGATAAACCGTCCGGAATCCTGGTCATTACTTCCCACAAGGTTATCAATAGCGATCTCCGCGAAGCCGACTTCCGGCCAACGTTGTTGAGAGTCCATCCTGGGCATTACCTCCGGGTTACCCGTAACCCAGATGCGATCTGCCACAAATCTGATTTGCCTGACCTGCAAGCGGTTCGAGTGAGAAAACGCTTGACATATGGTAAGCTTTTGCTTACCGTTAGTCATGGCTTACCAATGCCTGCAAGCATCGGACGACTTTCCCGTACTTGCGGTCCTGGCCGACCCAACCCGTCGTTCCCTGCTCGACCTGTTGCGCCACAAGCCATTGCCGGTGGGTGAGTTGGCGCGCCAGATGCCGATAAGCCGCCCGGCTGTGTCGCAACACCTCAGGATCCTGAAAGAGGCCCAACTGGTCCGCGAGCACCGCCACGGCACGCGGCACTATTTCGGCCTCAATCCCGCGGGTTTCGCCGGGCTGCGGGAATACGCGGATTCGATGTGGCAGGAGGCGCTCAACGCCTTCGCTGCCTATGTGGCGGAACAGACGAGGGGAGCGGCGAAATCCGGCCCGCACCGGTTCGTCAAAGGCAAGAAAGGAACTAGAGTGCATGACAAACAAATCCGTCTCGATTGAGCCAGTCGTGAAGACCGTAACGGTGGCATCTACGCCGGAAGAAGCTTTCCGCTACTTCACCGCCGATATCAGTATGTGGTGGCCGGTCGCCACTCAGTCCGTTGTCGCCTACGCGAGCGATTTCAAGGACACGCCCGAAGCCGTTATCTTCGAGCCGCGGGTCGGCGGTCGCATCTTCGAGCGCGCGCGCTCCGGCGAAGAGCACGTCTGGGGAACCGTGCTGACATGGGGGCCCCCTGCGCAAGTCGTGTTCAGTTTCCATCCTGGCCGCGATGACAAGGAAGCGCAAACGGTGGAGATCACGTTCTCCCCGGTGCCGGAAGGGGCAAGAGTCGTGCTGACTCACAGTGGCTGGGAGAAACTGGGTGCGAAAGCGCGGAAGGCCCGCGACGGCTATAACCAGGGATGGGAGACCGTGTTCGTCACCGCCTACCGCGAATACACACAGAAAAGAAAGCAATCTTAAGGAGGAGTGATGCGAACCACTATGTTTTTGCTGCTGATTACAATGCTGACGGTGCCCGCCCGCGCGAGCAACCGCATGCTGGCCACGGAGTTCGAAGTGAATGCTCCTATCGAAAAAGTGTGGGCCGCGTGGACGACACCGGACGGGATCAAGACCTTCTATGCTCCCGACTGCAAAGTCGAGCTGCACGTGGATGGCGCCTACGAGATCTACTTCTCGCCGGAGGCCAAGCCGGGTGAACGTGGTGGCGAGGGCATGCGCATTTTGGGGCTTGAGCCCATGCGACGCTTCGCCTTTACCTGGGGCGCTCCTCCCACGATCCCCGATGTCCGCAGTCAACGCACCATGGTCATCCTTGAATTCGAAAAGAAAGGCACGAGTCGCACGCTGGTCCGCTTCACGCATTTGGGATGGGGCGAGGGCGCTAGCTGGGATGAGGCGTACGACTACTTCGATCATGCCTGGAACGAAGTCGTGCTGCCGCGCTTCCGCTACGCCATGGAAGTAGGGCCGGTCAACTGGGAAAAGACACCCAAAGTGCCGCCGGTCGCATCCACACTGAAGGCCAGCTTCACTCGGCCTTGACCTCTTCTTGTTTCTATTTTTGTTGTCGCTGGTGACGTTGTCTGCGCGACAGCGTCGAAACAACCTGCAGGAACCGGTAAAAGCGAAAGACGGGCTCCCCGGACTTGGAAAAATACACGAAGGAGAATGAACCATGAAGACCTACCAGAAACTGGCGCTGGCAGTGCTGGCCGGCGTCTCGATCGGCATTGCTGGCGCCAAGTTAATTAGTGCGCAGCAAGTCAAGACGCCGCCTGGCTACGTCATCGCGGAGGTCGAGGTAACGGACCCCGCTACCATGCAGAAATATGGGGATAAGGTGTCGGAAACGCTAGCGCCTTTCAATCACCACTATGTCGTGCTTGGCCACAAGATCCAGGCTCTCGAGGGCGAACCGCCAAAGGGCGGCATCGTGATAATCGCTTTCGACAGCGCGGAGAAAGCGCGTGAGTGGTACGATTCGCCAGCCTATGAGACGATCAAGCCGATCCGACAGAGCGCAGCCAAGAGCCGCATGTTCATCGTCGAAGGCGTCGCCCCCCAGTGACGGACAGGTCAAGTGGTTTTTCAGGTGATTTCAATCGGCCGTCTGGCTCTCCGTGGAGCCAGGCGGTTTTCCTTTGGAGGAGGGATGAACTGGTTCTCTTCACTCCCGTGACATTCGGAGGTTACTCGCCGGAATTGAAGAAGTTGGTGGACCGGTTCATCCAGCTCGTTTCCCCTTTCTTCCAGATGGATCACGGAGAGGTTCACCACCCGCCGCGCTATGCGCATCGGCCACGGCTCATGGTGGTGGGAGTGTAGCGGCACCCCAACCCGGCTGAGGCTCATATCTTCAAGACCCTCGCCTGAAGCCGTGGTGAACCGGGTGTGTCACGCCCTCAATCACGATAAGAGGAATCTGAGATCAAGGAACATTAGAGGCTTGGAATGTAGGACGGGTGGCCGCTTGACGTTTGTCAGGCAAAGGCTGAGGAAGTTACCAGCACCCGCCTAATGGAACTCCTGCGCGACTAGGGGAGGCCCATAGTTGCGGCGGTAATCCTGTCACGGATCATGTCGCGAATACCTCGTAGTGCACGACGCCCGGTTCGAATTCCAGCAGATACCGCTTGTCTTCCGGATAATAGCGGGCCAGCTCAATATTGTCGCCAGCAAATGCGCGGATTGCCTCGCGCGACTCCCAGAACGTCAGGGTGATGAAATGAGCCACGTCTCCCTCTATCCGGCGGAACACCCAAGCGCCAAGGTTGCCCGGCGTGCGGCGGTAATCGGGAATTCCGGAGTGGTTCAGGTATTCGAGATACTTATCGGCGTCGGGAGCTTTCGTTCTGCCATGCCACATGCGAGCGATCATGTTTGCCTCGGGACGTGATGCAGCAGTGCTCATCATGAGCACAATAGCACTCCCAGCCCAATTTCAGGTGCCGGATTACAGCCCTGCAAACGTGGCGTTGACTTTTTCGCGTGTGCTCTCGCTCTCGGCGCGGAGATAGGCGAGGTACTTCATCGTCATTGCGAGCGAAGAGTGCCCCACCTGCTTGAAAGCCTGCCAAGTTTCCTTGGCCTTGTTCACTCGAACCTCTTCGAGAAACCCGTCCACGGCCTTCCGCAGAGACTGCTTCTCTGGTTGGGGCGACTCCGCCACAGGGACGCCGTCGGCTCGCGCCTCTTGGAGCTTCTGGAGTTTTCTGAGTTCGCTGATAGCGACCAAAGTGTCGCCAGTCCGCAGATTTCGCCTTCGCCGATGGCCATTTTTCGTACCAGCGCAAGACGAAGGAGCCGCCCAGCTCTGCATCCTTACCGTTATGCCGGACGCGGCTGGTCAGCATCCCTGTCTTTTTCGTGTACACCGGTCTGCGATAGGTCCATTTGTTCCCTATTTTTACAAGCTTGGTGAGATTGGCTCTGCGGTTCACTAGAACCTCCCGGAAGGGCTAGGAGGTTAAATTATGCCTTATTTTGGGCAAGTTTCGGGCAAGTTCCTTGTAAACCATAGAAACTAAAGAACTGGCGGAGAGAGTGGGAAAGGAAACTCTCAGGCTAGCCACGACAGCAGGTTCTGAATTCTGATGCCTTCTGCTCGAACCGCGCGCGTGGGACTCTATGGGCCAAAGCTACAGGCGACAGCAGGTTCTGACGTCCTGCGACTGCCAACAAGACCGGTTTTTGGAGAGAAACCTTGGTATTGGAGAGAAAGGCGTGGCGGACAGGATCTGCTGCGACCCACTGACGCGAGTCCGATCACCACGCAAAGACCCGAGTGGCATCTCGGTTGATAGAGAAGCCCGTTTCCCTGTAAACATATCGCGTTACAGCAACCACAGACCTCGGCTTGATCGCGACATAGTTGAAGCTCATCTCACGATTGTGCATTTGACTTGCGGTTCCCGCAGACAGAACAACGGTGGCATTGGTTTCTGGATGGTAAGACACTTGATACGAGTAAGGAAAATGTTCATGACCATGCATGACGACGTGAATACCACATTCTTGCATTCGATCGGCAAACGTTGCCCCGTTGGTCATGGTAGTGAGCACGCCGCTCACTCCATTATCTAGCTTGTAAGGGATAGGCAGGGGATGATGATGAAGTTGAACTAGGTTCACCGTGACACCTTCTCGCTGTATCGGACGATCTGCGGCTTTCTCGTCCCGTCCTTATTGAACGGAAATTTGTAGTCACGCAGTAGCCTTCGTTGACGAAAGGAAGTGGCGTTCATGAATTGGGCTAGCCCAGATACTGAGATTCTGATTGACATAGGTTCATCTTGAAAACAGGATCACGGCTAGAGGGAGGGCGGAATCACGTTGGCGTGAAGGGCGCATGGGTCGCATAGTCCTCTCCGTGTATCGGAGTGACTCGCTGCCCCTCGAAGCAAGTCTCCAAAATCTTGTGGATACCCTTGGCTGAGGATCATACACTAGAGCACTCCTGTCCCGGCAATAGCAAAAGAAGTGTGGACGAACAAAAAGCGAATATATGTTATCTTCGGATGGACGAGGGACGCAAGCGCGTGCTGGCCATTGTGGCGGGAATCCTCGTGGCGCGCCTCACTTGACAACCAAGGACGACCTTTTCGACAGCAGGTCGAGTCCGCGGACGGAGTCGTTGGTTGCGGCTGCGGTTCAGTGGGCGGAGCGGATCATGCGGAAAATGGATAACGTTTTTCCGTTTTTCCGAAGTAGGCCCAGTAGGCCTGAAGTTCTGGCGCGGCGTCCTTTTGAATCACCCGCTCGGCCGCTCAGATGGAAGTGACTTCCTAAACCTGGTGGCTCTGCATTCCGGTCTCGAAAAACGCGAGCCTATGCGGTCTGTAAGGACGCGACGCTTGATCTTGCCGAGAAAATCATCCGATTCGGTGTCATCCAGCAATATCTCCAACTCTCGGGGCTAAATCGTTTACTAATCGGTCGGCGCTAGGTAGTAAACGGGCTTCAACGGCAGGAGTCGTTTGTCGGATTCAGCAACCTTATCGTAGTGTTTTGTCCACAAATCAACCAGGCCATCCAAATCGATCAGCGTTAGCTTTCGGGTCTCCTTGTTAGTCCGTGCCTCCCATCCTGCATCGCTCGTGAATCCACCCGTTGAGACAAATATGCCGACGTCTTGCTCCCCCAAAAGGCCCATGAATGCCCTCAGGCCGTCCACGCTGATTTTGTCGGCCCGTCGCTTCACCTGAACCTTGATGCGTGGCCCACTGGTGCCCAGAGCATCGTTGCTCGCAAGAATGTCGATGCCCCTATCCGGTCCCGGAGGGGATACCCATGCTACGTGATATCCCATAGCACGGAGCAGAGCCGCAAACAGCTTTTGAAGATCATAAGGGTTGATGGTAGCCATGTATTCTTCGATCTGGCTCCGGGCCGTGTCCTCAGCTTCTTCTAAAGTGCTGGCAGCATCCGCAACCCTCTCAGTCGTACCGATCTCTTCATGAAATTCTTCTTCGCTTTCAGAGGGGTCTATGGGTTGTTTATCAGCCCATTGGTCGTACAACCGACCGCTTTCACGGTTAAACTCCTCCGGGTCGTGGTATCGGGGATACGCTTTCTTGCCCTCCTCCGTCAGATACCACGTACCCTTTTCCTTGATTAGCCACCCCGCTTTTACTGGTCCAATCGTGGCGAAACGAATCATTTTTCCGAATCGCCGGATACCCGGATGCTTTGGATAGTCAGTCTTTTCAAAATCAGTTGGCGGAACAACTTGCTCCATCCGACTGATGATTTCCTTTGCCTGAAGCCCTTCGGGGTGGTCTAGTAGAAGTTTGAACACCCCGCGCTGCAACTCGCCAACCCGTCGGCTAGATATGTTGCTCATTTGCGTCCCTCGCTCATTGTCGTTGACCACCCGCGCACGAGTCGTTATTTATGAATTCCCGCCAAAGCAAGCGCCGCTTGCGAATCGCCACTTAACTCGCCGATGAACGAGCGGTGGAGCAAGGTTTGAAAAAGGTGTTCAGCCTGCCGCAAGGACTCCCGTTGCACTAGACGCACGCGCTTGAAGGTTCGGACTATGCGGGCAAACTCCTGCTGACTTTCAAGAGAGATATTCGGCATCGGTAACTCTCGCAGCATAGGCAAAGTTAAACCCTCTGTGTTTGCCCCTCGCGCCCAGTTGAGGAGTCTACGCTCATAATAGTTCAATGTGAATCTCACAAACTCGGGCAAAATGTCTTTCGAGCATTGGATCGACTTGATATCTTGTCCGTGACACAAGGGGACCTCCGTAATGGCAAGAGGAAGTCGATGCATAAGCACCTTACTCTTTACAACCAGTAGAACGGATGCGGCTGGAACGAGCTTCGTCGCACTGGCACGAATCGCATCTTCCGTTATGTGTTCCTGGGTTTCGCGGATGTAGTCGTCAACCATATCTTTGGCTGTCAGCCATGGAATCGCTCCTTCAAAGAACTCGGGGTTATCTCGCGACGGTGTTCCACCGCCCGTTATCGACACGAACTTTCCCAGCATCTGGTGCGCGTCGGCCTTCGCGAAGGTCTCGGCGAACATCTCAACGAAGACGGATTTAAGAAATCTGTCGCCGAGTTCTAAGGCATAGCGACGCATGCGGAGAAATCGGTCTGCGTGGTCCAAGCGCCGGGTGATCCGTTGCTGCTCGGACAAGTCGGGCAGCGGAATAGAGCACTCCCGAAGTATCGTAGTGTTAAGGCCTTCCATGATCGAGCCTCGGGCCATGTTGCTGAGCTGCAAAGCAACTAGATCACTATTGAGGGCATAGCAGAGGTAAGGTGGGAAGACTCGGCTTGTGTCTACGAAAGTAAGCGGCTATGCGACCCCGTTCGCCTTGTCACGCCTTTCCGCACGATCCGTAGTGTTTGAGAGTCGGCGATTTACGCGCAGGAGAACTCAATGTTGATCCGCAACGATAATAATGAGGTGATCGGCGAACTGAACACAATATTCACCCAGGAAGGCTCCGTCGTGAGGACGAATGCGACCTACAGCAGAGGATGCCCCATCGTTCAAAACGTTACCGTCCGCGACAATCAGGGCAACGTTCACACGACGAACGTCATCGGCGGGAAAATTCTGCCCTAGTGTCGATTCGACTGGGCCGGGTCGCGTCACTCCCGAGGTGCCCTGCTTAGCCACGCTCCGGCTGTCCCAAGAGAACGGAGCAGAGACTAAGTTCTCCGCCTGCGGGGAAAAACCCGCTCCATCGTGGGCGTCTCATATATTCCCTTATCCAAACCCCGCACCAACCTTGCCATTGATATTTCCAGTACCTCGCAGATACGGAGGAGTGTCGTGACTGTGATGGGCCGTCCAGCTTCGACCTGCTGCCAGTGCCGCGCTGAGAACCCAAACGAAATCATGTCCTCCTGCGAGTAGCCATGCTTCTTGCGAAGCTCGCGCACTTTGGTACCCAGAGCGCGGAAGAATTTTTCTTGATCTGCCACGCTCTGGTTTGTAGTGTTATACCTGCAGTTTAACCACGAGCAGATTAGCTTGGTGCTTGGGGCGACATTGTGCGCGACACAAGCAAAATGATGATGAGCTGCGACTTCACGCGCTGTCGTTCATGGATAAGCAATAAGCGGTTTCGCGCTTTCGCATGCCACCGGCCCTTGCGACCACTCGGGTTCACTTGGAAATCCTAAACTTAGGCGTAAGGGAGAGCCGAGAACCGAGCGGCTCCGGGTCGAGAGAGTTCGACCGTGAAAGGTAACGAAACCTGGCAGTCTAGCGCTGGGCGTGTTTTGTGCAAGGGGGAGACCAGAATGAGACTGATAATGGTGTTAGTTCTAATACTGACGACGGTCAGCTGCGAGCAAACAAGAAAGCAAGCAAGATCACACGAGGACGCGCACGCAATGTACTTGCGGGCGAAGGCTCTAATTCAGTCCGCCGATGGGCAACAGAATGCAGAGGGCTGGAAGCTTCTTGAGCAAGCAGCCGAGCTTGGTGACCGAGATGCGATGTCGTGGTACGTGGGACATATCGCGACAACGGACACTGCTTTCCTTGTGAGAAAGGGAGAAACTGTTGATTTTGCACGAGCCCAGCGCTACCTAGATACGTTGGTAACAAGTAATTACAAAGGCGACGCATGGGTAAAGGGGCCTGGAGCCGAGTGGGCCGACGACCTCGTTCGCAAGAGAGCCGGTGCGAACGACCCCGAATTCGACCGGCACAAAGAGAAAATAAAGAGCTTGGAAACCGAGAATGTGATTCCCGTAAATGTTTGGGTGGACGATGCGAAGAGGGATGGGGGCGGTCTCGTCGCTGTTGTACGGATTGAGTACGCTGGACTCTCCAACAGCGTAGCTATTGAGCGGTACTTCGGAGCGTTTCACAACAAGACATTTAACTTGCGTTGCGCCGCTACCACTGCTAAGTACTGTGACACACCTTTAGTGCTAGCGGCTTCATACTCGGGGAGGCTTTACGCTGATAACGGCTCGCTCTTGCGCTGGGACATATACGACGATAGCGACCGCTTGGTAGGCAGATATTTTCTCAACGATTCCAGCCTCGCCAGCGCGCTACGAGTACCTGTTGAGATTCTATCCGTGAATCGTGAACGTCCTAACCCGATGTCCTCCGCCTTTATGCCCGTTCTCATGATACGCAATAACAGCGCCGAGAACAGGGAGATAACCGTCCATTGGTACGCCATAGAAAACTGGGTAACTGTCGAGCAAGGGTCTTGCTATACGGTAGGCCCGTTGCTCGCACAATCTACCACTCGGGTGACATGCAGCTCTCTGGTCCTCGGACACCCGAACGCGACGATAAAGCTCGGTGCAATCGAGCAACATGTTAGAGACTAAGGTAAGCAACCACGGCGGTGAATATGCGGGTCTCGTTCGAGACCGTTTGCCGGAGGATGTTTTCACTAGAGTGTGTTTCATAAATGCTTTCAGGTTGGGAGGCGCGCCCCTCAGGGGCTAAAGCCCGCATTTCCCCAGGCCCAAAACGGCACGGCAAAGCCGTGCCCTACCCAAAACCGATTTATGAAACACGCTCTAGTTTATGACAATTGCGATTCCGACCGCCGCTGTTTCAAAAACGGGGGCCAGAATCGTTGTAATTGGCCCGGCACAATCAACACGATAGGACCGACCCTTTCTTGGTTCAATAACGGACGTTTTTGCGACGCCGGTGGTAGTCCATTGCTATGGACATCGCCATCTATTCCCGCATCTCTACCGATAAGCAGGACAACCAAAACCAACTGGACCAACTCCGCGGATTCGCGGCCAGCCAGGGCTGGCACATCAAGCGCGAGTACGTTGATGTTGCAACGGGCAAGAACAGCGACCGCGAGCAATTCAAGGCCTTGTTCAAGGCCGCTTCGCGCCGGGAGTTTGAACTCGTGCTCTTCTGGAGCCTCGACCGTTTTAGCCGTGAGGGCGTGCTCGAAACGCTCACGTATTTACAGAACCTCACGCAGTATGGTGTCGGCTATCGCAGCTTCACCGAGCAGTACTTGGACTCGTGTGGCATGTTTCGCGAGGCCGTCATCTCTATCCTCGCCGTGATCGCGAAGCAAGAGCGGGTCAGGCTCAGCGAACGCACGATTGCTGGTCTGCAACGTGCGAGAGCTCGGGGCCGGATCGGTGGCCGACCCCGAGCAGCGTGCGACCC
>Ga0074044_10003701_pt1 | contig 12914 bp, 9 predicted proteins | sample BogForMeECP23OM1_FD_94443 | JGI IMG/M metagenome (GOLD analysis project Ga0074044, IMG submission 94443) | Bog forest soil microbial communities from Calvert Island, British Columbia, Canada - Bog Forest MetaG ECP23OM1 | ecosystem: Environmental > Terrestrial > Soil > Wetlands ...
GATTCTGCCGGCTGCTCAGCTACCAGTTATTAAACGCCAGGGAGTGTGCCGCGGAAATCGCGGCGGACGACGGTGTGTCCTGGTTCGGGCCGTATTTGCCACCGGATTTTGTGCTGGGCAATCCGGCGGCGCGCGACGCGGCGTTGCACGCGATTCAGGCGTGCGTCCCGCACCGGCGGATTTTGCCGACGGGCATCGAGCGAATGGTCATTCGCCGGAACGAGTCCGGCGCTCGGTTCGTCCGGGCGAAGGAGCGGTTGCGCGACGGAAATAATTTTGTTTATGACGTGGAAGTCACTGATGCGCGCGGCGAAGTGATTGAGCGTTGGGACGGGCTTCGTTTGCGCGCGGTGGAGGCGATGGCGGCGCGCGAGGCCTGGCCGGACGCGCTGCTGTCGCCCTACCTGGAACGGCGGCTGGAGGAATTGGCGGACGCGGGCGCGCCGGTGAAGGTCGCGCTCGAACGCGGTTTGCGCGAGGAACGTCCGGCGAGCAGCGATGCGGTGATTCAACAGGCGCTCGGCAAAACGGCGCGCATCTGGCGGCGGCCCGACGGCAGGCCGGTTTTCCTGGGCGAAGAAGACATTTCAGCGGCGCACGCGAATGATTTCACGCTGGCGGTCGCGGGCGCGGGCGGAGCGGCCTGCGATCTGGAAGCAGTCGCGGCGCGCACGGACGCCGGGTGGCGCGATCTTTTGAGCGGGGAAAAATTCAAGCTCGCGGAGCGGATGGCGCGCGAACGGGGGGAAAGCGTGGACGCGGCGTCAACGCGGCTTTGGATGGCGCTGGAGTGCATGAAAAAAATCGGGCAGCCGTCGAAATCGCCGTTGGTGCTGGAATCGAACACGGCGGACGGCTGGACGCTGCTGCGTTCCGGCACCATCATCATCTCGACGTGCGTGATGGCGGTGCGCGGAATGAAATCGCCGTTGGGCGTGGCGGTTGCGCTCAAGTCGCGCGTGGAAAACCAGCAGGCGCCCGCCGCCGCGAAAACCGCCGCGTAAGGGCCGCCATGCGTTTCTACGAATACCGCCACGTGGTCAGCTTCGAGGAAACGAACCTCGTGGGAAATGTTTATTACACGAACCATTTGAGCTGGCAGGGGCGCTGCCGCGAACTCTTTTTGCGCGAGCACGCGCCGGACGTGATTGACGAGTTGAGCCGCGGCTTCAGCCTGGCGACGGTGAGTTGCTCGTGCGAATACTTCGCGGAACTCACGGCCTTTGACGAAGTCATCGTGCGGATGCGGCTGGCGGAACTGGTGCAAAACCGGATGCGGCTGGCGTTTGAATACTGGCGGCGCAAGAACGGCGCCGAGGAATTGGTCGCGCGCGGCGAGCAGCAGATTGCCTGCATGAGGCGCGATGGGGAAAAACTTTTGCCCGCGCCGGTGCCGCAAACTTTGCGCGAGGCGCTGGCGGCGTATGCGGAATAAACCGGGACGGCATGACGATGAATCACGACTTTTAACTTTTCATCCAGCCGGGACGGAGCAGATGAAAGCTGATTTGCAGACGACATCACATCGCGGGGACACAGTGGAGGCTTACGAAACCTCCGTCGTGCGCGCCATCCGCCACATGAAGGAGCATCTGGCCGAGCCGCTGGACCTGGACGCACTCGCGCAGATCGCCGCGATCAGCAAGTTTCATCTCGTGCGCGTGTTTGATGAAACCACCGGGACGACCCCGCATCACTTTCTATCGTGCCTGCGTGTGCAACGGGCAAAGGAGTTGCTGCTGCAATCTGAAACGACGATCACCGACGTGTGCCTGGAGGTCGGATACAATTCGCTCGGCACTTTTTCCAAAACGTTCAGCGAACTGGTCGGCTTGTCGCCGCAGGAATTTCGCGCGATGCCCAAGCGGCTCACGGCAAAACAATTCACCACGGCCATCTGGCGTTATCTGGCCGCGCGGAAAAAAATCTCCGGTCCGACCATCGAAGGCGTGGTCGAGGGGCCGCGCCGGCCGAAGGGGTTTACATTTGTGGGAACATTCACGAAGGGCGTGCCACTGGGCGTGCCCTTTTCCGGCACGGTGATGATCGGCCACGGGAAATTTTCCATTGAGCGCCCCACGCTGCCGGAATTTCATCTGATGGCGGCGCTGGTGCCGCTCTCGGCCAGTTTGACCGACATGGCGGCGAACCTTCCCATCAGCCTCGTCGCCAGTCTGCGCGTGCAAAACGACCCGAACGCCCCCACGGAAAAGCCGCTTCTGCGTTTGCGTCCGCTGCGTCCGACCGATCCGCCGATTGTCCTGGCGCTGCCCGCGCTGCCGCCATTGCGCGGCTAAAACCTTCCAGCAAAGTTCGCAATTTCGGAGAAGCGGCGGGGACGAAGCACATGCTAATGTATCCCCACATGAAAACTAATTGTTACCAAACAACCCGGCCTGTGGAAATCAAAACCCACGGTCCGTCACGAATGAAAATCAGGTTCGGTTCCGCTTTGCCTGCGCTGTTGTTGGCGGGCACGGTGCTGCTTGGCCCCGGCTGGGGCGTCCAGCGTTGTGTGGCAGGGACCGGTTTTCCGACCGCTCCGACAAATGGGGCGACGTTCAGCATTGGTGTGGTTCAAATCGTTGTTGACCCGAGCTTTGCCTTCCTTTTCGCCCCCTCCAATTCATTCAGCTACTATCCCGGCTATGCTGGCCCGGCAAGCGGCATTCTGACCGGGCCAGTGATGTTTGACGGGAACACGATGATTGGAGAAAGTTCCAATCAGGTGGTCGGTTCCGAGGTCTTCCCGGCTGCGGTGGGAACGCCGGGCCAATATCCGCCAAACACGACTTATAGCAACATTTTGGGATATGCCGACTACGCCCTGATCCCATCACAGTTTGTCACCGTGCCGAACGGCGGGGTGGTTCCGACCGGGGTGCATACCATATTCACGGAGATTGAGCAAATGGATTTGGTGGGCTACGTTCCGCTTAACCCCTCCAACGCCCCTTGTTCTGATCCGCGGGTGCCGACGCCCTCGTCGGGATCTACGGGACTAGGAGGAGGAGGAGCACAAATAACCGTTCAGGCCGGGCCGGGAGCGATGGGGATTGGCTCCAGTCTGCCCATGAACCGCCGGAGCATCGGCATCGTGCAACAGATTACCAATGGGGCCCCCAGCGATTTTCCGGCGCAAAGTTTCTTTGACATTTATGTGGAAGTGAACCTGCCGCAAGTTCCCGGCACTGCCGCCAATTATGATTTTCCGACCAACGGGGCGGTGCTTTACAATGATGCCAGCGACCCGTTGGTCATTGAGAATTTTGACCTGACCAATCTGCCGCCGACGGCGACCTATGTGCATGGCAACACCACGGCGGTTCCGATCCGGTTTAAATACAGCAACCCGCCGTTTTGGGCCGCCGGTGATGTGCTGGGCTATCTGACGCTGGCAGGTCACGGCGTATTCACAAACGTGGTGACCGCATCGGCGCCGTGTGCCGTAGCGACGGCCACCGGCGGGCTGTTGGATCAAGTCCTGGGCCCCGTCGGATCACCCATACGGCCTCCGCCTGTCCCGTGGCTCCGCCCGACCAACTCATTCCCATCGCCGGGTTCGTCCTACGATTCGGTTGTGAACACATTTGTGGATCCGTCCACCGGAGTAACAAACGTCAATGATGACACCGTGAGTTTCACGGTGGGCACCCAGACCGTCTATCTCCGCGACTTGAGTCTGGGCAGCCTTGGCAATTCCGCTTCACTGCCGGCGGCGGGCAATTCACAGACTTACACCAGTTCCAGCGCGACGGTGAGCTTCCAAATTTCTCAAAACGGGGTGGATTTTTCTCCCGCCGCGTTGAGCGGTTCCTCCACCATCGAGGTTTACAACACCAACGGTGTCAGCGGCAACACCACCACTTACTCCATGCAAATGACGCAACTGACCGCCTCCGGGGCTGCTGGATCATACTATTTGCGCGTAAGTCCCACCCAGCCCACGCTTGGCAAACACACCGTCGCGCCGGATCCGCGTGGCTACCGTATCAGCAGCTTCTTCGATGTGTTCACGGAACTTAGCCCCGACAACGTGAATTGGTATCCGGCGAACCGTTCCATGCGATTGCTGGCCAGCTTGCCACCGGCGGTGCCGGGCTCAATGTTTGTCAGTCAAATTGGCACCAATGCCGTTTTGCAATGGCAGAATAATTTCACGCTCCAGAGCACGCCCAGCCTACAGGTTCCCTTCACCGATGTGGAAGGACCGGTCACCAACGGTTCTTACACCACTCCGGTGACTGGCCCGAAGCAGCAGTATTTCCGGCTGCGGCAATAGCCTGGGCGGCGCAGCAAACTGACAATGGCGACAAGACCGGGCCTCGGCCCGGTCTTTCTTTTTAAGGGGGCGAATCAGTTGTGGATGCGCTGTTTTTGGATTCGCCAAAATCCTTCAGCGGCCACCAGTGAAGCAGGACGGGTAGAAGCAGCAGCGATGCAACGAAGCAGTTGACCAGGCCGAGTACCAGCAGAAGGCCGAGCCGCGCGTTGGCAGGCACCTGCGAGAGCATGAGCACGCCGAACCCCAGCGAGATGGCGAGCGTGTTGATGAGCGCGGGCGGGCCGGTCAGGCGCAAGGACTGGCTCAAGGCGTCCGGCGGTGATTTTCCGACGGCCCGCGCCTGGCTGAAGCCTTCGAGCAGATGGATGGTGCAGTTCACGCCGATGCCGAGTGTCATGGCGGCAAACATCGAGGTGGCCACGCCCAGCGGAATGTCCGCCCAGCCCATCACGGCAAATTTAATCACCACCGCCAGCAAACTCGGCAGCAGGCAATAAAGTCCCCAGCGCACCGAGCCGCCGAGCGCCGTTGCCACCGCGAAAATTCCCAGCAACGACCAAATCAACGATTGCAGTTGCGTGCTGACGATGCCGCGGATGAGCGACTGGCTAACGGCCACGTCGCCGGCGAAAACAAGTTTGATTCCCTTCGGCGCGAGATGTTCGCGTTCGTAATCGCGGATGTCACCCATCAATCGGGCGGTGCCGACAAAGTTGGCGTCCTTCAAAAACACCGTGGTCAACGACTGCCAATAATAGGTGTCCACGAGCTGGCGCATCCGTTCCGGTCCCAAAGCCATCGAATAATAATCCCAGAGCATCTTGATTTCGCCGGCGCCATTGGGCAGCACGCGTGCGTCGGGATCGCTGGGCCGGACCATGAAGCGTGTGGTGGCAAGATAGTCTGCCGGGCCGAGGACGCCGCCCACCGCGTCGTCCCGGCGTTTGCGGATGAACGCGCCAAAATCACCGAGGGCGCGAATGAGTTCCGGTTGGAAGTGGGTGCGAACGGGGATTTCAAACCGGGCGTGCCCCGCTTTCGCCAGCGCGTCCGGAAAATTCGTTGCCGCGCCGGTGCGGGCGAGCCGCGCGAAGACGATATCGCCGCTACGGTTCACCATTTCGATGTGCGATTGCCAGACGGCGGAGGCCGCACTGGCCGGTTCACCGACCGAAAGTTTGATCGGGCTGCCCGCAATCAATGCCGCGTCACCCACCGGTGCAGCGGGCAACGCGATGTCGGGGCCGTTAAACGCCGCCGCCCCGATTTCTCCCTGAATCATCCTCGGCGCTTCGGCGCAAACAAACAACAGGTGAATCCCGAAAAAATTGTCGTTCACCTGCTGCGTGACCCGCCGGAATTCGCTCTCCGGATCAAACCCGTTCGTCCAGCTGTCCTGCACGACCAGTTGTCGCAGGCCAAAGGGCGTGAGCGCCAGGACGGCCAGGGCGAAACCGACCACCCACCACCGCCGGCGCACCACCGCCTGCCCGGCGCCGGCAAATTTCGACGCGAGCCAGGCTGCGGGGGTGTTTTCACCCTGCCGATGTCGTGGCCGCAGCCAGGCGGGGTTGGTCAGCACCAGCAACGCCGGAACCACGGTGAGGGACAGCAACAAACCCAGCAACGCGCCCATCCCGGTGAACAACCCGAACATTCGCACGGGCACCAACGGTGAAAAGCCGAAGGACAAAAAGCCGGCGACGGCGGCCAGCGACGTGCAGACCACGGGGCGCGCCAGTTTGTAGAAGGTTTCCTCGACGAGCGTCACGTGATTCACGCCGGGTTTTTCCCGCAGCAAATTGAAGTAACGGCTGAACAGATAAATGTCGTTGGTGACCGAGATCACGGTCAGGAGCACCGGCATCACGGCGGTGGTGAGATAAATCGGAACGCCGAGCCAGCCCATCAATCCAAAGACCAGCAGCATCGTCGCCACCACGCCCGGCAGCGGCAGCAGCGCCGCCAGCACGTTGCGGAAGCAGAGCAGCAAAACGAGCATCATCACCAGCGCCGCCAGCGGAACGAGGCCGATGTGCCGGGCCACGAACACGCGAATTTCGTGCAGGCTGGATGGCATTTTCCATTCCGACTTTTCCCCGGCCTCCCGCGCGCCGGCACCCAGTAACGCTTTCGGCACGCCGAGGTCTTCAAGAATCTGGACGCCAAACAGCGACTCGGCCACCGGCGCGCCCGTCACTGCGATTTCGTCCGCCGCCGTTTTTTTTGCGGTGATGATTTGCAAAATCTTCGCGTAGAACTGCGCGCGGTCAGCCCCGGACGGCATACCAACGAGGATGACGGTGGACTGGCCGTCGCCCGAAACCAGCGTGCCGTTGTAGAGTTCAATCCGGCGCAGGTCTTCGCGCAACTGATCCAGTTCCGATTGGGTCTTGAGCGGCGGTTCAAGCAGCTTCTGTTGAATCAATGTTCCGGGCCGCATCCGAAAGCCCGGTTCGGTGGCCAGACTCATGACATCGGCCGGAGCGACGCCCGGAATTTTTTTGAGTTCCGCCGTCAAATCGCGGACCAGTTGCAGCGTGGCGGGATTGAAAATGCCATGGGTGTTGCCGGGCCGAATCAGCACGACCAGTTGGTCATGGATGCCGAAGTGGTCGCGAACAGCCTTGTCGGCAATCACTTCCGGCGCGGCGGGGGAGACGAGTGCGTGGCCGTCGGTGCGCAGTTTCAGCCGGAGAATTCCGGGCGCGGCGACCAGGGTGATGACGGCGGCCAATGCCAACACTTGCCGGGGGTGGCGGATGGCATAATGCGACAGCCGACGAAACGGGCTGACGAACAGCACAGGCAGTTTGTTCGGAGTAATAAATAAGCGGTTGCTCATCAGATCGAGCCCGGACAATTTAAGCTTCGGACATGCTTTGCACGTGAATGTTCTGGCGGCGGATGCGCGAAGATTGATAAAGCATTCGCCCCGGCAATGCAATCTCGCAAAGTTTTGGGTGGTGCATCAGTTTGGATTTTTCCCTGTTTGATTCAATAATTGAACGCTACGGCCAATTTAAATTTCCCGGCAAATTTGGTTCTAAAACAGAACCAGAACTGGCGGAAGGGGTGGGATTCGAACCCACGGTAGCCTTGCGACTACGCCTGATTTCGAGTCAGGTGCCTTTAACCACTCAGCCACCCTTCCATGCAAGCCGCTGCTGAAGACGTATTGCGCTGCGTTCCGAGCGAACACATTGTGCGTGCGTTTGCGTCGGGGGCAAGCTCATTCGCAACGCCGACGGGCGGCGGCAAGCCGCGATCCCGGACCACCCGCGACGCCCGCCCGACGCAGGCATTTTTTCGGCTTGCTCGACGGACGGAAGCGCTGCTTTTTTAAGCGGAAGAACAATCTGCCTGACGGAGGGAAGAGGGTGACGCTTTCGACTGTGCCGTTGGTTTGCAACGCACCGCCAAAACAACCAGCGTGCCGGGTAAATGTCGAATTGGCTTGCCGTTGACTTTAACTCTCCCAAAATAGGGGACGTTCAAAACGTGCGGGTTGGTTGACAGACTCAAGCCAATGTAGCTCAGCGGTAGAGCAACGGTTTCGTAAACCGTCGGTCGCCGGTTCAATCCCGGCCATTGGCTCCATTTTTAAGTGGAGATTTTCCAACGGGTTGTGATGCGAAGGAGGTCAAGTGTCAGTGAAACCGTCAGTGCCACGACCCTTCCCCGCATTCCGGCGTGACACGGTTCAGCGCACCAGCTTCAAGATAAAAAGCGAACAGGCAGGAAAAAACGACGCTCACCAGAGCAAAGTCCGTCGCAGTTCAAGAGGATTCTCTATGCAATTTCCGTTGAAGATAATCTGGTATTGCGTAAATTCGGAAACAACCAAACCCCGGGCAAAATTATGAAAAAATTGAACCTTTTCATCCTGGTCTTGTGTGTTGTGGCCTTGTGCCAAGGCTGCGACAACAAAGGCAGCGGGACAGCCAATGACGCATCGCAAAAAAAAGTGCGGCTGGCTTTTGTCGGCAGCAGTGCGGACGATTTCTGGTCAATCGTGCGGCTGGGTTGCGACAGCGCAGCGCGGCAACTCAGGGACGTGGATTTGGATTTCCGCGTTCCCGCCAATCGCACGGCGGAAGCGCAGCAGGAAATTTTGAGCGACCTCGTCGCGGGCGGCGTGGACGGCATCGCCATCAGTCCGATTGACGCCGAAAACCAGACGGATTTCCTGAACCACATCGCCACCAGGACGCTCTTGGTCTGCGCGGACAGTGATGCGGAAAAAAGCAAGCGCGCGTGTTACATCGGCGCGGACAATGTTGCCGCCGGAAAGCAGGCGGCGGAATTGCTCAAGGCCGCGCTGTCCCAAGGCGGCAAAATCATTTTATTCGTCGGCTATCCGAACGCGCAAAACGCGAAAGACCGTATTCAAGGCATCCAAAACGAATTGGCCGGGTCGAACATTCAGATCATAGACACGCTGGCGGATGGCACCAAAAGCGCCGTCGCCCAGAAAAACGCGCAGGATGCGCTGGCGAAGCATCCCGACCTTGCGGGCATGATCGGTCTTTACAGCTACGACGGACCGGCCATTCTCACCGCCGTGCGCGCCGCGGGCAAGGCCGGGCAGGTGAAGATCGTTTGCTTTGATGAAGACAGCGACACGCTGGCCGGGATTGCCGCCGGCGACATTTGCGGCACGATTGTCCAAAAGCCCTACGAGTTTGGCCGGCAAGCCATCATCCGCATGGACAAATATCTTCGCGGCGACAAAACGCAGTTGTCCGGCGGAAAAATCCTTATCCCTGCGCATGCGGTCACCAAAGACAATGTCGCGTCTTTTCAAGCCTCGCTAAAGGTCATGCTCCAGCCATGAGCCGAACGTCCGCGTTGCTCCGGTCGGGCAGGTTTCCCAATAAAATCAGGCATATTAACTTCGCAATCGCGGGATAAATCGGCCAATCCCGGCCAGGGGCTCCACTTTTCGCAACGCCGCTCGACAAAATTCCCCCCGCGCGTCATCCTGCCGGCGATGGCCTTTGAATCGGATTCACCGCTCGACTCGTTGTGGAAGGGATACGGCCGGGCGTTTCAGGACTGGGACGACCTCACGCTCGGGCGCTGGCTGGCGCAAACGCTCGGCCAGCTCGAAGGCCGGGCGTGGCGGCTCTCGCACCCGCTCATCGGCGCGTACCGGCTGGCGGCGCAGCTCGCGCACGACCGGCAGGTCTGGTTCAAGCGGCTGGCCACGCCGCCGGCGGCTTATGCGGAATCGCCGTGCTGCCGCGCCCCGTTTTTGCCATTGTTCACGCGCGACGTGCGCGAGTCGGGTTTGATTTGCCAGCATTGCAACGAAACACTCGTGCCGTTCGATGAAATTTCCGCTGACGTCCGCGCCGAACTCGATTTATGGGCGCAACAATATGAACCCGTCCACGCCGTCGCGCATTGGGACGACCATCAGCGCCGTCGCGCAAGTGATTACGACCGCGCCTATGAAAACGCCGCGGAAGAAGCCGAGCGTTTGCTCGCGCGCGCGGGCCGCGAACTTGCGCCGAAGCTGCTGAATCTTTATCCCGCCGTCATTTGGGAGGACCAGGACGAATGTCTCGAAGTGCGGCCGGAGGACGTGGCGGTGTGAATTTGGGTAGGGCTCGCTCTCCGAGCGAGCCGCACGGCGCGGTGCGGAGACCGCGCCCTACCTTTCAATGACCGTGACGTGGACACTTTTCGTAAATCGTATATCGTAAATCGAAAATGATTAAATGGTTGTTCAAATGGCTGGTCCGGCTGTTTCTTCTGGCGGTCGTGTCGATCGTCATCCTGCTGCTGTCGCTCAATTCGATTCTCCGGGTCTGGGCCGAACATCGAATCCGCGCCCGGACCGGCATGGACGCGGAAATTGGAAGATTTTCGCTCAGCCTCACCGCGCCGACGGTGACGATTCAGAACCTGAAACTCTACAACCCGCCGGGTTTTGACGGCACGCCGTTTCTCGACATCCCGGAAATTCACGCCGAATACGACCGCGCCGCCCTCGCGCGGCATGAGATTCACCTCACGCTCCTGCGCTTCAACCTGGGTGAACTCGACATCGTGAAAAACGAGGCCGGACGCACGAACATCTTTTCGCTCGGGGTCACCTGGCCATCAAAAAAATCCGGCGGCGGCAACAGCGCGGCGGATTTCAAGCAACAGACCGGCTTCGATTTCAAGTCCATTGACGTGCTGAATGTTTCGGTCGGCACGATGAAGTTTATTGACCTGAAAGATCAGCGGCTCAACCGCGAGCAAAAAATCGGCATCGAAAACTGCGTGATCAAAAATGTGAAGTCGCGGACCGACCTGGCGGGTTTGGCGATGTTCGTCGCGTTGCGCGGGGGAGATTTTTTTGGATCGCTGGTGGATCTGCCCAGACCTGGGGTGTTGCGAAATTGAACGGGCGGCAAAAGGGGCCGTTCATTAGCACCCGGCTTCAGCCGGGTGATCCCAGCGATTAGGGGGAATGAAACCCGTTTCAACGGATTTTCCTGCATACCGAAGCCGTTGAAACGGCTTCCCGACGTTTTTCGACCGTCATCACCGGGCTGAAGCCCGGTGCTAATGAGATCTTTCGGAGCTGTTCAAAAAATGAGAGGTGCCCCGGCAAGAGTCCGCTCTGCCATTTTAGCGTTTTCCCTGCAGGCATTTTCTTCTAACTTCGTCGCGTGCATCGTGAATCCGTCAAAACCGCCGCCTGTATCGTCGTGAAACTCGGCACCGGCGTGCTCACCGACAGCCGCAAGCAGCCCGACCCGGCGCAATTGGAACAGCTCGTCGCGCAGGTCGCCGCGTTGAGAAAATCCGGCAGGGAAATCGTGCTCGTCACCTCCGGCGCCGTCGGCGCGGGCATGGGCGCGCTGGGTTATGAAAAACGCCCCGGCGACCTCGCCGAATTGCAGGCGTGCGCCGCCGTCGGCCAGTCGCGCCTCATGGCGATGTATGCCGAACTTTTCGCGCGCCACAATTTGCACGTCGCGCAGGTTTTGCTCACGCATGACGATCTCGAACATCACGAACGCCATCTCAACGCGCGCAACACGCTCGTCACGCTGCTCGGCCGCGGCGTCGTGCCCATCATCAACGAAAACGACGCCGTGTCGTTCACCGAAATCAAATTCGGCGACAACGACACCTTGTCCGCGCTGGTGGCGTCGCTGCTGCCCGCCGACCTGCTCGTCATTTTGACGACCGTGGACGGCGTCATCGAAAATTTCGGCAAGGCCAATCCCAAAACCATTTCCGTCATCGAAAAAATCGATTCCGACCTCGAAAAAATCGCGCGGGGCACGGACAGCGACACCGCCGTCGGCGGCATGGCTTCGAAAATTCAGGCGGCCAAGATCGCCGTGCGTTCCGGCATCCCGCTCGTCATCGCGTCAGGCAAAAAGAAAAACGTGCTGGCAAAAATTCTCGCCGGCGAAAATGAAGGCACGCTGTTTGTCGCGCCGCCGACGAAGCTGCAGGGCCGCAAGCGCTGGATTGCGTTTTTCCATCAACCCCAGGGCGCGTTGTTCGTGGACGACGGCGCGAAGCTGGCCTTGCGCGAGAAGGGCAGGAGCCTGCTGCCGCCGGGGGTGGCGCGCTGCGAAGGTGAATTCGCCGCCGGCGATGTCGTGCGGATTTGCGATTTGGACGGGACGGAATTCGCGCGCGGCATTGCGAAGTTCGGCGCCGCCGAGGTGCGCGGCCGGAAACTCGCGCGGGTCGAAGTGGTGCATCGCGACGATCTGGTGATCCTCTGATTTTTTAAGCCATGGATGAAACGCGGAAGGGAAATCCGAGACTCGAATACCGAAATCCGAAAGAAGTTCGAATTCCGAAAACCGAAACCCCGCTTCTGCCGCACAGTTTCCTTCAATGGACACGGCGCATGGCCCTGTCGGTGTTCGGGTTTCTTTCGGGTTTCGGGAATTCGGATTTCGGCATTCGCGAAAATCCTGTCAGTATTTGATTTATGACCAGCTATCGCCCATGAAATACAAGCCTGCCATCCAGGATTTATTGCGCGTCATGGCCCGGCTGCGCTCACCGACGGGTTGTCCGTGGGACCGCGAGCAGAATCATCGCACGCTGCGTCGCCATGCCATTGAGGAAGTCTATGAATTGATTGACGCCATCGAAGCCGGCGACGACCACGAAATGGCGGAGGAACTCGGCGATTTGCTGCTGCAAATTGTCTTCCACTGCCAGTTGGCGAAGGAACGCGGTGTGTTTGACTTCGAAAAAGTCTGCCGCCTGCTCGTCGAAAAGCTGGTGCGCCGCCATCCGCACGTTTTTGGAAAAACCAGGGTCAAAGACGTGGACGAAGTCTGGGCCAACTGGGAAAAAATCAAAAAGGCCGAAAAGCACGGGACGAAACACGCCCGCCATTCCGCACTCGATGGCATTCCGAAGCACCTGCCCGCGCTGCTCCGCGCCGAGAAGCTGGTGAAAAAGGCCCGCAAAGCGGAATTAATCGAATCTCTGGCAGGGCGGCGCCCGCTCGCGATTTATCGGAGCTGCCGCGCCGCCCAAACTTCTTCGCAAAAAGAACATGGACGCGCAGCAGCGCGTCCCTACCGGGAAAAATTGACCAAAGCAGCCCTAGCCAACGAGTTGTTTGCTTTGGCGGAGCTTGCGCAGGCGC
>Ga0074044_10003702_pt1 | contig 12911 bp, 9 predicted proteins | sample BogForMeECP23OM1_FD_94443 | JGI IMG/M metagenome (GOLD analysis project Ga0074044, IMG submission 94443) | Bog forest soil microbial communities from Calvert Island, British Columbia, Canada - Bog Forest MetaG ECP23OM1 | ecosystem: Environmental > Terrestrial > Soil > Wetlands ...
AACCGGCTTTGCGGCAGCGGCAGCCCCGGCGACGACATCGCCCCCGCGTTAGTATCACAAACCAGCGGCAGAATGGGATGATAAAACGGCGTAGCGGAAATCTCGATCGATCCTTTTTTCGCCGCCTCGGCGTGCGCTGGCAGCACCCGGCCCATCAACTCGCGCTCGCGCGCGATGACAAATTTCTGATCGTCCAGCGAGTAACCGTGCCCCTTGGCTACCAACGCCGCGACATCCTTCTCTTCCAGGAAGAGTTCGTCGAACCACGCAATCTGTGACAAAACCTGCAGGTCCGTAAAATCCTGCGCCTGAAAATATCGCTCCGCGCGCTCCGGATGGTCCCCATGCTCGCGAAACCGCTCCCACAATTCCCGGTACCGCGGATAACGCCCGATCACATTCTGCGGATTCGCCTGAAACAGATACTGCAGCGCAAACCGCCGCTCCTCGACCGACAGATCTTTGGCTGGCTTGGCTGCCACTCTCAGAAACGGATCTTGCGCCGTCCCCGCGACGTAGTCTTGAATCTGCACCATCAGCGACGGCACCAGATTGAAGTTCTGATGAACGCCAGGAAACTCGTCCAGCAGTTTGACCATGCCGTAGTAATCTTTCAGCGCGTGCAACCGCGTCCAGGGCAGGCGATATTCTCCCGTGACCAGATCCTTATAAAACGGCTGGTGCTGGTGCCACAGAAGAATGACGCGTAAGGCAGGCATGGCTGGATCAGTCAGAATAGCATGCGGATTCATGGACAACGCGTACGAAAGGCTCCATAAGGAGAACGGTCGGAAAAGGATGAGGGTGCTACACTGCGGTCACCTGCCACTGGAAACTGCGGAATTCGGCGAGCCTTCTGAAATCCCGCGCGTTCGCCGTGATCACGCAGATGCCTGATCTGCTCGCGCTCATCGCGATCAGGGCATCATTGGTCAGGCGGGCTCGCCCAATATTTTCATAGTTATATTTGGCCGCCAATCGAGACAGCACCCGGCCCGTTTCTGTCCAGTCATTCAAGTTCGGCACTAGAACTCGATTCGCGCGATCGAAGTCCCGTTCCAGTCGTTCCACCACATGAAGGCCGCGATCGTTCACTCCAGCGTACAGTTCTTCGAGCACGACCGCGCTCAACCATACCACCAAACCAGAATCCAGGCGTCTGATCGACAGGACTCCACCGTCGCCGCCGCGCAGAGCGGCAACATAAATGGAGGAATCGTATAGCGCGGCCTTCACCTAATCCTCGAGCTTTCCGTATACGTCCTTTATTTCGACGCCGCTCCTCAGGAACCTCTCATTTGCCTCGGCAACCAGCCGATTCTTCTCGTGTTCGTCGATCGCGAAATCCAAGGCACGCTCGATCGCCTCAGTCTCTGTCTTGGCCTTGAAGACTTTCTGGGCGCGTCTAATTTTTACCGCATCCAACTGGAAGTGCTTGTGCGTGCGACTTCTTGCTGTAGCCATAACAATGCTCTCCATTGTTAGGATAGCATTCGATGTACACGAAATCAACAATCATGTACATTGGAAAAACCGTGACGACAGGCTCGACGGCCCTCTTCCTCCCAGCGCCAACATCTCTCTGCTTATTTGTCTTCATCTTCTGTAAACTAAGTCGCACGCACAATCCGCCCAACCCATGAGCCCTGAACCGACCCTCGCCGCCCCGCAGTTCCTCACCGACCAGGACCTCTACCTCTTCAACGAGGGCAGCAACTACCGCATGCACGAAAAGATGGGTGCGCACCTCTTTACTCATAATGAGGACCCCGGCGCCGTCTTCAGCGTGTGGGCGCCGAACGCGCGTTCCGTCTCGGTCGTGGGCAGTTTCAACGGATGGGATCCTAAAACACATCGCCTCAGCCCCCGCGGCTCTTCAGGGATCTGGGAGGGTTTCGCCGCCGGAGTAACCAAAGGCGCGCTCTACAAGTACCACATCGAATCGCGGCAACACGGCTACCGCATCGACAAAGCCGACCCGCTCGGCGTGCTGCACGAGAAGCCGCCGCGCACCGCGTCCGTCGTCTGGGACCTCGATTACCAATGGAACGACAACGACTGGATGCAGAAACGCGCCGCCCGCAATTCCTTGCGCGCCCCCCAGTCGATTTACGAAGTCCATCTCGGCTCGTGGATGCGCGTCCCCGAAGATCACAACCGTCCCCTCACCTACCGCGAAACCGCGCCCCGACTCGCCGAATACGTCGGCCAACTGGGCTTCACTCACGTCGAGTTCATGCCCGTGATGGAGCATCCCTTCTACGGTTCCTGGGGATACCAGACCACCGGATACTTCGCGCCCACCTCGCGCTACGGCGTGCCGCAGGATTTCATGTACCTGGTCGATTACCTGCACCAGCACGGCATCGGCGTCATTCTCGACTGGGTGCCGTCGCACTTCCCCTCCGACGCCCACGGCCTTGCCTACTTCGACGGCACACATCTCTACGAGCACGCCGACTCGCGCCAGGGATTCCATCCCGACTGGAAGACGCACATTTTCAATTACGGTCGCCCCGAGGTGCGCAGCTTTCTGATGTCGAGCGCCATGTTCTGGCTCGACAAATACCACGTCGACGGCCTGCGCGTGGATGCGGTCGCCTCCATGCTCTATCTCGACTACTCCCGCAAGGCGGGCGAGTGGATCCCCAACAAGTACGGCGGACGCGAAAATCTCGACGCCATCGACTTTTTGCGCCGCTTCAATCAGGAAGCCTACGGCCAGCATCCCGACATTCAAACCACTGCTGAGGAATCTACTTCCTGGCCCATGGTCTCAAAGCCCGTCTACATCGGCGGGCTCGGCTTTGGCATGAAGTGGGACATGGGCTGGATGCACGACACGCTTCGCTATTTTCAGAATGATCCCATCCACCGCAAGTATCACCATAACGATCTCACCTTCCGCATGCTGTACTCGTGGCACGAAAACTTCGTGCTGCCGCTCTCGCACGACGAAGTCGTTCACGGCAAGGGATCGCTAATCGGCAAGATGCCCGGTGACGAGTGGCAGCGCTTCGCCAACCTGCGCCTGCTCTTTGGCTACATGTTTGCCCAATCCGGCAAGAAACTGCTCTTCATGGGCTGTGAGTTCGGCCAGGTGCGTGAGTGGGCGCACGACACGAGTCTGGAATGGGACGTGGTGCAGTATCAGGTTCACCGCGGCGTGCAGGCCTGGATGGAGCAGTTGAACCGCTTCTATCGCAACGAGCCCGCCATGCACGTGCTCGACAATGATCCCGCTGGATTCGAGTGGGTCGACGCCAACGACAACATCGCCAGCACCATTTCCCTGCTGCGCAAAAGCGAGTCGCCGCAAGATACCGTGCTGGTCGTCTGCAACTTCACGCCCGTGCCCCGCTTGGACTACCGGGTCGGCGTCCCCCACGGCGGCTACTGGCGCGAAATGCTCAACAGCGACGCCCGCGAATACGCCGGCAGCGGCCTGGGCAACCTGGGCGGCGTGAACGCCGAAGAAATCCCCACGCACGGCCGTCCGTTTTCGTTGAAGCTGACAATGCCCCCGCTGGCCGCGCTGTTCTTCAAAGCACAGTAACACTCGATGGGTGCCCCATTTCTCGCGCGTCTTTGGCGCGAGAAGTGGGGGTTTTGCTCCCAGCACGACCTCGGTTCGAGCACTGCCGATCCAAGACCAGTTCCAGTTCGCGGCGTTTAAGCTTTCTTCTGAAGGCTGAACCAAGAGTCAAAAGCCCCACTTCTCGCAAAAGCGCGAGAAATGGGGCACCCGGCTGATCTGGAAAACAATTCATGTGGGGACGGACGCCTTCGCCCGTCCAGCCAGAGCCTGCCCTGAGCGAAGTCGAAGGGGCGAAGCCCGGCGCACCAGCGCCACAGGCTCCAAATCCGCCCCCTCACCCGCACGCTCCACAAACCCGCCCTATGCTATCCTCGCTTGAAGCGCGCCCGCATGCGGATTCTGACCCGCTACATCCTACGCGAAGTAACCGCGCACGCCCTGATCGGCGTGGCCATCTTCACTTTCGTCCTGTTCACTCGCGACCTGGGACGCATTCTCGAACTCGTCGTGCGCGCCAGCGCTCCCCTGCCCAGCGTCGCCGAGATTTTCTTTTTCACCGTGCCGCTCGCGCTCACCTACACCCTGCCCATGAGCGTGCTGGTCGGCATCCTCATCGGCCTCAGTCGTCTGGCCGCCGACAGCGAAATCACCGCCATGCGCGCCAGTGGCATGGGCGTGTGGAGCTTCCTGCGCGTGCTTTCCATCTTCGTCATCTCCGCCTGGTTCCTGGCCCTAGTCAACGGCCTGTACATCGCGCCCCGCGCCCAGGCCGCGCTCGGCCATCTGGAGGATCGGCTCAAAGGCTCGCAGGTCTCCTTCGAAGTCCAGCCCCGCGTCTTCTACGAGGGATTTCCCAAGATCGTGCTCTACGTGCAGGACGTGAAGAGCGCGCAGGGAGCGGCCTTGTGGAAGGGCGTGTTCATGGCCGACCTGAGCGATGCCGCCAACCCGAAAATCACTCTGGCCAAGGAAGGTATCGTCGTCAGCGAGGGTCAGGACCGCCTGCACCTGCACCTGATCGACGGCTCCGCCCACGAAACTGACCCCGAGGACCCAGGCCACTACCAGATTTCCACATTCCAGCAGACTGACATCCCGCTCGACCTGGCTTCCTCCGAGAATAAGCCCGATGAGTCGCTCCCCGCCGAGGTGATGGCCACCTCCGCCCTGTGGCAGAAAGCCGCCCGCGTCGACGCCGTCACAGCCCGCTGGTATCTCATCGCCTTCCACAAGCGCTTCGCGCTGCCTACGGCTTGCCTCGTGCTTGCGCTGGTCGGAATCCCGCTGGGCCTGTCGTCGAAGAAAAGCGGCAAGTCCGGCGGATTCGTGCTCACCATCCTGCTGGTGTTCGTGTATTACACGGTATCGCTGGTCGGAGTTTCCCTGGCCCGGCAAGGCCGGGTGCCACCCTGGTTCGGCGCATGGCTCGCTGATTTCGTGTTTCTGGCATTAGGCCTGCTCCTGTTGTTCCAGGCCGAGAGGCGGCCGTTTGAGCTGACCTCGTTCCGGGCGGCGTGGAAGCGGGACAAGTCCGGTCCACAGACGGCGCCCGTGCGCGGCCGACGCGAAAACGCCTTCGAACGCGCTTCCACCCGGCGCCGCATGTTCAGCGCAACTTTTCCCACGCTGCTCGACGACTACATCCTGCGCGACTTCTTTGTCTATCTCGGGATGATCCTCTCCACCTTTCTCGTTCTCGTGCTGGTCTTTACGCTGTTCGAGCTGCTCGGCGACATTCTTCGCAACCAGGTCCCGGCCGCGGTCGTCGCTGAATATCTGCTCAACGTCACGCCTTATCTGCTCTACACCGTCGCTCCCCTGGTCATGCTGCTCGCCGTGCTGGTCACGTTTGGCCTGATGCAGCGGTCCAACGAAATTACCGCCATCAAAGCCTCGGGAACCAGCATCTACCGCATCGTCACGCCGGTCATCGCCGCCGCGGGCGTGGTTGCCGTGGGATTGTTTTTCGCCGACCAGTTTTACCTGCCCCGCACCAACCAGCGCCAGGAAGCGCTGCACAACCAGATCAAAGGCAAGCCTCCGCAAACCTACCTCCGCCCCGACCGCAAATGGATTTTTGGTCAGAACAACGACATCTACTACTACCAGTTCTTCGATCCCGATCGCGACCAGTTCGGCAACCTTACCGTCTTTCAGCTCGATCCCGCCCGCTTCGCCATCACGCGCCGCATCCACGCCGACCGCGCCCACTGGGCCGACAATCTCAATCGCTGGGTCTATGAACAAGGCTGGGAGCGCTCCCTCAATGTAGCGGCCATGGCTAACTACCGCGTATTCGACGTGGCCACGTTTCCCGATCTTCCGGAGACGCCCTTTTATTTCAAGAAGGAAGTAAAGCAGTATACCGAGATGAACTACCAGGAGCTGAGCCGCTACATCCGCGACCTGCAGCAGAGCGGGTTCGACGTAGTTCGCCTGCGCGTTCAACTTAACAAGAAGCTCTCCTATCCCCTGATCACGCTGATCATGGCGGTCCTCGCCATTCCCTTCTCGCTCTCCACGGGGAAAAAGGGAGCGATCACCGGAGTCGCCGTCGCTGTGGGGATAGCTGTGTTCTATACCGTCGTGTCGCGCCTGTTCGAGGCCATGGGCGACCTCAGCCAGCTCCCACCGTCCCTGGCGGCCTGGTCGCCTGACCTGATCTTTGTCCTGGTCGGCGTCTATCTGATTTTGAAGGTGCCCACGTAGAAGGCAGTGGCCAGTGGTCAGGGGCCAGTGGATCGAGCGCCGGTGATCCCGACCGGAGTCGTGTGACCGAATCGGCGAGGGCAAGACTAAAGACAAATTTCGGGAAGAGCTGCAAAAGATCGCACAACCGTGGAAGAGCGCAACAGTGGAAGAGCGCGCAACCGTGGAGGAGGCGCAACCGTGGAAGAGCGGCGCTTTAGCGCCGCGTCAAAGCGCCAAAGAGTCGCGGGCTTCAGCCCCTGAGGGACGCGGACCCCGTCACGAAACGATCCGGCGGTCCCCGAACGTAGAAACCGCCCGCGCACACACTGGCCACTGATCACTGCCCACTGCTTTACTTCACCGCCACGCCCCACGGGTAGTTGTCCGTCTGGATCACCGGCTCGGCCGACAGCGCCCCGCTCTGCGGCGTGACCGAATACTGCGATACCGTGTTGCCGCCTGAGTTGCCGGCACCATAGTTTGCCACGAAAAGCCAGCTGTCATCCGCGCGAATCGCGATTGAAACCGGTCCGATTCCCGTGGCCACCGTCGGGGGACTCAATGCGGCCAAGGCCCCGGAAATCTGGCCGATACTCAGCGGATTGATCGTGTTGGAAAGGGTACCCAGAACATATAGGGTCCTTCCGTACGGATCCACTACCAGCGGCCCGGGGCTGTTCGCGCTGCCGGACAAAAGGAACGGCGATCCTGCCACCGGCACCAACGCGCCAGGGGAAAGATCCTTGCACGCGTTCACCTGGCTCGTCACCGAGCCGTTGCACATGGAGTAGGCGCTGACTTTGTTCGTCAAGCTGTCGCTCACATAAACGAACCGGTTGCAGGGATCAACAGCCACACCAGCGGGCGTGGGATCGGTCGGAAAAGACGGTTCGGAGATCCCGGTGGATGGATTCGTCAAAACACCCGAAGTTGTATTCACCGCAAATTCAAACACCTGGTTCCCCAATTGATCAACCGCGTACAGGTATTCCAGTGTCGGCGGGTTGTTGAACACATCAGAGCACGCCGCGTTCTGCACTCCATTGAGGCCGCGTGCAGGAAAGACCGTAGGGGTCGGGGCAACGGCGAAAATATCCTGACCCGACTGCGATAGCGTGGTCGGGGAGCTTGAGGTAAAGAAAGGCGAGCCCGCCACTTCCGTCAAACTCCCGCCACTCCCGATGGCAAATACCGAAACCGCGCCCGGCACGTAGAGTCCATTGCTGTCCGTAGTCGCCCGGTCCGCCACAAACAAAAACTTCCCAGACGGATCCATTACCATCGGGCCCGGAACCACCGGCGCGCTGGTCGTGTTGGTTGTCTCTAAGACGGTGACAGTTTCCGCGGTAAACGCCACCTGGCTTCCGACCTGCGTGGTCGTCCCGTCAGAATTGATCTTAAACGCCAGAATGCCAGTCGTGCTCGGTGTTGGGTTGTTACACGCCGAATTGGCATTAATGATCGTGTACGCATAGGCCCCGGCCGGATCTACCACCAGCGACGAGGGCACTCCGTTCAGCACGCAAACTTCGTTCGAGGTGTCATTTGGCGTGTTGCTGATCGCATAGATGTGGCCGCTGTTCAGGCTGACTCTGAAAGTCTCGATCAACCCCGAACCCTGACTGCCCACCAGCATCAGCCCATCGGACGAAGCGTTGTAAGTGCTCCCGCAAGCCACTAGCAGTCCGATCAGAACCAGTACCACCGCCCCCAGCAGCCACGCCCATCGTTTCGACATTCTCTGCCTGATCTCCATGTTTATGTGAGGTTTAAGAGTGCGCACACCATCGCCCGGCGCCCCGGCCGGGTTCTGCGCATTCTCAATAACGCGGGAAATCTCAACCCATTTGTGTATCAGGAAAGCGCGGGAAGAGCAACCTCCCACAACCGCTATTGGAACCCTGAGAGCGCCACGGAGTTGCCCGCTTTCCCAACAGTTCCCAGTATACGAGAGGATCGCAGAGGATGCCGAGCGCCGGACCTCGGACTCCAGACCCCGGACCTTGGGGTTTAGGGTCTGAGGTCTGAGGTCTGAGGTCTGAGGTCTGAGGTCTGAGGTCTGAGGTCTGAGGTCGGGGGTCCGTTCTTTTACGCTTCCCGCACCACAGGAACGGATTCAGCCGTCTCGTGACTCCTCTGCCCCCGCGACATCAACGGCAGCCGAATCTCCACCATCAGCCCGCCCTCGGCACGATTGAAGGCCCGCACCTTCCCCCCATGGAAGCGCACCGCCCTCTCGGTAATGGCCAAGCCCAGTCCTACGCCCCCGGTGAGGCGTCCGCGGGCATCATCCAGGCGGTAGAACGGCTCAAACAATTTTTCCAAAGCGTCCTCGGGAACTCCCGGCCCCGAATCACTCACCCGGAGGACGGCATCGGCGCCGCTAGCCCCTTCCTCACTCGCCAGTTCAATCTCCACCGAAGAGCCCTCCGCCGTGTAGCGGATGGCATTGCGCACCACGTTCTCCACCGCGCTGTGCAGCAGCGAATCGTTGCCCCGCACTCCCCAATCGCCTTCGGGGACCACCGTATGCACGTGGCAGCGCCGTTCCTGCGCCTCAAACTCCGCATCTTCGGCAACGTTGGCCACCACCTCGCCCAGCGGCACCGGAGTCTGCGGCACCTTTTGTTCTCCGTCTTCCAGGCGGGCCAGGGTCAGAATCCTGCCGATCAATTCGTTCAGGCGGCTGGCTTCGAGTTCAATGCGGTCCAGCATGTCGGCGCTCTCCACGCCCGCGCGCTGCCGCGCCAGTCCTAGCGCCACGTTCAAGCGCGCCAGCGGCGAACGCAGTTCATGCGAAATATCGTTCAGCAGGCGAGATTGTGCCTTCACCAGCATCTCGAGCCTTTCCGCCATGGCGTCAAAATCGCGCACCAGGCCCGCTACTTCATCCCGCCTCTTGCTCGCCGGAGAGCCGCTCCGCGCCGTCAGATCTCCCGCCGCCAGCTGCCGGGTAGCCGCCCGCAGCCGGATGATCGGCTTAGTCAAATACCACGCCAGGAAATAGCAGACCAGCCCCGACGTAATCACTCCAATGAGCAAAGCGGGGAACGGCATCCCCCGCGGCCCTCCCAGAAAAAAGCGCGGGCCCGGAGCCAGTCCCATGACCAGCGTGAACTTGTGCTGCCCATCCGACGACATGCGCGATTCCTTGAGCACCTTCGGAGTCGGAATGATGATTCCATCCCGCGGAGACGGCGAACCGCCGTTCAGCGTCCGGACCGCCCAGTCAGGCGCGCCGCGCAGAGAAACCTCCTCCCCACGCTCGTTGAAAAGGAACGCGCGCACGTGCTGCGTGGACAGCAAGCCGTTCAGGTAATCCGCCGCCGCCTGCGCTCCGCCCTGTTCGTAAACGCTGACCGACTCGTTCAGTGCGGTGGTCCGCAATGCCTCCCACGACGAAACGCGCGGCTGGAACGCCAGCGTAACCAGAATGGCCAGCACCACAAACAACGCCTGCGCCATCCAGAACGACAGAAAGATTCGCAGAAATAGACTTTTCATGGACTCTTGAATTTCTCCCCGAACAGCCCTTCGATCTCTCGGCGATCGGCAAGGACGGGAAGGGCACGGCTTCAGCCGTGCCGCAAGCCGCCCAAAACAAATCCGGCTTCAGCCGCTGCGGGTCGCACTCCCCTAGTTCGGAAAGCCCGCTAAACTTTCGCCTTTTCCCGCGGACGCGCGAAAATATACCCTACACCACGCACCGTCTTAATGTGTTCGTCGTTATCCGTGTCACCCAACTTTTTTCGCACCTTGCTGACGTGCATGTCGATGCTGCGGTCAAAAGGCGAGAACTTGCGGCTCAGCACCGCATTCACCAGCCGTTCCCGCGGCACAACGCGCCCGGCTTCGCGCAAGAGAACTTCCAGCAAGTTGAACTCCACCGAAGTCAGATCGACGGGCTTGCCTTCCAAGCGCACCGTCCGCGTCGCCGGATCCAGTTCCACATCGCCCACGCTCACCATGTCCGGCGTCGATGCCGATCCGCTGCCGTCCGCCCGTGTCCGCCGCAGCACGGCCCGGATGCGCGCCACCAGTTCCCGCGGATTAAACGGCTTTGGCAAATAATCGTCGGCCCCAATCTCCAGCCCGACGATCCGGTCCACATCTTCGCCCCGAGCGGTGAGCAATAACACCGGCAGGCGCGACGTCGCGCGAATCCGCCGCAGCACTTCAAATCCGTTGATACCCGGCAACATCACATCCAGCACCGCCAGCAGATAATCGCCCGCCGTGGCCTTCTTCAGACCACTTTCGCCGTCATGCACGCATTCGATCGCGAACCCCTCGGCGCGCAAATATTCCCCCACCAGCTGGCAAAGTTCCACGTCATCGTCAATGACAAGAATTCGTTCCATAACAGATTATTGTGCACCCGCACAGGACGCGACGTAGTAAAGAATTGTCAAACCGTCGCGTAAATGGGTCGGGTGCCCATTTCTCCGCGCCGGGTGCCCCATTCTAACGTGGCGTCCTTTGCGACGTTAGAGTGGGATTTTTCGAAATTAGAGCCCTTTTACAAAACTTTACTCCGGTTGACCATCTCTTTACCGCTTTTTCTCCACCAATCGTGTTCCTATCAAAGTACGCATTCCCCGGGAATTTACCCGGAAACAACTCCAGGAGTTCACATGAAATCGTTTCGTTTTCGCTTGTTGATTGCTGCCATGGCCGTTTTGCTGGGCACCGCCATTGCCAAGTCGCAGACCACCGCTGACGCGACCCCGCCACCCATGCACAACCATGAATTCGGAATGGGCGGCGAATTCCACAGGATGGGATTCTTCGCCGATGCCCTCAACTTGACCGACGACCAGAAGGCGCAGATGAAGACCATCATGCACGCGGCGCATCCGGCCATGAAACTCCTGTTCGAGCAGCAACACCAGATCGACCAGCAGCTTCACCAGTATGTGGAAGGCACTTACAACGATGCCAAAGTTCGGGCCCTGGCCGCGCAGAAAGCGCAGGTCGAGGTCGAACTGACCGTGGCGCAGACGAAGCTTCAAAACCAGCTCTACCAGCTCCTGACTCCCGACCAGCAATCCCAATTGAATGAACTCGAGGCCAACCACGAATCCCGCATGCAGCAGCACATGCAGAACGCTCCGCCGCTAGCGCCAGAAGAATAGGTCTGAGCCGATGAAACAAGCCGTGTCATCCTGAGGCCCGCGTACTTTGCGGGCCGAAGGACCTATGCAACTCCATGAAGCGAGATCAAGTCCCTCCTTTCGTTCAGCAAATTATCCATCTGTAAGTCACCCAAAACCTGCACCCCCGCCTGCTAGAATTTCATCTACAGAATCTGCATGCTGCCCAAAAGTTTGCGCCCGCTGCTGCCCTACCTGAAACGCTACCGCTGGGGATACGTCGCGGGCACCCTGTGCGTTTTTCTCACCAACGGCATCTGGATCCTCTTCCCGCTCGTGCTCGGCAAGGCCGCCGACGATCTGCACTCAGGCGTAACCCGCCACAAACTCCTGATCTACGCCGGACTGCTGCTCGCCATCGCGGTCACCAAGGGAATCTTCCAGTTCCTCACCCGCTGGATCGTGATCGGCGTTTCCCGCGACGTTGAGTTCGACCTGCGCAACGACCTTTTTCAGAGACTCGAAAGCCTCAGCTACTCCTACTACCAGCGCCATCGCACCGGCGACATCATGGCCCGCGCCACCAACGACCTGAACGCGGTCCGCATGCTGCTTGGCCCCGCCATCATGTACTCGGCCAACACCCTGGTCTACACCGCGGGAGCGTTAGCCTTCATGATCTCCATCAGTCCCTGGCTCACGCTCTACACTTTCCTGCCGCTACCGGCGGTGAGTGTCGTGATTCAAACTTTCGGCCGCCGCATTCACGAGCGCTTCGAGAGAATCCAGGCCATGTTCTCCGACATCTCCGCCCGCGCACAGGAGAATTTCTCGGGAGCGCGCCTCATCCGCGCCTATGTGCAGGAAGACGCCGAGATTCGCGCCTTCGAAACCGAGAATCAGGAATACATTCGCCGCAGCCTGAAACTGGTTCGCTTGATGGGTATGCTCTGGCCCACGCTCGAATTCATGCTGGGCTGCGCCGTGGTGCTCGTGCTCTGGCTCGGCGGACGCGAAGTCATCCACGGGCTGTCGCACGTCACGCTGGTTTCGAATTTGACGATCGGCGGAATCACGCCTCCTCCCATCACCACCACGCTCTCGCTCTCCGGCTCCATGAGCGTCGGACAATTCGTCTCCTTCAGCACCTACATGATGCAACTCACCTGGCCGATCATCGCTCTCGGCTGGGTCATCAACATTTTTCAACGCGGCACGGCCTCGCTGATCCGCATTAATGAAATCATGCAGGAGCAGCCGGAGATCAAGGATTCTCCCGGCGCGCAAGATCGTGAGATCGAAGGCGAGATCGAGTTCCGCGGGCTCAACTTCAGCTACGAAGGCAAGCCGGTTCTGCACGACCTGAACCTGCGCGTCCCCGCAGGCAGCAGCCTCGCGATCGTCGGCCCCACAGGTTCGGGCAAGACCACGCTGGTCAGCCTGATCCCGCGCATCTACGACGCTGACCCGGGAACAGTTCTGATCGACGGCCGCCCGATCCGCGACTATTCGCTCGCATCGCTGCGCAAGAACATCGGATTCGTCCCCCAGGAAACTTTTCTGTTCAGCGACCGCATCCGCGAGAACAT
>Ga0074044_10003703_pt1 | contig 12906 bp, 16 predicted proteins | sample BogForMeECP23OM1_FD_94443 | JGI IMG/M metagenome (GOLD analysis project Ga0074044, IMG submission 94443) | Bog forest soil microbial communities from Calvert Island, British Columbia, Canada - Bog Forest MetaG ECP23OM1 | ecosystem: Environmental > Terrestrial > Soil > Wetlands ...
TCGGCGAAGGACGGCCACCTTGACGCCCGGGTGAAGAAGGGGGTTCTCGTGATTCGGTAACGGGTCGGGAGTTTCCTTTTCCCGGCGAACGCCAGGTCGGAAAGCGGCGCCGAGTCGATGCGTTGACACGGATTCGGCGCTCCGATATTCAATTGGGTTCTGGTATTTCGATGTTCGCAATCGTAAAGACAGGCGGAAAACAGTACCGCGTCGGCGTCGGCGATCAGGTCACGATCGAGCGGATCGCGGGCGAAGTAGGCGCTGAAGTATCGCTGACCGAGGTCCTCGCCCTTGGCGGCGAGACGCCCAAGGTGGGCACTCCAATCGTTTCGGGCGCGTCGGTACGGGCAAAGATCGTCCAGCAGCCACGCGGCACCAAGGTGATCGTTTTCAAAAAGAAGCGCCGCAAGAACTACCGCCGCAAACACGGGCATCGGCAAGAACTGACAGTACTCAAGATCGAAGAGATTTCGGCGGGCGCGTAACCGCCGCTATTCAAACACGCGGCCAATCAGCCGCTCTTCCAGAGGAGACAGCCGTGGCGCACAAAAAAGGACAAGGTTCGACGCGCAACGGCCGCGACAGTCCGGGGCAACATCGCGGTATCAAGATTTACGACGGGCAGACGGTGAGAGCGGGCAACATCCTGGTCCGCCAGGTCGGCACCCGTATCCATCCGGGCCGCAACGTCGGCATGGGACGCGACTACACGATCTACGCCCGCGTCGACGGCATCGTGAAATACGAGCCGCGCGGCGAGAAACGCCAGGTGAGCGTCGAGCCGAAGCCCGCCACCGAAAGCGCTGCGGAGACCGCGGCCTAAAGCAGATTCGACAAACCATCGGATTGAAAGCCCTGCGGTGAACCCGCGGGGCTTTTCATTTTGGGCCCGCTGTTATTCACTAGCGATGCCCGAGCGAGACGATCGACTGGTGCTCCGGGCGGGAGGAAAAGCGCGATGCGATTGGGATTGGTTTCGGGATATTCCGGCAGCCAGATGGGCTTGCCGATGGATTTGATTCTCGCCGCGGAGAGCGCGGGCTTCGATTCGGTATGGACGGCGGAAGCCTACGGGTCCGACGCGATCGTGCCGCTGGCATGGATCGCCGCGCTTACCCGCAAGATCAAGCTGGGCACCGGAATCGTGCAGATGCCCGCGCGCACTCCCGTGATGACTGCGATGACCGCGATGACGCTCGATGCGCTCTCGGGCGGGCGCTTCATTCTGGGCATCGGGCCTTCGGGGCCGCAGGTGGTCGAAGGATGGCACGGCGTGGCGTACGGCAAGCCGCTACAGCGCACGCGCGAGTACATCGAGATTGTCCGCAAGGTCCTGGCCCGCGAAGTTCCCGTCGAGCATCACGGCAAGGAATTTCAGATTCCTTACACCGGCCCCGGCGCGACCGGCCTCGGCAAGCCGCTCAAGAGCATCCTCCACGGCCGCAAGGACATGCAGATCTATACGGCCTCGATTAGCCCCAAGGGGATCGCGCTCGCCGCGGAGATCGCGGACGGTGTGATTCCGGTCTGGATGAATCCGGAGCGATGGGATCTCTACGCCGGACCGATCAAAGAAGGCTTCGCGAAAGCCGGCGGCAACAGGTCGATGGAGAATTTCGACGTCGCCCCATTTGTCAACTGCGTGATGGGCCCCGATGTCGAAAAGTGCCGCATGGCCGTGAAGGGGATGCTCGCGTTGTACATCGGCGGAATGGGCGCGCGCTCCAAGAATTTCTATAACGACTACGCGCGCCGGCTTGGCTACGAGGACGAGGCGGGCAAGATTCAGGACTTATATCTGACTGGCAAGAAGGGCGAGGCGATGGCGCTGGTGCCGGACAAGCTGGTCGATGAAGTTGCCCTGGTGGGGCCGAAGGAACGAATTGCCGATCGGCTGAAGACCTGGAAAGCGTCGCCGGTGAAAACGATGCTCATCACCACGGGGTCGATCGACACGGTCCGCGCCCTCGCCGAGATTTGTCTGTAGCGAAGTCGTTGAGTTTCGCAGCATCGGCTGGCACCTGGGGCCGAAGCAGACACAGGCTGGAAGCCTGTGCCACTAAAGACGACGGAGATACCGCTCTGGTTTTTGTGGCATAGGCTTCGAGCTAGCCTAGGCGGTTCAAATTCCCAAGGCGGGCAATCCGGACGAGCCAGGTTTTCACGGGAGCCTAGTTAGAGGGCGTTTGCAGGTGGTCGACGCCCCGCGTTCCCGCCACACTGGACGTTGCCGCCTGATATAATGCGGCTTCCGCTATGCGATTTATCGATGAAGCGCGAGTTTTCGTGCGCGCCGGCAACGGAGGCAACGGCGCGATTGCCTTTTTGCGCGAGAAGTTCCGTCCCTTCGGCGGCCCCTCCGGTGGCGACGGTGGTCGTGGCGGCAGCGTAATCTTCGAGGTTGACGAAGGCCTTTCCACATTGCTGGACTTCAAATACCAGCCACGGCTCGTCGCCCGCGACGGAGAGTCCGGGCGCGGCAAGCAGCAGTATGGACGCGCCGGTGAGGATCTCGTCGTACGCGTCCCTCCGGGCACTATTGTGCTCGATGACGAAAGCGGCGAGGTGGTCGCCGACCTCGTGATGCCCGGCGCTAAGGCTGTCATAGCTCAGGCCGGCGACGGTGGCCGCGGCAATATGCACTTCGCCAGTGCGACCCGCCGCTCCCCGCGAATCGCGACACCGGGCACGCCGGGCGTACAAAAGTGGGTTCGTCTGGAACTGCGGCTGGTGGCGGAAGCGGGATTAGTGGGGCTTCCCAATGCGGGAAAGTCGACGCTGCTGGCCGCTCTCAGCGCGGCACGCCCGAAAATCGCCGCTTACCCTTTCACCACGCTGGCGCCCAATATCGGCCGCGTGTTCGCTTCGGAAGAAGAGAGCTTCACGATCGCGGACATCCCCGGATTGATCGAGGGCGCTCATCTCGGACACGGCCTTGGAATCCGGTTTCTGCGCCATCTCGCGCGGACTCGCCTACTGGTCTACGTTCTCGACGCGTCCGAGGACGCTGAGAGCGCGTTTGCGACGGTGCGCGGCGAAATTGGGGCGTTCGACCCCGCACTGTTGGAACGTCCTGCCCTGGTCGCGCTCAACAAGATCGATCTCGTCGCGCCCGAGAAGGTGAAAAAGAGCGCTCGCTCGCTCGAGCGTTCCCTGGCGCTCCCGGTTTTTCCAATCTCGGCGGCCGAAGGTACCGGGCTCGCGCCGCTCGTCGCGCGGATCGCACAGATGCTCGCCAAGATGGACCAGGCTGCGGCGCCGTGTCCCAACTGAACTACAAAGCGCCGATTCTCGCCCGCGCCAGACGCATCGTGGTGAAGGTGGGCAGCGCTGTCCTTTCGGACTCTGGTGGACTGCTCAGTGAAGTAATCGATCATCTCGCCGCCGAGATAGATTCGGCCATCCGCGGACAGCGCGAGGTGATTATCGTCACCTCGGGGGCCATTGCGGCCGGTCGGGCGCGGCTCAGCACGCTCGGCGATTCGACAATTGCCTCACGCCAGGCTGCCGCCGCGGCCGGGCAGATCGATCTGATGCGCGAATGGGCGCGCGCCTTCGGCGACCACCATCGCACCATCGCGCAACTGCTGCTGACCCATCAGGACCTTGCGGAGCGCCGCCGCCGCGCGAACGCCAATCAGACGATCGCCGCATTGCTGGATGCCGGCGTGGTGCCGATCGTGAACGAGAACGACACGGTAGCGGTCGAGGAAATCCGGCTCGGCGACAACGACGTGCTCTCCTCGCTAGTCGCAACGCTGGTGCAGGCCGACTTGCTGATAATTCTGAGCGATGTGGCGGGCGTGCTCACCGGCGACCCGAAGAAACGTCCCGATGCGCGCCTAGTCCCTCTCATCACTGATCCGGAGGCAGGAATGAGCGGATTGGTGGCGGAGAGCGCCGGGCCTCTCGGCAGCGGCGGGATGGCCACCAAGCTCAAAGCCGCTCGCGAAGCCGCACGGGCCGGAATCGCCTGCGTCATCGCGCACGGTCGCGAGCCGGGAGTGCTGACCGCCGCGCTCGACCCCGAGCGCGAATGCGGCACGCTCATCATCCCCGCCGGCGAACGGCTCAAGAGCCGCAAGCACTGGATCGCATTCGCACTTCGTCCCGCCGGCGCGCTGGCGGTGGACCGCGGCGCCGCCGACGCGTTGCGCAACAAGGGCCGCAGCCTGCTGCCCTCCGGAATCCGGCAGGTACGCGGAGATTTCGGAGGGGGCGATTGCGTGAGCCTACTCGACCCCGATGGCGTCGAGTTCGGGCGGGGGCTGGTCAACTATCCCGCCGCCGATGTGCTAAAAGTCATGGGCCGGCGCTCGACGGAGATTTCGGGCGTGCTGGGTTACAAAGTCGCCGATGAAGTCATCCATCGAGACAACTTCGTGCTCCTGAAGGAAATCGGATGAGCCTCGAATCTGACGTGATCGCGATGCTCGCGCGGGCTCGCTCAGCCGGACGCAAGCTCGGGCTCGCTTCGACTGCGCAGAAAGACGCGGCGCTGCAGGCGCTCGCCAAAATAATCCGAGCATCGCGGGCGGCGATCCTTGCGGCGAACGCGAAAGACCTCGAGCGCGCGCGATCTCAGGGACGCACCGGCGCATTCGTGGAACGGCTCATGCTCAACGACGCGCGAATCGAGACGATGGCGAAAAGCGTGGATGAAGTTGCCGCGCTGCGCGATCCGGTCAGCAGTGAAATCGAATCGTGGCAGCGGCCGAACGGCCTCGCGATTCGCAAGATTCGTGTGCCGCTCGGCCTGATCGCGATCATTTATGAATCGCGCCCGAACGTCACGGTCGATGCGGCTGCGCTGTGCCTGAAGTCCGGTAATGCGGTCGTGCTCCGTGGCGGATCGGAAGCGCTGGCAGCCAATACCTGCCTGGCCGGGTTGATCGCCAAGGCGCTCCGGGAAGCGGGACTCGAGCCCGAATGCGCCTCGTTCGTCGAGAATCCGGATCGCGAAGTGATTCAGATCCTGAAACGGCATGCCGAACTGATCGATCTCATCATCCCGCGCGGAGGAAAGGCGCTGAAAGAGGCGCTGGAAGGATCCGCCGTGCCGCTGCTGCCCCATTTCGACGGCATCTGCCACACCTACGTCGATCGCGCCGCCGATTTGAAGATGGCGGAGGAAATCTGCCTCAACGCCAAATGCAGCCGCCCCTCGGTCTGCAACGCGATGGAGACGATGATCGTGCATTCGGCGGTGGCAGATCGCTTTCTGCCCGCGGTCGCGGCCCGGATGAAAAAGGCCGGGGTCGAAATCCGGGGCGATCAACGCACCCGCCGGGTCTTACGCGATGCGGTCGCGGCATCGCCGGAGGACTGGGACGCTGAATATCTTGACCTAATTTTAGCGGTAAAAGTGGTCGATTCCATCGATGAAGCGATCGCTTTTATCGAAGACCACGGATCCCACCTGGCCGACGCTATCGTGACCGGCGACCCGGCCGCGGCCAGACGCTTTGAACGGGAGGTCGATTCCGCTACCGTCTACGTGAATGCGTCGACCCGCTTTACCGACGGCTTTGAGTTCGGTTTCGGCGCAGAGACCGGAATTTCGACCAACCGGCTCCACGCGCGGGGACCGATGGGACTCAACGAACTCACGACGTACAAATACGTGATCCAAGGCGACGGTCAGGTAGTTGGCTAGACGCGGGGGATTTTCCAGGGAGAACCCGCAGCGATGCGCGTAGGTCTGTTCGGAGGCAGTTTCAACCCCATCCACTTTGGCCATCTGCGATCGGCCGAAGAGGATCGGGAGACGCTGAGCCTCGACCTTGTATATTTCATCCCGGCCGCATCACCTCCGCATAAGACCGAAGGCGATCTCGCGCCGGCCGACCATCGGTTGGCGATGGTTCGGCTGGCGACCAAGGGGAACCGCCATTTCATGGCATCGGACGTGGAAGTCAGGCGCACCGGCCGCTCTTACACGATCGAAACCGTGAAGTATTTTCTCGCGACGCTGCGGCAGCCGGCGACGCTGTATTTGCTGATGGGCGCGGACCAGTTTTCTGAACTTGAGACCTGGAAGGACTACGAGGAGATGGTCTCGCTTTGCAACATCGCCGTTCACACACGTTTAACCGAAAATGAGACCGAAGACACGAAGCTCTCACTTGCCGCGCTGGCCCGCTTTGGTTACAGTCCAACCGACAATCACTACGTGCATTCGAGCGGACACACGCTTTCTTTCGTAGAAACAACCCTCCTCCCCATTTCCGCCACGGCAATTCGCCGCAAGATCCAGCGCGGGCAATCGATCAACTATCTCGCTCCCAGCGATGTCGTTGACTACGTTCAGCGTCACGCCCTGTATTGAAGAGAGTCATCGCACTGGCAAGCGTGGATTCCAGGGATAAGGCACTAGCCGCGGCGGAAGCGGCGCTGGAAAGAAAAGCCTACGATTTGGTCGTGCTCGAGTCCGAGCACCTTGCAACGATAGCGGACTACTTCCTGATCGCGACCGGACGGTCGGACGTCCAGGTTCAGGCGATCGCACGAGGCATCGAGGAGCGGATGGCGAAAGATGGCGTCCGTCCGCTGGCGATCGAAGGCTTCCAGCATGCGCACTGGATCGTGCTCGACTACGACGATGTAGTCGTGCACATCTTTTACGAACCCGCCCGTGACTTCTACCGCCTGGAACGGACCTGGAGTGACGCAAGGGAGGTAGATCTACCCGCCCCGATTCGCACGCAGGTCGAAGGCCTACGTCTGCACGCGCTCGGCTAATGGCGTAACCAGCCTAGGAGGCCCGGGCCAGACGCTTGGGCGCGATTAGCTGATAGCTACCTCCCACCAGCCTCGCTACCTCGTTCCAATCGACTTTGCCGACATCGAGGCGCAGAGCGACCCATCCCTTCGGTCCGACATACGGTGGGACGTAGAATTTCGCGGGCCTGGCGCCGGCCAGGGCCACATTTCCTCCGGGAAGCACCTTACAACTGACTGCGACGATACCATCGCCATGATGGTCGTTGAGGAAGTAGGCAAAAGTCTTTTTTCGCACGCGGAAGGTCGCGTGTTGTCCGTTGTACTCGCGCTCGACCTCCGGCAAGGCCAGGCAAATTTCAGAAAGGCGGACGAGACGCAGATCCTCCGCGCGATTTCGCGCAACATACGGTTGGCCAACTCTACCGGTACGCGCTGGTCTCATTGCGAAAATTTTCTCTTGAAAAATCCCGAATGCCTTGGTTCGCTCGCCAGCTCTCAACCGCGCCAAGCGCGTGCGCTCGCACGCGGGCCAGGGTTCCTTCGAGTCGAGGCTAGCAGAAGCCTGGAGCGTCGTGCAGTCAGTCTCAGAAGACTCCTGCTTGTGAACGCCTTGGCGAGAGATTAGCTTTCGAGCGAAGGGCCATCTGATGGTGCGAATCGGCACATCGGGTTTCAGTTACAAGGAATGGTGCGGGAATTTCTATCCGGAAAAGATCGCCGGGCCGAAGATGCTCGCGTTCTATGCCGGTCACTTCCCGACGGTGGAGATCAACTACACCTTTCGGGCGATGCCGCGCCGGCAGATGCTCGAAAAATGGTGCGGCGAAACGCCCGAAGGGTTCCGCTTCGCGCTCAAAGCGCCGGAGCGCATTACGCACACCGCGCGGCTGCGCGACGTCCAGAAGGAAGTAGATTACTTCGTCGAAACCGCGCAGGTCCTCGGTGCGCGTCTCGGCCCGACGCTGTTTCAGCTACCGCCCTTTTTCAAGAAAGATCTTGCGGTGCTGCGCGACTTCCTGGCGCTGCTGAACCGACGCATCAACGCGGCATTCGAATTCCGTAACAAGAGCTGGCTCGAAGACGATGTCTTTGCGGCGCTTCACGATGCCGACTGCACGCTCTGCATCGCGGAAAGCGACAAACTCGCCACTCCGATCGTGCGAACGGCAGAATACAGCTATCTGCGCCTGCGCAAAGAGAATTACCTGGAAGCCGATCTGGCCGGATGGGCACAGCGAATCAGGCAACTGAACACCGAATGCTCCGAGGTCTACGTCTTTCTGAAACACGCGACGGGCGCTCCGGCGTTGGTCGAGAGGCTAAACGCGTTGATCGATACCGGCCGCTAGTCGCTGTCATTCTTTCGTAGCCCAAGGAAGGTTTGACCCCGCGATCATCCTGCGCAATGTTTCGGGTGGCTGATGATATGCTGCCGGGATCGCGCGCACACCCAAGTCCGCCGCGACCTCAGTCAGCGTCTCCGGGCAATAGGCGTACTCGCGAATTCGGGCGATCTGCCCATCTTCTTCTTCAAAACGCTCGACAGTAACCAGGATCGGGGCAGAACGCGGCCCGCCCCAGCTCACAACGATCCACTCGCCCCGATACATCACGGGCTCGGCTCTCAATGCCTCTGCTTCAGTAGCGCCGGGCCACAGACGCCGCGCCGCCATCGATGCCCGCACCCAGATCATGTCCTTTCCACGTTCGCCACCCACGCCGTGCACATCAAGCGTCGTGTTCTCCAACAAGAGCCTCGTCACGCCTTCAACGTCGCGCGCGTTGAAAGCTGCAACGAATCGATCAAGAAGCTCTTTGGAGGGCCCGCGCTGAGCTGAGCGTTTCAGCTCTGTCATTTCCTCCAGGCTGGCACGGCCGCGATGCAAAGCGGATTTGACGGCGCCCACGGTCGTAGAGAGAATTACAGCGATTTCCTCCAGGGTCAGGTCAAACACGTCCTTGAGCATCACGGCCGCCCGTTCCTGGGGCGTCGCACGCTCGATTAGCCTGGCCGCTGCTTCACGGGCCGCGATTGAGTCCGCGAGTACTGAATCAGGCTGCGCCACATCGACGTCCTCATCGGACTCGAATCGGCGATGGCGGACCAAGTCGATCCAAAGATTGGTCGCGGTCCGGAACAGGTATGCGCGCGGATTTGCGATTCGGCTCACATCGCCGTGAAGATCGCCGCGGCCGATCGTCGCGAATCCCCGCAGCAGCGTCTCCTGAACGAGGTCCTCGGCCTCCCACACGTTGCCGCTCATGCGGCGGCAATAGCGGTAGAGCTCGGCGCGGATGGACTCGATAGTATCAAGGTAGCGAAACCATGCGGCGCGCATCTCTTTGGCCAATTCGTCGGAAATCGGATGATCGGACATCGTGGTTCACCTTCGCCTCTCTTTTTATGACGGATGGAACGCGCGAAAAGATACTGTCGGCCAGAGTCGGAGGCCCTTTCACGAAACTCGGCAGTGTAGAAAGATCGACCGCGAAAATTTGAAGACGCGGCGGAAGCACATGATCGATACGGCGAAAATCGAAGACTACCACGCTCACGTCTATTACGACGCGGGTTCACGCAAGACGGCCGCGCGCTTGCGCAATACGATCGAGAGGACCTTCCACGTCGAGATGGGACGCTGGCGAGAGGAACCGGTCGGACCTCATCCACAGTCAATGTACCAGGTGAAATTTGCGCGGCGGGAATTTCCCAGGATTGTGCCTTGGCTGATGCTGAATCGCGGCGGGCTCAGGATTCTGGTGCATCCCAATACCGGCAACGCATACAAAGACCACGCCATCAACGCACTCTGGCTCGGCAAGCCGTTGAGACTGCGCCTGGCCTGCTTGCGATGAAGCGACCAGACCGGTCAGATAGACGATCGCGCGAACTGAGGCCATCAAGCCGCCGCGTACTTTCGCGAGCGGTGGATCAGAACGCCTCAGAAACCCGCAACCACGATGTAACCGCTATGCTCAACGACCTGTACGCGGAAAGAGCGTGCGAGCTCGATTTCGCGCTCGTCGTACTGCAATCGCTGGCCTTGCCACGCGGGCGATGGTGATCGAGTTACACCTGCGGCCACTTTTGCCTAAGCAGACTGTCGACAAACAAAGTCCTTCTCCCGCCGGGAAAAGGTGGCGCGCTGCGCGCCGGATGAGGGTCATCGGAATCATGGCGAATATTGGCGGAACTACCCTAGTCCCTCACCCGTCGCGCTATTTGACTGGCAAATCGCGCGACACCCTCTCCCGGTTTGCGTCTTCGGCCAAGCCGCAGATGCGGGAGAGGGTAAAAAACGACTGCCTCAAGGAACGGGCGGGAGATCAATCTGTTACGCGCGTGACTTAGACGCGGCGGATTAGGTGGGTTATCCAGACCAGGACGATCGCGCCGATGGTCGCCGTTACCAGAGAGCCGATAACCCCCGAGGGTCCGGCGACGTTGAGTTCGCCGAAGATCCATCCGCCGACCACGCCACCCACCAGACCGAGCACGAGGTCGCCAATCAGCCCGTAGCCTCCGCCCTGCATCAGACTTCCCGCGAGCCATCCTGCAAGAATGCCGATGATGATTGTGCCTAGCATCGAGATTCCTCCCTCTTCAGCCCCGGGGGGCTGTCAGCATCCCGGCGCGTGATGAATTCCCGCGCGGTTGAATGCGAGCGTCTGCAGTTCCTCTGCCATCGCGATCGTACGCGCCCGCGCAGCGCGGGCCAGTTGCTGGGAGTCGTCATCGACGGCCAGACGCTGCAGGAAATGGCGGCCGAGTTCGTGATGATATTGCTCGTCGGGCTGAATGACTCCGCGATACAGCAGCGACGTCGTCGCATCGCCCGCGCGCTCGCAGAGCTCGATGAACTGGACGTTCTTGACCAGCGCGATCGCTTCGCGAGTAAATTGCCCCGCCGCGACCCGCTCGACATCGGTCTGAAGCCCGCTCAGGTACTGAAAGAGCGGGCTGTAACCCTGCGCCAGCGGATCAAATCCGGCGAGAGTATCGCCCAGCCCGTGCAGACGCTCGACGATCAGGCGATAGTGCCTTGCTTCATCACCAGCCTGGCGCGCGAGCGCGAGCTTGAGATCGGCGCCGCGCGCGGAGGGCATCCACAACGCGGCAATCTCGCTCGCTTCGAGTTCGTTCTTGAGGGCGACGCGGAGCAGGTTGCGCGGACTCAGATCACCACGAGCTTCGACGGTAAGCGCCTGGGCCGGGGCGAGTCTCTTCAGGATTGAATCGTTCTCGGACGAAAGTTCCGCGACAAAAGCTGCGGCGTCCATATTACGGCCCGGCGGCGGGGGTTACTTCTTCTGCTCCATCGGCGCGCCACAGCACTTGAGCGTACCGGTGCCGCCCTTGGTGACAATTACCTGCGATGAGCATTTGCCGCAGATATAAACCTTACCCAGTTGATTGGCCATCTCGGAGTCCGTTCCTCTCAAAGTTCGATGCTTCAGGCGCCGCGAAAGAGTGGCTTGCGCTTCTCCAGAAAGGCGCGCACGCCCTCGGCGCGGTCGGCAGTCGTTTGTAGCAGGGCGTATAGATCTTCCTCAAGCCTCACGCCCTGCTCCAAAGTCATATCATATCCCTTCAAGACAGCATCTTTGACAATGCGTGCCGCCAGCGGCGCGCGGCTCAAAATCGCCTCAACAACCGAACCAGCAGTAGCGCCGAGTTCACGCTCGTTCTTCGCCAGATACGTCACGAGTCCGATTCGATGCGCTTCGGTTCCATCGATCGCGGCGCCCGTCAAAATCATCCTCAGCGCGTGGCCTGCGCCCACCAGCCGAGGCAGGCGCTGGGTGCCGCCAAAGTGCGGAAGCTCGCCGCGGTCGAGTTGAGTGAGCGCAAGACGTGCGCCGGCGGTCGCGACGCGGATGTCGGCGGCCATCGCAAGCTCCAGTCCTTCATCGAGAGCGTCACCGTTGAGAATTGCGACCGTGGGCTTGGACAGTACCGCCAGCGACTCGACGAGTCCTGCACTCACTTCCGGCGCAAAGCCGTTACAGAACGTCGCACCGCTGCCCGTGATCGCAAGCATCCGCGCGGAATCATCGTCCTCGATCTCTTCGAACAGCTCGACCAGCCGCGCCGCCGCTTCGGCACTGAGTCTGGCGCCGCGGCCCGCGATCAGAAGGCGCGCGGTTACGCATCCTCCGGCCGCTACTACTTCGAGCGGCCGCCGCGCCGCCGCGTGCCGAGCGGACAGAGGACGTGTGGCTTTCGGGCGATCGCGCAGGGTCTCAGCCTCCGGACTCCGCGCGCAGGTCCTTGCGCAGAATCTTGCCGAGCGGATTCTTGGGCAGCGCGTCGATAAATTCGATCATCTCGGGGCGTTTGAAGCTCGCCAGTCGCGAGCGGCAGAACTCGGCGAGTTCCTGCTCCGTCACCTTGGCGCCCTTGCGCGGGACGACGAACGCTTTGACGGTATGGCCCCACTCCTCGGACGGCACACCGATGACCGCGCATTCGTCGACCGCGGGATGGCTCATCAGGACCGTCTCGATTTCTGCCGGAGCGATATTCTCGCCGCCGCGGATGATCATGTCGTCCTTGCGGCCCGCGAAGAAGACGTAGCCGTCTTCGTCGAGCCAGCCGAGGTCGCCCGTCGCGCGCCATCCTTCCGGCAGTGCAGCATCGTCGGTGCGCCCGGCGTAGCCCTTCATGATGCGCGGGGTGCGGATGATTATTTCGCCGACCTTGCCGGTCGGAAGCAGCATGCCATCGTCGTCGCGCACACGAATCTCGACATCGGGCAGCGGCTTGCCGATTGAATTGAGCCGCTTGAGCTTGAGTTCGACCTCCGGGGGCGTTCCTGCCAGCCGATGGTCGTCGGGACCGAGGATGGTAAGCGACGAAGTCGTTTCGGTCTGCCCATACGCATTCACGAATCCGACGGTCTTCGGAAATGCCTCGATAGCGCGGCGGATCACCTGGATGGGCATCGCGGCGCCGCCGTACGAAACATTGGTCAGCGTCGACAGATCGGTTTTCGAAAATGAAGGCTCATCGAGCAGCTGCTTCATCATCGTGGGTACGACGAACGCGTGCGTGACCTTTTCAGTCTCGACGAACCTGAGCCACTGCCTGGCGTCGAACTGCGGCATCACGACCACTTTGCGCCCGGTCCAGATGTTGGTCATGTAAGCCGTGGTTCCCGCGATGTGGTAAAACGGCACGCA
>Ga0074044_10003704_pt1 | contig 12906 bp, 12 predicted proteins | sample BogForMeECP23OM1_FD_94443 | JGI IMG/M metagenome (GOLD analysis project Ga0074044, IMG submission 94443) | Bog forest soil microbial communities from Calvert Island, British Columbia, Canada - Bog Forest MetaG ECP23OM1 | ecosystem: Environmental > Terrestrial > Soil > Wetlands ...
CAACTGTTGCATGCGAAAGATGCGGAAGCCTCCTGACAGAAGCTCAATGGAAGGAACATTTCGAGGAACGCCGCAAACAAGTAACCGAGCTAGAACACGAGACCGTGAAGTATTCAAAGTTCCTAGAAGCTGAACGAGCTCGAACAAACGCGTATCGCAAGGAACATGAAGGCGCTACAGGACAAATCAAAAACTTGGATCACGCGCTTCCAATCATTAAGCAGATACAAGAACAACGCCGAACAATCGAATCAAACATAAGTCAACCGAAAATTAAAACCAGAACAGAACTGCTAACTCAACTCAGAGCGCAACTCGCAATCGAATCATCCAAGCCTGACAACGAAGTCACAGACCAAGCATCAACGTTGGCGCTCGAACTGAAGACACTACCCTCGCGAATCGAACAACTGACTCAAGAACTAAATTCCTTTGATCAAAACTTCCTGAATCCACAGAAGAAGAGAGTTGAAAACGCTGAAAGAGCAAGAGACGAAGCAGCAAAACTGGAACCAAAAATAACTGAAGACGAACTAAAGATCACCACCCTTGATATGATACGAAAATCCTTGAGAGAGATTCAACCTGCCGTGCGTCGCGATTTTGTCACCAAGATTGCGCAGAGTGCTAACGATTACATGAAACGCCTGTACGGGTGTTTCGATCTTGAAAACTTTGAACTTACAGAAGACTACGAGTTTCTCGTCACCAGAGCGGGCTATAAACGGCATGCGAGAAGGCTCAGCGGAGGACAGCAAGTATTAACGAGCATGGCATTCCTCCTAGCCCTCAGCGAAGTTCTAAGCCAACTCGACTTCTTAATTTTAGATGAACCGACAACTCATCTAGATGAGAGTAGAAGGACAGAATTGGTTAATGTTCTGGAACACCTTCGTCGAGTACCACAACTGCTGATAGTTGATCATCATCCTGAATTGTTCGAAGCTGCAGACACGCGATTCCAAGTAAACCTTACACGAGAAGGTCAGAGTCAGGTAACCCAAATCCAATCATAAATTCTCAACGTTTTACTCTATTGTTCGCGCGACTATGGGCCGCATGTCGGAGACGCCGCGTGATGCGTCTTCTTGGCCTTCTGAAAAGCCTCCGCATCAAACTCTCTGTCAGGACGATAGATCACTAAGTGACATTTTCCACATTCAATACCAGACTCCATATCCGGTCGTTGTTTTCTGGAGGGACCCAAAATGAGTCCTCTCGGAGCAATTTGTTTGATTGGGCCTGCAATTTCGGCGAGTTCTCGAGTGCGGGACGCCCTCCAAGACATGTTCCCGCATTTTGAGCACCTCAGCCGATTAGTCTTAGCAGCTTTTCCGCAAGAAGAGCAAACCCAGACCATATGCCACCTACCTTCTTCAGAAGAGCTCAGTCCAAGTTCCTATACCCTTGTCTTTCGCTAGACGATAAGCAGCAAGCCCGGCTGCAACATCTTGTATCCCTAGACCAGTGGAATCCATTACTGTAATTTCATCAGGGCTTGTTCGTCCAGGTTTCATACCTGCTATTATCTCCCCAAGCTCCGCATAAATCAATTCGGGCTTTAGGTACTTCTTATTGAGAGCTACTTCCCGTTTGTCAACAACCACTTTAGCTTTGTAATAGATTGATGAATCCAGTTCCTGTTTATTGCCTTCATCGGAACCTACGGTTGTTATGTGAGTTCCCGGTTCGATCCATTCGCTTTTAATGTAAGGTTCCTTCGAAGGCGTGGCTGTAGAAACCACGTCAGCACCTTCGAGCGCATCGGATGCGTTATCGACCGGCTTCACGTTAAGCCCCAGTTTCATGCTCATTTCTTTAGCGTACTTCTCCCTCAATTCTCGTACGATATCATACACGCGAATCTCTTTCAGTTTGAATATCTCATTCAACCCAATCAGTTGTGTACGACCTTGAGCTCCAGCACCGCAGATTGCGGCTACCTCACAATCCTTTCTGGCCAGGTGTCTGGCTGCCACTCCGGCTACGGCGCCGGTTCTGTAGGCTGTAACTTGGAGCCCGTCCATCAGAGCCAGTGGAGTGCCGTTTTTTAAATCGGCTACTACGACAACGCCCATAATACTTGGCAGATTGTACTTTTTCGGGTTCTCGAAATAGCCGCAGCTGAGTTTTAGTCCTATAACGTCTTGATTGTTTAGGACACCTGCTTTGATTCCCCAAGCACCGTTGTGTTTCGGAGCATCCATGAGAATGATAGGCGGAATAATCGACTCGCCTGTAGCTAGACCTTTGAAAGCCTCCTGCACCGTGTCAATTGTGTCTTTCATCGTAAGCACATTTTCTAAGTCCTTCTTAGAAAGCACCAGAATTTCCACCAATCAGCTTCAACTCAACCAGGAGACTATCATGCTACCGTAAATAGGTTTAAGCAAAAATCTCTCAAAAAATAACGCGATCATGTTGCGGGGTGTTATGACCGTGATCAACGATCAGGGGGGGCACTGAAGCCTTGCAATCTGGGTTGATACCCTGTCAACGTAGTCCTTCAAACTTGCGAGTACATTGCGCGAACTTATAATCCCTAATACCTTTCCGTCGTGGACCACAAGCACTCTTCTAATTCCCTTATTGGACATGAAAAGTGAGAGTTCGTCTATTCCCATATCTGGTTTGATCGTAATGAGGTCCTTTGTCATGACTTCTTCGAGTTTGACATTCTTAGGGTCTTTTCCGTCGGCCACTACCTTCGAGAGAATATCCCATTCCGTGACTATGCCTTTTGGTTGTCCTTCGCTGTTCGCGACGATTACGGAACCATGACTACTAGCCTTCATCTGTTGAGCAGCCTGCAAGACGGTTGTGTCTCCTCTTAGTGACAGGAAGTCTTTATCTAGGATATCCTTCGCAACCAGAACCATGTCATACTATTTGGTTGCGTGATAGATAATTCTTCAGCCTAATCCATGCTCAGCGAATAGCCTTCAAGGCTTGCTGACCGATAGGCTTCGTGCCTCTAAGAGATGACGTTATCGCCGCGATCACGTTAATCGCTGCCAGCAAAAGGAAAATTTTGTGAATCGCGTTCATGAAGACGCTTACGTTCAATTCGTTGGCTGTGATCGGCAGCCCCGCGAAGATTGCTTGTAGCGTAGATGCGGGCATCGAGGTAGCCAACATTACGAAAGCGATTCCCATGCTCAACAGGAAGCCAGTGGTTATCATTGTTGCTGACATGCCAGCCGCGGTTCCACGTCTGCTCGCCGGTGAGGCATTCATTATTGAAGCAATATTCGGTGCGACAAACATTCCAGCTCCTACTCCAATGAGGATCATTGGTAACACGAAAATGTCGTACGAAACGTTGGCGGGTAGGAAAGCGAACCATAATGATGCGACTGCGGATATTACAAGACCACCGGTACTAAATGATCTCGCTCCATACTTATCAGATAAGTAACCGCTAAGAGGACCAAGACTGACGAATGCGATTGAAAACGGGATTATCAGAATACCAGCTGTCAACGCGTCCAATAGCAAGGCTCCTTGAAAGTAGAATACGAAAAGCAGCGAGACTGCTCCTCTTGCAATAGATCCTAGGAAATTGCTGATCATTCCCGACGAGAAAGCTTTGATTTTGAATAGGCTGACGTCCATCATCGGGCTTCGTGCTTTGGTTTCAACGTAAATGAATAGGACCAGCATTACTAAACCTGAAATCATCATGAGAGTTTCTATCCAAGTGTACCCCGAAATCGCGCCAAGTGTCAAGCCGATCAGAAAGGCGGATAATCCGATCGCGAAGAGACAGTTCCCGAGCGGATCCAAAGGTTCCTTACGTGTCTTAGCTAACTCTTTGAGTTTCTTGTAGGCCCAGCTTGTAGCAAAAATACCGACCGGTATGTTGATCCAGAAGATCGACCGCCAACCTAGCGCAGCCGTAAGAACCCCACCCCCCACTAACCCGATGACTGAACCACTAATTCCTAGCACTTGATTGATCCCGATAGCTCTCCCTCTCTCCTCAACAGGAAAAGTATCTGTTAGAATTGCTGCGTTGTTCGAGAAAATCAAGGCGCCTCCTACTCCTTGGATTAACCGGAATAACACTAGACTACCTCCCGTAGGCGCGACACTACATAACGCTGAACCGACTGTGAATACTGCAAAACCAAGATTGTATAATTTCACCCGGCCGTAAATATCTGCCAGTCGACCGAAGGTCAGGAGCAACGTTGCGGACACAAGCAGATAACCCATGATGACCCATATCGCGTCGATAGTGGTTGTGCCGGGTAGTTCCCGGATGATCGTGGGAAGCGAGATGAGTACAATGTTGGCGTCGAGTTGAGACATGAAAGAACCGATCGTCGTGTTCGTCAACACAACATACTTGTATTCCATGTCCCGTCAACCCTATTCGTATTTCAAACAAGCAGAAATATCGTATGTTTACCAGTATATGAGCCACTAATCACGCTCTTGGCTAACCAGCTATCAAAAATCTGGTACGTGGTCCACTTTAGGCAACGTGCGCGGAAGATTCATTTTGACTCGACGTGTTTTCTGATGTTTTTGGTGGAGGTGTGGATGGCCGGTCAGGTAATTGTGTGTAATTTCCATCCTTAGCTCTGTACAGAGCGAGTCTAGCGGTGGTCACCCATTCTTCCCCAGACAAGTGTCGCACTTGAACGTTCAAGACTTCCGCAGTCGGATCTGATTTTCCAGGCCATACCGCAACTTGAAGATAGTCGCCATTCTCGAGACGCATTGAAAAGCGTGCTTTGGGCTTAGATTTGCCAGACTCCAACTCCAAAACTCACTACATACAGATGTTCCTAACAGTTACAATATAACCACAATGGAACCCCTTTTGACCAACAGTCCAACTGGCTCACGTTGACGTCTAGCGTACCGTTCGCAAGTAAAATGGCGCGGAGGAATTCAGCACCAAGCTGAACCGTGATCGGATTCGAGATTGAGTATTTGCTTATAGTTTTCTCAAAAAAATAGTCATTGAACTTTTTTTAACTTCTAGGAAGAACTTAATTAAATACTACATCGATAGTAAGTTAAGTGGTAGGTTTGGCATTAGGCGAGTTAGAAGCAGAGGTTTTGGGTGCGTTACATAAGCTTGGTAAAGCTTCTGCCAGGGATGTCATGAATGAAATTAACAAACAGAAGAAACTCGCGTATACGACTGTGAGCACTGTGCTAGATCGTCTTTACCATAAACGTATGGTACGTCGATTCAAGGTTATTGGACGTGGCGGCGTAAAATATCTCTACTCGTCAGCGACTCCTCAAGATATGCGTACGAGTATGGTTAATCGAGCCTTAAGTAAACTCATGAGCGCTTTCGGTCCATCTATAGTTCCGACGATCTACGAAAGCATCGAACAATTATCGAAAGCCGACGTTTCCGACCTGAAAAGGAAAGTTAGCAAAGCTCAGAGAAAGTAGGATCTATGATTCTATCGCTGTACGGTGCCTACTTTAGTGCTCCGCCGACTATCATGTCGGTACTCTTTCCGTTAATCATCATGCTGATTCTATACACTCTCTTCAAACGTAGCAGCAGTCCACGATTCCGCTCTTGGAGTTTGGGCTTCATGCTACTATCCTCAATCTTTCTGTGGTTATTCATCGCGGCAAGTTTGGTCCTCTGCTTTGCATTCGCTAAGGAATATCAATTTGAGTTGGCGGATGGAATCGGAGAAGTTTTGGGACGCGCCATACTATTTGCGCTTGCGGCTGCCCTGCCATTCTCTCTCGCTCTGCGCAATCTATCACCAAGATTCGTTCTAAGGAAAGTCGAACAACTTAAGCCCGCACCCAGAGAATTCAGTGATATTTTCGATTCGCTGGCAGAAAAGATGGGTATCGAGTCTGCGGAAATTCAACTCTCCAGAGGAAGAATGCCACTCTCATTTGCCGTTCACGTCAACAGACCTACAGTCGTAATGTCAGAGAAGCTGCTTACGTTGCTAAATAAGGACGAAATAGAGGCAGTGATGGCTCACGAGCTCGCACATATCAAGAACTCAGACACTTCATTGAAAGCGCTTGTAACCGCCTACAAAACTGTCCTGCCATTTGATCCTCTCATTCGCATTGTTGAAGCCGCATTTCATAGAGAACGTGAAATGGTTGCTGACGAAACCGCCGCTAGAGTCACTCTGAAACCGATCGCTCTCGCCATGGCGCTAATTAAGATTTATGAAGCGTTTCCAAAGAAACACATAGCTTCACAAACTGGATTTTCAATATTAGGCGTCAGTTCGACTATAGGAAAGCGCCACCCGCCAATAAGTGATCGAGTAGATCGACTCATCAGATTGGCCGAAATATTGGCCTAATCATTAAACTACGTCAAGCAGAAATCATAACGTCCAGCGCTAACAGAACCAATTTGTAAGCCGAACGAATGTCAGTTCGCAAGTAATCGGAAACGGTCGAGGCTACGATGTTTTTCTCTTCGAGAGCAACACGTATGCGGTCAGGATCATCAGAAGGATTTGGATAAGGAAGACAGGTACCTGTCCGGGTGGGTTCAAATCAGTGGCCCAACCATACACTTGTCCCCCGGACAATGGCGTTGCAAAGCTCGCTGTTATGAAGATCAATATGTTATCGATAAGCGATAGCACGAACAGTCCTAAGATTGCGGGTTTGAATAATTTGCCTGAACTTAACGCTGCGAAACCACCGACCGCAAAGAGAATTGCCGTAACCAGAAAATACAATCCATTAGAGACCGAATAGACGATAAACTGGACTAAGATGGCGTGAAAGACAGCGTTGATCAATGCCACAACAAGAATCAGATCCTTAGAGCCGACTTTTCCATTACCTTTACCAACCGCCGCTACCCTTAGCCGACGTTGTCGAACTTTCCTCAGTTGTCGTACTAGACTCAGATGTTGACGTTGAGCTATTGCCATATGACGCTGCAGAGACTTCGGGAGAACTAGGGAAACCAAAATAGAGCATAACGACCGCACCCAGGACGCCTCCAGCGAGGAAGCTGATTGCTCGTCGTCTAGTCATATGGGATTCAGGATAGGACGAGCGATCTTCATCTGATTTTGGATCAGACTCTTCGATCTTCATGATGTGACTCAACATTTTATCCCATAACGACAACCGCACATATAGGCATAACGTTTGCTACTACATGCGTAGAAACTAAGAGTTTTCTAGTTACTTAGGACGTATTCTCGCGGGCAGGCCTCTGCGTTTCTTAGCGTTTTTTCTGATGAAGGGCAGAACGCTTCCGATGTCTTTCAAAAATGCTTCCGGATCAGGACTCGCATTGGTTATCTCGATCTGATCAAATCCATGCGCAGCATAGTCTAGTATAACCTTACTCGCGTCTTCCGGCGAATTGCATATCAACCAGTTTCTTTCTATCGCGTCGTCTCCGATGTAGTCACCAAGAGATTCTATTTCATGAGGATCGTAAAGCGCTGCCTTAAAGACGATCGGCAACATGGTTGGCGCCCAAAACCTAGCAGCTTTTAATGCCCGATCGTAGTCCTCGTCGTAAGATACTAACAATTCGAGTACACGTTCAATCTGCGTCGGATCTCTATTGTTTTGTCTGGCAGCCTTATCTACACTTTGAGACAAACTGTTATCATAGAGTTTCAAATTTCCCGCGAGAATTATAACTCCATCACCATACATTCCTGCAAGTTTAGCACTCGTGGGACCGGCAGCAGCGATGTACAGAGGAATTTTCTCCTTAGGCTTAGTGTAGAGTTTTGCTTTTCGCAGTGTGTAATATTTTCCTCTCGTGCTCAAAGTCTCTCCTTTCCACAAACTGAGTATGATCTGAATCGCTTCCTCAAGTCTTGTGGCTCTCTCTGTGTACTTTGGCCAATCATAACCGAGTGGCATTTCGTTGACTGCTTCTCCCGTTCCCAGTCCTAGAAAGACGCGGCCTGGGAAAAGACAATCAAGCGTTGCAAACGCTTGAGCCACAATCGCTGGATGATACCTTAGAGTAGGAGCGGTAACAGATGTGCCGAACGGGATCTTTTTGGTCATCGCGGCAAATGCGCTCAAAAGGACCCAGGCAAACCCACCTTGACCCTTGCTAACCCATGGATGAAAATGGTCGCTAGCCCAGACCGTATCAAATCCGTATTTCTCTGCCTGAACCATATGACTTACACATTCACTAGGATCATACTGCTCAGGCAAACAGTGGTATCCTATTTTGAGAGCGGCTGGCCTTCGCACACTGGCTTTCAAAAAGGGTCCCTCAACTGATTAGAAACAGATTTTACGAATAGAAACCTGCGGTTATAAATCCCAGGGTCAGAGTACCGTAGAAATTCCTGAAATTATCGACTGTGCATAGCTTCGTATTCAAGCTGGACCACACTTCAGACCGCCGATGAATTTCTATCGAATTTCCTCTACTCGACTAAGCCTTAATTACTTAACGAGTGCCAAATTAGTTCATGAGCGAAACTGAACCTCAAAAAAGTCTGAAGCGGATAACCTGGCAATACGAAAATTGTCTTGCATGTGTCTGGTTCCTTCCAACCGATCCCATCAACGCTGATCTATTAGAAAGAGGAAAGTGCATTCATCCGAAGTTGAAACCCTACAACCTCATAGTTTCGGGACGTGACTGGTGCAATCAATTCCAAGAAATCACACAAAAACAAATTGATAGTCGACAAGAGATGGCAATGAAAACTGAAGACTCAAAGAAGTAACTTACCTTCCAAGGGAACTACTCGAAAATAGAGCGTGGGATTTCAGCATCAGTTTACGGGTAACGATACCTTATCGTCATCTAGTTAGTGTATTTTTGATGGGGGTTTTGTTGAATACGGCTTTGTAATTTCTCTACCGGTTTTTTGAGTAGTCTAAGCTGGTTTTGGTGGTTGGGGTTATTTCGATGACTATGTGTTCGAGGTTTGCGAGTTGTTTGGCCGCTGGGTCGTTCAGGTCGCCGAGATATTTCAGCAGGATCCTCTTGCCAATCTCATCGTTGAACTTTCTTTCAGTTAGGATTCGTGCCGTTCCTTTCCCGATAACCGCCTTCAGATCGTAAAATCTTTCTCCAACATCTACGGAGAAAGCGACTTTACTGTTTGCTTTAATATTCTGAGCCTTACGGCTTCGCGGTCCAGTCTGAACATAGAACTTACCGTTCTCGTAAACGTACCAGATAGGAGCGATATGTGGTGTCCCATCGGATCCAACCGATGCTACCCGCAATATCCTGCCGTTGCTCAGGAAATTATTTGACTCCTGTTCGCTCATAGTCATACATTATTCGCCAGAAGTTCTTCATAGAGGGCTATGATCTGACGTGATATGAAGCTTGCTTCCAACATAGTCAACTAACTTGTACTCAGTTAATTATGGGATTGTTCGATACAATGGTTGAACATTTCGATCATTTGAGAATAGAAACGGTATTATCTGAAAAAAGGAGTTTCAGGGGACCTTACAAACATTCCCCGACGGTCTATTGATGGCTGATTATCTTGCTATGCTGTGGGTGTTGGGAGGTATGCATTTCCGTGACCACCGAGAATCTGTATGGCCATCTGGGGTTGTGGAAGTGCGTGCGGCCAGAAACATCCGCATCCTCCGCGCAGTAACCCTATGGCTGCATCTAAGATTACATTTATCATTCTTCTTTTCACCACCATAAATGCGAACAGTCACGGCATTCAGTTAACGATTTTACCGAATTCTACCAAATTGCTACCAGAAAATGACCTTAAGCAACATGAGTGAGTTCGCATTGATGCTATTAGCCAGTCGAAACATAATCACGCATCAAACATTTAGGGGATGAGTTGTTTGTCGACTGCGGTTCGACGCATTATCTGGTGGGTTTTTACCGGTAATCGTGGCGGGCCGAATCGTGCTAGACTCATTGTTGCGTTAAAGGAACGACCGATGAACGCTAATCAACTTGCGGAAGGGCTTCAGATGGATTACAAGACCGTACGTCACCACCTTAACGTACTCATGAAGAATCGGATGATAGTTGAGGAAGGAGGAGGATATGGAACAATGTATTTCATCTCACCAGAACTTGAACAATACTACCAAGAATTCATGGGAATCTGGGATAGAATTGGGAGAAAGTAGTATAATGAGACGCATGGTGGAGAGGGGTTTGAAGTAGTTTGGAAGGAATCGCGTATCAAGCAACGGGACTCTTCTCCTTCCTAAACATAATCCTACTGCTCGTTCTGATCGCCATTTACGGTAACAGTTTTCGAAAAATTAGAGCCCAGTTCACTGCGGGTCTACTATTCTTTGCCGCAATCTTCCTAGCTCAGAATCTACTAGCATTCTATTCATACATCGCGATGTTCATGTACTACGCCGACGCCGTTGCCGGATTTGTTATGGTAATTACATTCGCACAGACGGCTGGACTGGTCATTTTAGTTTGGTTAAGTATTCGTTGAGGTGAATTGATCGCAAAGATAAGATTGTATTTTATGGATTGAGTTGGTTGAGATTCTGGCGTTATTCTGGGCGAGTCTTTTATGCGATTTCTGATTTCTATGCGAACTGATAATTGATGAAGAAATCAAACGTGCTCTATGTTGTGACTGTTATTGTTGTCTTAGTGGTCGGGTTTAGTGCTGGGTATTATGCGGCAACACCGTCAACATCCTCAACCCCAATCACTCCTATGACTCCTAGTCCTGTAAACAATCTGATGAGACCGGACGTCTACACGCTTGTTCATGGATGGTATAATGGGACAATTATTACGTACCTTGATTTTGGTCCATCAGTTTCAATTGCGGCACCGATACTTGCGTTCTTCCAAGCAGATGCACCTAACAGTTCAGTGATGGGACAGAATAATGTGATTGACACTATACCTGGCTTGCCGAGTTACAGCGATTTCTGGCGAGTGTACAAGGTCCTCGTGCCTAGCAATTATGTTCCTAATTCAATCAAATCATTCGATGAAGCGCTTGCGTCCGGTTACACTCTTGAAGCGACTAACGTGATCGTGAACGATCCTGTAGTGAACCCTAACGCAACAACTGTAGGCTATAACACAACTATCCAACAGGGTTGGTACAGGGATAGGCCAGTATATTACTTCAGCCTGGGAACGAACACTCATGCTACAGATCCCGCGGACGGATTTGTACTCGTATACGCCCCCATCTACGCATTCTTCTACTCGAACGGAACGCGGGTTCCAGGACAACATAACGTTGTATACGCCCTCCCCGGCAACGCAGCCTACAGTGACCTCTGGGGTGTTGTGAAAATCACAGTCAGCTCCTCATACATGCCCAACAGTCTCAATAGCATAAGCGCAATCAACGCTGCAATAGCCGCAGGACAGGTAGCCCAACAATTTACAGGCCTGTACAGAAACTGCCCAGTAGTACAACCCAGCTAAACCAATATATCCAATCAACCTAGCGTGGAAAGATCAAGGACGAGGAGTAACTGAGCTTGGAAAAATTACGTGTTTTAGGAATCTCAACAACCACCATGAACATGCAACACCCACGCCCAAGTACCTCTGAAACACTTTTGGAGCATGGATTGAAACATGCGAATGAGAAGTATGCTGCGGAAACTAACCTCATTAGAGCGAGAGAGTTGAAGATTCGACATTGCGAAGGCTACTATAGTAGAGGTTTGAAGTCCTGCACGTGGCCGTGCAATATTACGCAAGCTGACCCCTCTGATGAGATGAAGATAATCTATGATGGCGTCGTAGACTGGGCAGACGTTGTTATTGTTGCAACGTCTCTTCGTTGGGGAAACGCATGCTCACTCTATTATGAAATGGTTCAGCGAATGAATTGCATTCAAAACCAAATCCCAGCTTACGGACGCTACTTGATCAAGGATAAAGTAGCGGCTTTCATTATAACCGGAGGCCAAGACGGCGTTCAACATGTCGCTGGTGAGATGCTCATGTTCTGGTCTGAGTTAGGATTCGTTTTCGGAAGATTTCCCTTCGTGGGCTGGAGTCGAGGCTGGTACGCCGAGGACACACAGAACAATTACAATGCTATGAAAACATGGGAACCCAGATTCCAAGCCGCAACCCCCACCTCAGACACAGAAAGTCTAGTAGACAACGCGATTGAAATGGCCACGCTTCTAAAAACTCACAAAACGGTCACGCCTGCTCCCGTCTAAAGGCACGGTGCCTCCTAATTGGAAGTAGAATGTTTGTTCGATTTTCATCGTATCTCAATTTTTTCCAAATATTCCGATCAATTTGGGAGTGTTTATGGGATGAGTTTGGTCAACTCATTTAAACTGTAATTGAGTGCTCTTGATTAAGGAATATTCGATGAGCACGAAAACTAAATCGTATGTCGCTATCTTGATGGGAATAATAATAATCCTGGCTGATATTTACTGGCTGCTTGTAGGAAGCAGTTACACATACGCTCCCTGGCTGGCCGCGGGCGTCATAATATTCGTGGCCAGTGTGATATGGATATACATTGACTACGATTTAATGAAGAAACAGTGATTGTAAACTACATCGTTAGATGTGAAGAGAAATTAGGTGCGGACAATGGGATTTCAGCACCAGTTTACCGGTACAAATAAATCAGTTATTTCCCTTTCAGAGAAACAACCGTCTTGACCACTTTAATTCCGACAACATGTGTATGTTCACGGTTTGCGCTGTATGTTCTATTGCTCGCCGCTAAGAAGAACCTCATGAAGTTTTCTCTAATCCGGCCATAGGAGCATGTGACTGGTTTCACACTAGTCCTCGTCAGTAAATAGGCGACAGTATATCTTTAGTTGTGATACGCAAATGAGCAAAGCAGCTTCGTTACAAATACTGCAATCGTTTTCCGATGCGATGACGGAACTGGCGGACAAAGTGGGTTCGTCGGTAGTTAGGGTTAGGTCTAGGAGAGGATTCGGTTCAGGCGTAATCTGGACTGAAGACGG
>Ga0074044_10003705_pt1 | contig 12904 bp, 9 predicted proteins | sample BogForMeECP23OM1_FD_94443 | JGI IMG/M metagenome (GOLD analysis project Ga0074044, IMG submission 94443) | Bog forest soil microbial communities from Calvert Island, British Columbia, Canada - Bog Forest MetaG ECP23OM1 | ecosystem: Environmental > Terrestrial > Soil > Wetlands ...
CAGCACCGCCAGAGGTTTTTTCAACACTGCAGAGAATATTACGCGGTGACACGACCGCATAGCGCCCTGGGCGGCATCGCCGCCATACACTTTCACCATTCCCCAGTGTTCGTAAGTTCCCTTGCCATCGTACAACTTACCCAAGTAAGCGAGTCTGCCCAAGACCCCAGGGACGGCGCCCAGAGTATTTTTTTCAAAGTCCTCGAGAGCGGATTTTAGCCTCATGGAATTTACGAATTCCGAAATAACATCAAAAATCAACTAAATACGGAAAACTCGTCTGTCGCCCGCAATGTATCACAGTGCGAATTCTTTCGCAAAGGAGAACGACCATGAAACGACTTATGCTGGCTTTGGCTGCTCTGACCCTGTTCCTGGCAACCGCAACGCTCCCACTAATGGCCGATGGTTCGCCCATGCCGTATTGCAACGAGCAAGGCTGCCAACCACCATCCAACTAAGAACAATTGCTACGAGTTTCTCAGTTGAAAAGGAGCGGCGCGAGAGCTATAGTTCATTGCTATGCAGTGGGTGAACTGGTCCGACGCGCTGTTGCAATTTCTCTGGGTCTCGTCCAATGTGCTTCTCCTCGGGCTGGGCGTGGTGCTTTGGCGGCGCGGCTTGTACCGCGAGTTCCCGTGCTTTTTCGCCTATGTGCTTTTCGAGGTTGCTGAGAACATTCTGCTGTATGTGCTGTTTAAGACAAGGGTGTCTGGTAACCACTATGCTTATGTTTTTGCCGCCACGCTGTTGCTTAGCATTGCTCTGCGTTTCGGTGTGATTGACGAAGTTTCGAAGAATTTGTTCCGTGAATCCCAGTTTCTGAAGGTGGCAGCCCGGCGATCGCTGCAAGCCATATCAGGTCTGCTGCTTGGAGTGGGAGTATTGCTCGCTGTCTTGGCGCCGGGAAACACCAGTGCCCGGTGGTTTGCCGGCGTAACTGTGGTGAATCGGGGAGCGGCCATGGTTCAAACTGGCTTGCTCCTATCTTTTTTGCTCTTTTCCCGCTTCCTGGGTATGTCTTGGCGTCGCCATGCATTTGGGATCACGCTTGGTCTGGGAATCATGACTAGTGTTGATCTGGCGACCTACGGACTGGGCGCGGAATTCGTAAGCTGGGGATGGACGAGATTTTTGAATTTGACCATAACCGGCGCCTTCTTCGTTTGCACATCGATCTGGATCCGATATCTAATGGTGCCCGAACCTAAGCCTTTGTCCGTGACGGTAGTTCCCGATGAGGAGGTAGAGACTTGGAACAAGGAATTTCAACACTTGCTCCGGCAATGATCGCCGCTTGGGTTCTGGTCGCGGTTGGACTCAGCGCGCTGGCGATCCTGCTGTATGCTGCCCTCCGCAGCCGCACTCGCCCGGGCGATTTAGAAAGAGCTGTCCAGGCGTTCCGTGCTCTTGACATCCAAGCTTTCAGAAACCTGGTCGACTTCTCCGAGGAAGCGTTCCTGCGCGATCATTTGCCTCCCAGGAAATTCCGCGCGATTAAGCGGCAGCGGGCCTGGGCGGCATTTCTCTATGCCTGGGAAGCAGGGCGAGCCGCGGCGCAGCTTGCCATGGTGGGGCAGGCGGCGCAACGGAGTTCCGATCCAACCATCGCAGCCTCCGGTGCTCAGGCTGCTGAAAATGCCTTTCGGCTTCGAGTGCAGACCCTCAGGGCTGGTGTCATTCTGCTAGCCGGAGTGCTATTGCCCGGCTTGCAAAGTCGGCCAATTCCAGCATTAGTCGATCAGTATGAGCGGTCGGCGGAAACGCTCTTTCTAATCGGCAGGGGTTCATCTGGATCACGCGGATTAGAGGTCGCCTGACGCCGATACAGTGGAGACGCTCGATTCAGCCACATGGCACGCGGGTGGGAGAGCAAATCCGTAGAGCAACAACAAGAGGAAAGATCCGAGGGGCGGAAAATCGTCCGCCCACCGCTTACCTCCGACGAGCAGCAACGCAACCGGAGGCGCGAGGGCCTGTTGCTTTCGCGGGAGCGCCTCAGACAACAACTGGACGCCGCCAGCAACCTTCGTTACCGCCAGTTGCTGGAGAGCGCGATTGCGGAGTTGGATAGTCAACTGTCGTGCTTTGAATAAGTTACGGGAAGTGAGCTCGCGAAAGTGACCGCTCGACATATACCTGCTATAACGAAAACCACGGTCCGCTTCGTTGCTGCCTGACGTATAATCAACCCAGTGATGAAAGCCTACGTCTACGTATCGCTGAAGAAGAGCGTATTGGATCCGCAAGGTAAAACCATCCACGGCGCCCTGACAAAGATTGGCTACAAGAATTTGCACGACGTAAGGCAAGGAAAATACTTCGAAATTGCTCTTAACGGCGGTATGTCAAAGGACGAGGCGCAAGCCGAAGTGGAACAGATTGCACGTGAGGTTTTGACGAACCCGGTCATTGAAGAGTTTCGTTTCTCCCTCGAAGAGTAAGTTCCGCGTTTTGCTTGACGGGCAACGATGCCCGAACAATCACCGGAACCCCCCGAATCATCCGTCAAGGAGCCAATTTCAATGTGCGGCATTGTGGGGTATGTGGGTAAGAAGCAGGTCGTTCCCGTCATTATTGAGGGCCTGAGAAAGCTGGAGTATCGGGGCTACGACTCGGCCGGAATCGCAGTCGCCGGAAACGGCACGGGGCTTGAGATTCGGCGCGCCGAAGGCAAACTGCGCAACCTGGAAGAAGTGATCCGCCTCAAGCCGCTCGACGGCACCTACGGCATCGGACATACCCGCTGGGCCACGCACGGCCGCCCCACCGAAGAAAACGCGCATCCCCATCGCGACTGCACCGGCAGAATTGTGGTGGTGCACAACGGCATTGTCGAAAACTATCTCTCGCTCAAGAAGAAGCTAATTGCCGAAGGCCACAAATTCACCACGGAAACCGACACCGAAATCATCGCGCACCTCATCGAAAAATATTACTTGCAAACGGGCAACGGCCATCGCACCGCTTCGAAACTCGAAGAAGCCGTGCGTCAAGCGGTCAAGGAACTTACCGGCGTGTTCGCGCTGGTGGTGATCGCGGTGGACGAACCGGACAAGATCGTCGCGGCGCGCAATGGACCGCCCGTCGTTATCGGCATCGGCAAGGACGAATACTTTGTCGCCTCCGACGTGCCTGCACTACTTGATCACACGCGCGATCTTTTTTTTCTCGCCGATGGCGATCTGGCCGTCATCACGCAAGCGGGTGTGCGCGTGACCGATTTCGACGGCAATCCGCTGGAGCGCAAGGCGCAGCGCATCACCTGGGATCCGATCATGGCGGAGAAGGGCGGCTTCAAGCACTTCATGCTCAAAGAGATTTATGAGCAGCCGCGCACCGTCCGCGACACCACCCTCGGGCGCGTTTCGCAGGACACCGGCGCTATTTTCCTCGACGAAATGCAGGTCAGCGAAGCCGAGTTCAGGGCGCTGAAGAAAATCAATATCGCCGCCTGCGGCACCAGTTGGCATGCGGGGCTGGCGGCGAAGTTCATGATCGAGAACCTGGCTCGCGTTCCGGTGGAAGTCGATTACGCCAGCGAATGGCGCTATCGCGACCCGATTCTCGGGCCGGACACGATGACGCTCCTGATTTCGCAGTCTGGTGAAACAGCGGATACGATTGCCGCGCAGCGTGAAGCCAAAGCCAAGGGCTCGAAGACGCTGGCCATCTGCAACGTGGTCGGCTCCATGATCACGCGCGAAGCCGTGGGAACCGTCTACACTCACGCCGGACCAGAAATCGGCGTGGCATCGACCAAGGCTTTTACGGGACAACTAACCGCTCTTTATCTATTCGCCTTGTATCTGGCGCAGGTGCGCGGCGCGATGACATCCGAACAGGCCAAAGCTGCCGTGCAGGAACTCATGCGCATTCCCGGCAAACTGGAACAGATTCTGACGCACGATGAAGCCTGCGACGAACTGGCCAAGACTTATGTCCGCGCTCAGGACTTTCTTTTCCTCGGACGCGGCATTCACTATCCCATCGCCCTCGAAGGCGCGCTCAAGCTTAAGGAGATTTCTTACATCCACGCCGAGGGTTATCCGGCGGGCGAGATGAAGCACGGACCGAATGCGTTGATCGACGAAAATCTGCCGGTCGTCATCATTGCCACGCGCGACGTGACCAGCCCCCAGTCGATGACCCGTTACGAAAAAACGATGTCGAATCTGAAAGAAGTAAAAGCTCGCTCCGGCATCGTCATCGCACTCGCCACCGAAGGCGACAAAGAAATCGCGGAGGAAGCCGATCACGTACTCTTCGTTCCGCCAGCACCGGATGAACTGTCGGCGATTCTGGAGATCGTGCCGCTGCAACTACTCGCCTACCACATCGCAGTGCGCCGCGGCTGCGACGTGGACCAGCCGCGAAACTTGGCGAAGTCGGTGACGGTGGAGTAGAGATTCTCTCCCGAGCCTGTCTGCTGACGGCAACAACGATCGCGCACTCAAACGAGTGAAATCGCGTGAAACGAAGTCGAGAAGAAACGTTGTCCGCGTAGAGTGTGGGGTTTCTGCGCTCGTCCACGCAACTCGCGGCGCGACTGCCTCTCGTTTTGCTGGCAGAAGCGCTAACAGGACAACTCCGATCACAAGGAATACGATCACATCAGCAAAGTTCCGGGGGATACACGTGAAACATATCTCCATTTTGCAGCCCCCGCCAGCCTCTAGGCCGGACTGCGGGTGGAATCCCGAACCGCCAGCTCCGGAGCCAGTTTTCGGTGGACCGCCGGCAGGTCGCGTTTTTCCAGCGCGGCGTTGATTCCTCGAGCGCAATGCTGGCCGCCAGTGCTCCCATCGCCTCCATGGGCTGCCGCACCGAAGTAAGAGGAGGCGTGCACAGACTCGACGCCGCCACATCGTCAAACCCGATCACCGAGCACTGTTCCGGCACGCGCAGTCCAGCCTTGTTCAAGGCGCGGACCGCCCCAAACGCCGTCATATCGTCGAAGGCCATCAGCGCTGTAAAAGGACGCTTCGCCTTAAGCATCTCTTCGGTTAGCTTGTAGCCCGCCTCAAAGCTCGACATCAGGTCGCGTGACTCGGGAAGGTCCACGATGAGCCGCGGGTCCAACTCCAGGTCACGGGCTTTAGCGAATGAGCGCACGCCTTTCCAGCGGGCAGCGCTGTCGTTCAAAGTCCGGGGCCCGCGAATGAACGCAATCTTGCGATGCCCGAGAGAGTGCAAATGTTCCACTGCGGTGTAAGCCCCGAGTTCGTTATCGACGATGACGGAGCTGATCGCGTCATTTTTCAATTCCCGCGCAATCATCACGGTCGGGATATTGTTCTTTTCCAGATCGCCAAGCACATCGATATTCACGAACAGCCAGTTGGCGAGCACAATCAGCGCTTCCACTCGCCGGTCGAGCAGCATCTCGAGGTAACGTTCGAAGCGTGCGCGCTCGTTATGCACGTCGGTCAGGATGGGCAGATACGATGCCTGGTAGAGCGAGTTCTCGATGCCGCGCAACACCAGCGTGCAGAAAGGGTCGGTCATGTCGAACACCATCACCCCGATGGTGTGGCTGCGACGGCTGCGCAGGGAGCGGGCAAACAGGTTGGGACGATAGCCCAGTTTCTTCGCCGCGCTTTCGATGCGTTTCTTGGTAGTGGTGGGGATATAGCGGGCCAACGGAGCGTTGTTCAGCACAATGGAGACGGTAGTGGAAGAAAACCCACTCTCCTTCGCCACATCGCGAATTGTCACCATGCCTATGGCCTTAATAGGAAGCGTCCAGAATATGAAGTTTGCAGCGCGCGTTCTGAGGAGAGCAGGTTGTTCAACCTCGAGCTCGCGCGCTCAAGACTACCTATCATACTCGCCCACTATTCGCCCGCCATGGTTTTCTTGGCTCGGAGTAGAGACGCGTCAGCGGTTCCCCTCCACTGCGATCGGACTACTGGTCGCGACCACGTTCCAGCCATCGACTGTCAGTATCAGTCCGTCGCCAGGGGCTTTGTCAGATTTGAAGCGGGCGCTGAGCTCGCGCTTCTCCCCGGGCATGAGGGGGGTATAGTTATCGTCCCAGAATATGGGCACCACATCCTCGCCCCTGCCCTTGGCCACGCGCAGATGAACCATGAACGCCAGGCTGGAGGTCGGGTTTTCGACAACCGCATGAACCACCGATTCGTTCCCCTGCTGGCGGAGCGAGCTGCGGACCACTAGTGTTACGGGCGGCAAAGTGTTTAACCCGCTCAGGTCGGCGTATGCGCTTTGTGGCGTGTAGATTTCTTCTAACCTTTTTGCCCAATCCAATTCGTCGGGCTTAGTCGAGAGCCAGTAAAAGTTGTCGCTCACCAGCTTGCCGGAAGCATCCTGCAGTTCAAGTTTCAAAAAATAAGTCGCAGAGATACCGTTCACCTTCGATAGTTTCAAGGCGCTGACGCTGCTGTCCGCCGGGATATCCAGCGTCACCTCCTGTCGTGCTTTTGTTTTCGCGTCGATGTCGTAAATCGTCGCCCGGACAATCGCCCCGGCGAATGCGTGATCATGGCCATTCACCACGGCGACGGAATCATCGTCATAGGAATACTGAACGTGCAGCGGCTCGCAGGCTTTCTTCGATCCGAAATACGCGCCTCCCGGAACCAGGTAGTAATCGTACAAGTTCCAGATGATCGACGGCCATGCATTGTTGAGCATCCACTGGATCACGCCCGTGGATTCGTACTTGTTGCGCCCATAAGCCTCAAACATGGCGCGCTGGGCTTCGTAGTTCATGGCTTCGGACTTGCGCAGAAAGTCTTCCAGGTTGGCGGCCTTGCCGTAACGATGGTCCATGCCATTCACAAACCTGTCGATGGTGGTGAAGCGTTCGAGGCCGGCGTGGAAATTCCAGTAATCGTCAATCGGCCACAGGTGATCGGCCGGAATAAATCGCTTCAGACTCTCGAGCGTTGGGATCACCGGACCCGGACTGGTTTCAGTATTGAATCCGAATCCCCCGCCGGCTTTCTTGTCGGTGAGCCAGTAATTAGGCGGCTCGTAATCGTAGGGCCCCGTCATCTTTACCCCGGAAGCGCCGGTTAGCTTCGTGCGCTCAGAGTTCGCCGAAGAGATGGTGGGGTTAGGCCAGCGCGCTTCTTTCAAAACCTGCAAGTAGAGAGTTTCGATTTTCTCCGGCGGCGCATTGTCGCTGCCGTAAAGCCAGACGAACACGCTCGGGTGGCTGCGCAAACGCAGGGCCTGATCGGAAAGCGAAGCGGTTGCGATCTTCGTAGTTTGCTGGGTCCACTCTTTCCATTGCTCCCAGAAGTCGCAGCAGGTCCATCCCGGCATGATCAGGACGCCCTGGCGATCGGCGAGATCGAAGAATTCATCGCGCTCCATTCGGCCTTCGAGGCGAATCGCGTTAAGGTTCATGTCGCGCACGTAATCGATCGCCGCCTGGGCCCGCTCGGGCGACCAGCGCAACAGCATATCCGGCGCCCACGCCGCGCCTCGGATGAGCAGATTGCGGCCGTTGATCTTGAACAACCGGTATCCTTTTTTCGTGAGCTGCGAAGTCACTTCACGGATACCAAACGGCACGCTCGCCGCATCGGAGACTTGTCCATCCGCTTCGACCCGCAGTTGCGCCGTGTACATTTCGGGTTTGCCCATCTGATACGGCCACCACAGCCGGGGATGAGCGATGCGCAGTTGCGGATACCGATCGGGCGCAAAGACAACCGTTTTTGATTCCGAAGGCGCCAGTTCCACCTTCTGGCTTACCTGAATCCCGTCAATCTCGGCGTGAACGATGCTCGCGATCGAATGGGCAGCAGCATTGCGCAGATCCGCGGTGATGGTAAGCGATGCCGCCGCGTAACCGGGTTCGAGCTTGGATTCCACAAAGGGATGGCGCAAGCGAACGGCCCCGGTCGTCGTCAGGTAGACGTCTTTCCACAACCCCATGTCTTTGTCAGGCGGAGTCGGGTTCCAATCAACCCAGGTCATCGCCAGATCGGTCTTATCGGGGGCAAAGACTTCCACCGCCAAAGCGTTGGGTTTGCCGGCTGCGAGATGCTTGCTGATTTCAAACTCGAAAACCCGCATCATGCCGGCAATGTTCTCGGCGTCGCCAATCTTCTCGCCGTTCAGCCAGACATTCGCGCGATAATTGATTCCATCAAAATGCAGCCAGGTCGTCGGCTGATTCGCTTGCGCTGGAAGGGTAAATTCAGTGCGGTACCACCACGCGCAGCGAAACGGACTGTCCGCTGGCATGGGCTGATTTGCAAAGAAGGACTTCGAGGAGTAGTCCATCCCGGGAAATGATCTGAGGTTCATTCCGAAATAAGGGTCGGGATAGGTACCATCTGCAACCAGTGCCGCGACCACCGTTGTGGGCACGCGGGCTTTGTGCCAAGCGTCCGCAGGAAAACCGGCGGTTGAAATCTCTCGCCCGCCAACCTTCCCATCGCACGCGGACTGAATCTGCCAATTGTCGGCGAGAAGTGTAGATTGATCGTCGGCCACGGCGCTGGCACCCAAGCAGTGCATGCTAAGGAGAGCCGCGGCCGAAAGCAGCAAATGAGATCGCAGCTTGAAGAAGAAAAAGTTCGAACGGTCAAACCACGAAGCGCACTGCCGAATGTTCAGCAAGATCGTACCCCCTAAAAGATTCCCAAACTCCAGCGATTCGCGAGCGGCAACCATTACGCTACCGAGAATTACTCCGTCGTGGTGATCTTCGAAACGCGAGCAAATCGCCCCGCCTCAATGTCCGCTTCAGCCGCGAGCGCCAGCGTCATCATTTGTGCTGGAAGAATTTCAACGATGGGACGCATTGGCGGCGGCGTTCGGGGTAATTTCCATGCTCCCCCACTGGCGTCTTCGGCGATCCAGCCGGTCTTGCCGCCAGCTTTGCGAATGTCATCCAGCAGTCTAGCCTGTAGCGGTTTCGTAGTTTCCGCTCCCGCAAAGACTGCGGCGAAAGTTTCAGGGTTGACCATTTCCAGCGGTCCGTGGCGGAATGCCGCGCCGCTCATGCCTTCCGCGTGCAGCCGCACCGATTCCTTGATGATCAGCGCGCCCTCGCCGGCAGCGGCCAAAGACGCTCCGCGTCCGAGCAAAAACAAATCTCGGACACGCCCCATCTCTGCCATCATCTCGAAAACGTGGTCCTTCCAGTTGCGCAGATACGATGCAACTGTTGGGATGCTTTGCGCCAGTTCATCCCGCGTCTGACTTGCATCGCATCCACACAGGAATCCCCCGAGCAGATGCAGCGCCATTAAAGCGGTCACGTAGGTCTTGCAGGAAACGGAATACTCCGTCCCGGCGACCGTAAACATCGAAGCATTCGCCCGCAGAGCCAGCGCACTATCGGCGGCATTGGTTACGCCTATAATGGCTGCCCGGCCGCGGTTTTCTTCGAGCAGGCGGATTGTCTCTGCGCTTTCTCCAGACTGCGAGATCGCAATGATTAGCGTCTCCGGTTCGAACCAGCGGGGCACGGAGTGCACAAGTTCCGAAGTCTCAATCGCGACCGCGGTGTAACCATGCTCATTCAGCCGCAAGAACAGCGGATGCAAGGCATGAAAAGAAGCTCCCATGCCCGTTAGAACGATGCGCTTGATCGTTCCTTCGCGCAAACCCCGGGCGAGAACGGTCAGCTCGTTCGAAATTTCCAGTTGCCCGAGGGTTGCCGTTAGCGCGAGCGGCTGATCCAGAATGTCACGAAGATACTGGCCTTCGATAATCGGATGCGTATTGGTGTTCAAACTAATCTCCAAAACGATCGTGCCAAACCTGGGCTGCGCCGATCAACCCGGCATCGGCTCCCAAGGACGACAGCTTGATTTCTACGCGGTCGACGGGAACCAGTTTGCAATTCTGCCGGATCACCTCACGCATGCGATCGAGAAACAAGTGCGCACTTTTCATCACGCTGCCGCCGAGTACGATGACTTCTGGAGCAAAGACGGTAATGAGATTGGCCAGACCGAGCCCCAAATAGTACGCCTCGCGCTCCACCGCGCGTTGCGCCCATTCCTCGGAGTTTTGTGCACGCGCGCAGATTTCGCGGGCACTGAGATTGCAGTTCGCGGAAACCGCAGACGAATCTTTTCTGAGCAGCACCGTCATCGCCGGCCCAGCCGCCAGACTTTCCCAGCATCCGCGCGCGCCGCATGTACAGGACGGCCCAGCGGGATCGATGATGTGGTGCCCAATCTCCGGATGGCAGCCGTCCACGCCACGGTACACTTTGCCATCCAGAATTACGCTCACGCCAATGCCCGTTCCCACGGTCACATAGAGCAAGCGCGTTTTGGATCGTCCCGCTCCCCACCGAAGTTCGCCCAGCGCGGCGGCATCGGCGTCATTTTCCAAAGCGGCCGCGACCGCAAACTCTCGCGACAAAATCTCTCCCGGATTGCCGCCCTTCCATCCGGGCAAATTATTTACGTTGCCCAAGGTGCCGGTCGTGCTGTCGAGCGGACCGGCGCTGCCGATCCCAATCCCTCGCAACTTTACCCCGCTCTGTTTCACGCACTGATGAAGGAGCGTGGTCACCAGTTGCATGGCGTGATCGAAGCCACGTTGTGGGTCCGTAGGGCACTCGTTCTTAGCGAGGACACGGCCTGCCTGGTCGACGACTCCCACCGCGATCTTGGTGCCGCCAATGTCAACCCCGCCGATCACGTTGCGTCCCGCCCTTCCCGTCTTGTCGCCAGGTTCGCTTCGCGAGTAAGATGTTTATTAAAACGTATGAATACTGATACATTTCAGGTTTTATGTCAAGCGGAATTGGTTTTTTCACGTGCGCGTCCGTGCGCTCGTGGGAGCGGAGGTTGAGCCGTGGGTGGGGTTGGATGGCTCGGCACTTTAAAACCTGCAGCCTAGCTGCTAGGCTCGCGCTGCACCTGATGCAAATTACAAAAATGAAAATCACGAAATGGATTTTTCTCGCTTGCCTTGGCTGTTTACCTTTTGCTTCTCATGCTCAGGTCAACGACGCCGTTCGTGCGCTCAAGATTCTGCCGGCGCCGAAGGAGATTCGCCTGGCCGAAGGCAAATTCGTGATCCAGCCCTCGACCACCATCCTCATCAGCAACGCCGAAGACCGGACGGCGGCGGAGACGCTGCAAAGGGAGATTCTGGATCGTACCGGCATGAAGCTGTTGATCGAAGCAGTGAGCGCCGCGCCAAAAACCAGCGGGCATATTTCGCTGGGCCGCTTGACCGACGGCGGCTTGCGAATCTATCTCGAATCGCAGGGAGTGAAAGTCGGCGACGATAACGGCAATCATGAACTTGCGAAGCAGGGTTATGTGATCCGCTCTACCGATTCCGGTGTGCTAGTGGCGGGAGAGACCGCGCAGAGCCTGTTCTATGGGGTGCAAACGTTGCGTCAGTTGCTGCGTCCACAAGGCCCCAGCGAAAAAACGCTGACGATTCCCGCTCTAGTCATCCGCGACTGGCCCAGCATGGAATGGCGCGGCGTGAGCGACGACATCAGCCGCGGGCCCATTCCTACACTCGATTACTTGAAGACGCAGATCCGCACGTTGGCGGAGTACAAAATCAACCTCGTCGGCTTCAATATGGAGCAAGTTTTTGACTTCCACACCCAGCCGTTGGTTCCACCCAGGCAAGCGGCATTAACTCCCGCTGAGATCAAGGAACTTGTCGACTACGCCAGCAAGTACTACATCACCCTTCTGCCTGAGCAGCAGGCCTTTGGACATCTGCATCAGTTCTTGAAGTACGAAATGTATTCTGACCTGGCGGAAACGCCTCACGGACACGTGCTCACGCCTGCTAATCCCAAAACTTACGATTTCATTCGTCAGGTTTACGGCGAGGTGGTTCCGTTGTTTCCCGGCCCGTTTTTCCATATTGGAGCCGACGAAACCATCGAACTCGGCCTCGGCCAGACGAAAGCTCTCGCCGACCAGGAAGGACTCGGCCGCGTTTATCTCGATCACCTCCTAAAGGTTTTCGAGATCATGCGGCCTTATCACAAGCAGCTCATGTTCTGGGGAGACATCGCGGTTAAGTATCCCGAACTGCTCGGCACGATTCCGAAAGATATGATCGCCGTGCCGTGGGAGTACGTCCCCAAGCCCAGTTATGAAGACATCATTACGCCCTACACGAACGCTGGCGTACGCGTTGTGGTCGCGCCGGGGGCGGGGAACTGGGGCGTGATCTGGCCGGACCTTGAAAGCGCTTTCGTGAACATCCGAAACTTTGTACGCGACGGCCAGAAGCATCAGGCGATCGGCGTTCTGAACTCCACTTGGAACGACGACGGGGAATCCCTTCTGGACATGACCTGGCCCGCGTTGATCTTTGGCGCGGCCGCCAGTTGGCAGCCCGGGGAGTCGAGCATCGATGATTTCAAGACCAGCTACGACTGGGCTTTCTACCGAAATAATGACGACAGAGCCTTTACTGATGTGATCGAGAACCTGGATCGCGCTCACACGCTTCTAGCCGGAATGAAACTCGACAACGCGAGCCACGAACTCTTCTGGTCCGATGCCTTCACCGAAGTCGGCGCTAGCACAGCCGCCAGAGCGCTGCCGGTTACCCACGATTTGCGCATGGGCGCGGAGCGGTCCGCGGAATCGCTTCTGCGCAATCGTGCGAAGGCGCACCTCCATGCTGAAACTCTCGACGATATGCTTCTCGCCGCTTGGCACCTCGACACGCTGGGCTTGAAAGTCCAGTTCACGACCGAGATCAGCCATTTCTACTGGGACGCTTATCAGAATCAGACGGACAAGATCCGCGTGCAAACCGACTTGGATGAAATGATCGACATCAACGGGCGATTGGAGAGCCTGCGCGATTCGATCACCGAGATGCGCAAGATGTACGCGGAAGGCTGGGCGCGCGAGAACAATCCTTACTGGCTGGACAACGTTCTGGTTCGCTACGACAATCTGGCCTCCGA
>Ga0074044_10003706_pt1 | contig 12903 bp, 10 predicted proteins | sample BogForMeECP23OM1_FD_94443 | JGI IMG/M metagenome (GOLD analysis project Ga0074044, IMG submission 94443) | Bog forest soil microbial communities from Calvert Island, British Columbia, Canada - Bog Forest MetaG ECP23OM1 | ecosystem: Environmental > Terrestrial > Soil > Wetlands ...
AATCCCAGTGGCTCCAGAATTTCTCTGCCGATTCAAGCCGCCGAGCAAATTCCCATCGCTGAAGATTTCGCCCGGCAACTATCCGCGCTCACTGCAAAGCCAGACGCCAAGTGCCAAGCGGCTTTTGCGGATCTTTACTTAAGAAAAACTCCGGAGGAGATCGACGCCATCCGGCTGGCCAACCGAGTGGCGAATGTTGGCCTGCAAGTTTTCTTTGAGAATTCGCAACCAGGAATCGCGGAAGCGGAGATGGCGGCGGCGGTGGAGTCAGCCATCTATCGGCAAATTGGCCGCGATGGCATATTTCATTCCCGGGGGTGGGCCATGGTTCAATCCGGCCCCAACAGCGCCTGCGCGGGACAATTCAATCGCTCGACCGGGCGGCGCCTGGAGAACGGCGATTTGGTGTTGATCGAATTGGCAACTTGCGTCAACGGTTACTGGAGCGACCTCACGCGCACAACTGCGGTAGGTTCCCTGAAGGCCGAAGTCGAGCAGATACTCGCTGTGGTTCGAGATGCGCAGCAAGCCGCGGTCGATGGCGTGCGCCCCGGTGTTTCTGCCGCCGACATTGACGCGCTGGCAAGGGACAAGATCGCAGCCCATGGACTCTCGTCATTCTTCACCCATCACACTGGGCACCACGTTGGTTTTCGCTATCACGATCCGGGATTTCTGATCCTTCCCGGGGAATCCGCCAAGCTTGAGTCCGGCATGGTGATTACGATCGAGCCAGGAGTGTACGTTCCTGAACGCGGCGCGGGCGCGCGCGTCGAGGATAACGTGCTGGTCACGGAATCAAGCCACGACGTGCTTTCGAGAATTGAAGGGAGCTGCAGGCATGATTAGCATCGATCTCTCCGGCAAGACGATTCTGATCACGGGAGCTCTAGGGGCGATTGCTGAGCATATGGTGCGGAGGCTGGCGGAGAGCGGCGCAACCCTCGTGCTCACCGACATTAAACCGGATGATCAAGCCAGGTACACTCTCAACGATTGGCAAATTCCGCCTTCGTCTTATCTTTATTTTGCAGCCGACATTACCGAGTCCAGCCAGGTCGAAGCAGTAGTGAACGCCGCTTTCGAAAAATTCCCCGCCATGGATACGGTCATTGGCCACGCTGGCGGCTGCGGGCTGCATCCCTTCGCCGGCACATCGGAAGCCGACTACGAGCGCATCTTCCGTTTCAACTATTTTGCGCAAACTTACCTGGCGCGGTCCGTGCTCGCGCGATGGGTTCGGCACAAGATCGCTGGCCACCTGATCTTTACTTCCTCCTACGTCGCTCGCATGCCACACACGCAAATCTCTTCCTACGCCTCGGCCAAAGCGGCACTGGAAAACTTTGCGCGCAGCCTGGCTCTCGAATATGCGCTGACTGGTATTCGCGTAAATGTGGTTTCGCCGGGCAACGTCGCGGCGGGGAGTTCGCTGAAAGTTTTCGAGGAAGATCCAGCCTACCGCGAATTCGTGCTGCGAGTTTCTCTCGGCAGAAGAAACAGCCCGGAGTCGATCGCGGACGCATTCGTTTTTCTCTGCTCGCCTCTGGCCAGCGAAATCAACGGACAAATCCTCAGCCCCGATTATGGCGCAGGCATCGGGAATCGCCTATGAAGATTGGCCTGGGCCTCTACCGTCACATGTTGACCCGTGATTATTACGACTTTGCGTGCCAGGCAGGCTGTACGCACGTCGTGGTTCATTTGGTTGATTACTTCAACCAGGGCCCTTCGAACCCGAGAAACAATCAACCCACCGGCTCAAAATACGAGGCTTGGGGAGTTGCCGGCGATCCAGATCGACTTTGGACGACAAAGGAACTCAAGACCCTTCGCAAAGAAATTGAAGACGCCGGCCTCGTCTTAGCCGCAGTCGAGAATCTCGATCCCGCGCACTGGCACGATATTCTGGTCGACGGCCCGCAACGTCCGCAACAGATCGAGAAAGTGAAGACCATCATTCGCCGCCTCGGCGAAGCCGGCATTCCCGTACTCGGCTACAACTTCAGTTTGGCGGGCGTGTGCGGCCGCGTCACGGCTCCCCTAGGCCGCGGCCATGCGATTACTGTCGGTATGGACGGTCCCGCTGAAGATGTCCCCATTCCGAATGGAATGGTTTGGAACATGGTCTATGATCGCAACGCCCCTGCCGGAACTCTACCCCCGATTTCGCATGAAGAACTCTGGCGACGCTTGCAAAGATTCCTGGAAGAAGTCATTCCCGTCGCCGAGGAGTCAGGCGTACAACTGGCAGCCCATCCTGACGATCCTCCCATGCCCACCATGCGACAACAGCCGCGCCTCGTTTACCAGCCTCACATGTATCAGAAGTTGATTGATCTGGCTCCAAGCCGCAGCAATGCCCTTGAGCTTTGCGTGGGAACTCTCGCCGAAATGACCGATGGCAATATTTACGACGCGGTAGATCGATACAGCAAACAAGGCAAGATTGCCTATATTCATCTTCGCAACGTCGTGGGGAAGGTGCCGCACTATCGCGAAACTTTCATCGACCAAGGCGATGTGGATATGATTCGTATTCTCGCCATCCTGCACCACAACCGCTTCGACGGCGTGCTCATTCCAGACCACACTCCGCAGATGACCTGCTCAGCGCCCTGGCACACCGGAATGGCGCACACTCTTGGCTTTATGCTCGCGGCAAAGGCAGTCATCGAATCTCCCCAACGATACCCTGCAGATCTGGGGCGCAGCATCCACGGGGGCAAGTAACCTGAACTCCGCTTTCAGTCCGGCGCATTCGCGTGCTCCTCTCATCGTTGCGGCAACGGTTTCCACCCTTGGCGGTTTTCTGTTTGGCTACGACAACATTGTGATCAGCGGCGCGATCGGCTTTTTAAGCCAGCTGTTTCATCTGGACGCGGCGGGCGTCGGTTGGGCCGCAGGGTGCGCCCTGCTGGGATGCATCGCCGGTTGCGCCGCAGCAGGAACATTTGCTGACTATCTGGGCAAGAAGAAAGGCCTCGCACTTTGCGCGCTCTGTTTTGCCCTTTCCTCTGTGGGCATGCTGTTTGCCTCGAATCTCCATCAGTTCGTGCTATGGCGACTGATTGGCGGAGTGGGCATCGGGGCGGCTTCCGTAATTTCTCCAAACTACATTGCGGAGATTGCCCCCACACGAGTTCGCGGTCGGTGCGTCACTCTCTACCAGCTTGGCATTGTGGTTGGAATTCTCGCCGCCGTCTTCGTCAACATGCTCATTCAGCGCATGGGTGATGAAGCCTGGAACATATCTACGGGCTGGCGATGGATGTTTCTAGCTGGTGTCGTGCCGGCGATTCTGTTCGGATCAATGATTTTGCCCGCCGTCGAAAGCCCGCGCTGGCTGATGAAGATGGGCCGGCGGGATCAGGCTATCGAAGTTCTTGCCAGGATCAATGGCCCTGACGCTGCGCGGCGCGAAGCCGCTGAAATCGAGAATGCGCTGGCCACGGAGGAAGGCCACATCTCCGAGCTTTTCACCACCTTCCGGCGCCCGCTGCTGCTCGGCATCATGCTGGCGGCACTGCAACAGATCAGCGGAATCACTCCTCTATTTTCTTTCCTGCCCGAAATTTTTCGCTCCGCCGGAACTGCGACCAGCGACGCGTTCTTCCAGTCGGTGCTGGTCAGCCTCATCAATCTCTTGTTTACTCTCTTTGCGCTCTGGTTGGTCGATCGCGCCGGGCGCAAGACTCTGATCCTCGCCGGCACCACCCTGCAATTCGTCTCGTTTGCATTGGTTGGCTGGTTCTATCACGTCCACGGCAGCGGCTTGGCGGTCTTGATCCTGGTGATGAGCTTCGTCGCCGGCCATGCCTTCGGCAACGGAGTCGCCTGCTGGGTCATTATCTCGGAGATTTATCCAACCAAGGTTCGCGGGCGCGGCATGTCCATCGCTACTACGGCGCTCTGGCTGGTGGGATACCTGGGGAATCAATCGTTTCCCATCTTGCAGAAGCGCCTGGGATCAGATGGTACCTTCTGGCTCTTCAGCGCCGGCGCATTGGTGACCGTCATTCTAGTCGGTTGGCTGGTTCCCGAAACTAAAGGCCGCTCGCTCGAGGAAATCACAAAATTTTGGACAGAAGACAAGTCGATCATGGTGGGATAAGTATTTCAAACGATCTGCTACCAACCGTTTTCGCGAAAATTATCCAGCGGTCTTGCGATTTTCCGGGTTCTCAGGTAACGTGACGTTCTGACCGGATCGACGGAACCCGGCCTGGAAGTCGCAATCGTCTATCTTGACCCTGATGGCTTGAGAGTAAGCATGAAACGGATATTGAACCTGCTTCGACGGTCTCCGAACATCCAACTCGGCCCACTCGAGCAGCAACTGCTTTCCACGTTGTGGATGCGTGGAAGCTCGACCGTACGCGAGATCCTGGATGCCGGCGACATCAAGCTCGCCTATACGACGGTGATGACCACGCTAGACCGGCTGTACAAGAAACAACTGCTGAAGCGCGCCCCCGATGGAAGGGCATTCCGCTACTCTCCACGATACACACAAGAAGAGCTGGAGAAAGCGGCGATTGGCGAGACCATCCGGCAACTGCTTGGCTCGAGCGCGGCAGCCTCGCTCCCTCTTTCCTACCTGGTGGAAGCAGTCAGCGAACACGATGCTCATCTGCTGGATGATCTGCAGCGGTTACTGGATCGAAAGCGCGCCGAACTTCGCGGTAAGGAGAAGCACTGATGTTTGCAGCCCGCTGCATCGGGGTCTCGCTCGCCGTGTTCGTGTTGCTCTATGTGTTCCTCTCGGCGGCGGTTTCTCAGGGATGGAAATTGACGCGTCGCATAATCCGGCCGCAGTCCGCCCGCAGCGCCGCTGATTTGTTGTTTGCTCTGCGCATCCTGCCGCTGGCGCTGTCTTCAGTTGTAACTTTTGCGTTTACTTTGCCATCTTTTTTGTTGCTGGAACCTCGCTCCACCAATGAAGCTATCGGAATCGCTCCGCTCGCGCTTGGCCTTTGCTGCTTGATCCTGCTTGCGGCCGGAATTGTGCGCGCGGCGATCGCGCAAAGGAAGGCCTCGCGCGCACTGGTCGAATGGCTGGACGGATCCATACTCATGGAATCCCAAATTAGGGAGTCCGGTAACGCCGTCCCGATCTTTCGGACCGGCAACGATGCCCCGACTCTGACCGTCGCAGGTCTCTGCGCACCTAAAGTATTGGTATCCGAGGCTGCTGTCGCCACCCTGAATCCGCCGGAACTTCGGACCGCTCTGCGGCATGAGATCGCACACGCGCTTCGCTACGACAATCTGAAGAAACTTGTCTTCCGCTTTTCAGTGTTTCCAGCAATGGCAGATTTGGAGCACGCCTGGTCGGAGGAGACCGAGATGGCCGCCGACGATGCCGCCGTATCCAACTTTCATGACGCGCTCGATCTGGCCGCAGCTCTGATCAAGGTCTCGAGACTAGGACCGGTGGAATCTTCCAGTGAACTGACCATGGCCTTGCTGCACAGCTCGACCGCATTGAGTGCGCGGGTGCATCGGCTGGTAACGTGGAACAGCGCGCAGAAGCCGCAAACACAAAATAGATGGTTATACGCTCTGCCCGCAGCGGCAGCGATGGTCGTTGGTGTAGTCATGACCTACGGTTCGGCGCTGACGCAAATGCACGCCGTAACCGAGTGGCTGGTGCGCTGAGACCGGTTTCGAAGCGTCGAAAGCTCCATTCATAAGAGCGCAGAACCTAGCGCCGCGCAGCCGGGACCTTAGCTGGCTCCGGGGCCGCACTGGGCATGGTAGTAACGCGTGCCCCTTGAGGCGCGCTCTGGACGGTCGCAACAGCGGCAACCGGACCTGCCGCCGTCGGCGTCAATCCCAGTTGCTTCCGCACCTCCGCTTCGAGCTTGACCATCGTGTCTTTGTTTTCCTTGAGGAAGGCGCGCGCATTTTCGCGGCCCTGGCCGATCCGTTCGCCCTTGTAGCTGTACCAGGCCCCGGACTTCTCCACGATGTTATGAACAGCGGCCATGTCGAGCAGGTCACCCTCGCGCGAGATGCCCTCGCCGTACATAATGTCGAACTCAGCTTCGCGGAAAGGCGCCGCCACTTTGTTCTTTACGACTTTGATTTTGGTCCGGGAGCCAGTAACTACATCGCCTTCTTTAATGGCCGCAATGCGGCGAATGTCAATGCGCACCGACGAGTAGAACTTTAAAGCGCGGCCGCCAGTGGTAGTTTCGGGATTGCCGAACATCACGCCGATCTTTTCACGGATCTGGTTGATGAAAATCAAACAAGTCCGCGACTTTGAAACCGTTCCCGTGAGCTTACGCAAGGCCTGTGACATCAGCCGGGCTTGCAAGCCCATGTGACTGTCGCCCATCTCGCCGTCGAGTTCAGCTTTGGGTACGAGCGCGGCAACGGAGTCGACGACCAGTACGTCGATCGCACCCGAGCGCACCAGGGCCTCGGTAATTTCCAGTGCCTGCTCGCCGTAATCCGGCTGCGACACCAACAGGTTGTCCACGTCGACCCCGAGTTTCTTGGCGTATCCAGGATCAAGCGCGTGCTCGGCATCCACAAACGCGGCCATGCCGCCCATCTTTTGCGCTTCGGCGATGACTTGCAGCGTGATCGTGGTTTTGCCCGAGGATTCAGGCCCGAAAACTTCGACCACGCGTCCGCGCGGGAAGCCGCCAACCCCCAACGCCGCGTCAAAGGAAATCGCGCCCGTGGGAATTACAGCAATGGGGACGATTGCTTCCTTCGATCCCAGCCGCATGATCGAACCCTTGCCAAACTGCTTTTCGATTTGTGCAAAGGCCAGATCAATCGCTTTTGCTCGTTCGTCGGCCATATCAGACGGCTCCTTTTGTAATGCGAAGATGAGTTCAGGCCGAATTATACACGCGCTTCTAAGCGAATAAAAAGCGAATTCGACGACAATCGGTGGAAAAGTTCCCGAATTGGATGCTTCGTACGCTCACACCATCAAGTGAACTCCGACCCGGGCCCGTTCCGCTACTTAAGTCCCGGTGCCCGTCAGGGGAATTGTCTGTGGACTCCCTCCCCGTCGTCATTGATCTCCAAAGTGGCTGAGCGTTGCCCTTGCTTGGTGGGCTTAAAGGTAACTTTGAGTGTGCAGTGAGTGCGTTTTCTGGGCCAAATTGGCCGCACCCTTGGGCTAGGGACAATCTGTCCCCTCGATCTGGCGAGGGCGCTCAACTAAGTCTTTTCCTGACAATGCCCCGGGCTTGCTTCCCCGTGGCTGCAGGCTTGCAGTGAAGAATTCATCTCCGCCGCCTTGGGGCGTGCGGAACTATGACCTCTATGGGGAAAATAACCAAGACCGGTGGGAGATTTCGCCACCTGACGTTATGGTGCCTGATTCTGGGTGGGACTGTGGCCGTTGCTGCGCCGCGGCGAATCTCTAAGGATCTGCAGCAATCCTCGGGACAGCAGTTGAATATCATTGTTCAGTACCGGGTTCCGCCAACTCGTGCTCATTTCGCCCGGGTGATGGCAAGGGGCGGCACTCTCCAACAGAACTTGCCTGCGATCAACGGCGGCGTCTTTACGGTAAATCGCGCCTCGGTAGCAGCGCTGAGCAACGATCCGGACGTAGCCTACGTTTCGCTCGACCGCACGGTGAGGGCAACTGCTACGGTTACGGATCTATACGACCAGGCGGTGCTGGCGCCATACGCGTGGTCGAAAAATCTTAGCGGAAGTGGGATCAGCGTCGCGGTCATCGACAGCGGCATCAGCACTGGCAGGGATTTTACTCTTTCGAACGGCACGGGTTCGCGCGTCGTCTATAGCCAGAATTTTGCCGGTGGACAGAGTACAACCGCGGATTTGTACGGGCACGGGACGCACGTTGCCGGCATCCTCGCGGGCAATGGCATGAACTCGCATGGCAGCGCTTTTCGCAAGACATTCATGGGCATTGCGGAGAACGTTACTCTGATCAACTTGCGGGTTCTCGATCAGAATGGAACGGGCCACGACAGCACGGTGATTGCGGCGATTCAGAAGGCCATCAGTCTGAAGAGCAAGTACAACGTCCGCGTTATTAACCTTTCTCTGGGACGTCCGGTTTACGAGAGTTATAAGCTCGACCCACTGTGCCAGGCGGTCGAGGCGGCGTGGAAGGCAGGGATTGTAGTTGTGGTCGCGGCGGGTAATGAAGGCCGCAACGACTCCGCTCATACGGATGGATACGGCACCATCGCCGCGCCCGGGAACGATCCTTATGCAATTACCGTTGGTGCGATGAAGCCAATGGGCACGTCGACGCGCACCGATGACCTGATTGCCAGTTACAGCTCCAAGGGACCGACATTGTTCGACCATATTGTGAAGCCAGACATAGTTGCGCCGGGCAACATGTTGATTTCGGTTTTGGCCGCTTCGAGCGCGACGCTGGTGAAGGCCGCTCCCAAGAACGTGGTTGCGCTGAGTTCCTATAGCAGCAACGCCAAGGGCACTGCTTCGTACTTCACGCTGAGCGGCACCAGCATGGCGACGCCGGTTGTGAGCGGAGCCGTGGCGCTGCTGTTGCAAAAGAACTCATCGCTTACGCCTGACCAGATCAAGGCGCGACTGATGAAGAGCGCGTACAAAACCTTCCCGCGGTACAGTACCGCGAAGGATCCTACTACGGGCAAAACCTACACCAGCCAGTACGACATTTTCACTGTAGGGGCGGGATATCTGGATATCCAGGCAGCTTTGTCGAGCGTGGATCTGGCTCCGGCGACATTGGGGAGTGCGAAGTCGCCTGCTGTGGCACGCGACAGAAGTGGAAACGTGTACCTGGTCGCCGGCTCCTCGGTGCTTTGGGGTGGTTCGATCACATGGGGAACCTCGGTGGTCTGGGGAACTTCGGTGGTCTGGGGCACGAGCGTGACGGGCGAGTCAGTCCTATGGGGATCGTCGGCTCCCTGGGGCTCGAGCAGCGACAACGGTTTTAGCGTGCTCTGGGGAACGTCCGTTGTTTGGGGTACATCGGACCAAAGTGTAACCGAAGCCATTCCCCTTGAAATCGAAGGCGAGCAATAGACCGATCTGGACCTGCGAATCCACCTTAGCGATTGCTGACCTGCATTACTTAAGTTTGCAACGTCAAGCGTAAGTCGTTGCCCTTGCGCAAGTTAGCTGATATCACTACATCTAACTCAGCGGTTCGAGGTTCCTCTCAGGGAATTGTGCGCGTGAGGGCTTGGCCCGGTTTGCCGAATGCCTCGCTGGGGGGATATCACAACGTTATCCGCATTGCCAAAACTCGCAGCGAAAATTCTGATCACCGTGCTGATCGGCGGTTTTCTGGGTGCGACCCTGGTGCGCCTTGCGCCCGGTTTTGGGGTGGACGAGGAGGAGTTGGATGCGCGACTCAGCGCCCAGAGCATCCAGGCTCTGCGCGCAACCCGAGAGGGCGACGGCAATCTTTGCGTTTTCTATTTTCGCTATCTGAGCCGCTTGCTGCGTGGCGATCTGGGAAATTCGCGAACGCTGCAACGGCCGGTTTCACAATTAGTGGCCGAGCGCTTGCCCGAGACTTTGAAGTCGGTCGTTCTGGGGTTAGCTCTGGGGTGGAGTGCGGGGTTCCTGTTGGCTGTCGCGATTGTGATGTCGAGAGCCTGGTATTTGGATCTGCTAGGCAGCCTGCTGGTGGGCGTGCTGCTTTGCCTGCCCGCGGCCGTGCTGGCTTTGCTGTTTGTGCTGGCACAAGCGCCGGCGCGTCTGCTGCTCGGGTTGGTTGTCTTCCCAAAGATTTTTCGCTATTCGCGAAATCTGCTGGCGCGGAGTTCGGCGTTGCCTCATGTGCTGACCGCGAGAGCCAAAGGTTTGGGGAACATGCGCGTGTTGATCTGGCACATCCTGCCGACGGCTGCGCCGCAGCTTCTGGCCCTGCTTGGAGTCACGGTCAGCGTCGCATTCACCGCCGCGATTCCCATGGAAGCTTTATGTGACCTGCCGGGGATCGGCCAACTGGCGTGGAAAGCCGCTCTGGGACGGGACGTGGCTTTGCTGGTGAATCTGACCATGATCGTCACTTTGGTCACGCTGGTGGCCAATTCTTTTTCCGACATAGTGGGCAAAACTTTTTGCGCGAGCAAAGCATGAAATGGGCACGCACAACGGCGATTGTTTTTCTTTTGGCAGTGTCGACCGCGTGCTTGCTGGCGAACTTCATAGCGCCGGCTTCCTATGCCCACCAATTCCGCGAGGAGCCGAACGCTGCGCCGTCACGACAACATCTGTTGGGTACTGACGATTTAGGCCGGGACCGCTTTTCACGAGTGCTGTACGGTACGCGAGTGTCGTTGCTGCTCGCTCCGGCGGCGGCTTTGCTCTGCAGCTTGCTGGCGGCTTTTATCGGCGGCATCGCGGGATTCGCTGGCGGCTGGGTCGAACGCTGCGTAATGGCCGGCACGGATCTTTTCCTATCGCTCCCCTGGCTTTTCTTGCTGATTACGGTTCGGGCGCTGCTGCCTCTAAACGTATCTCCGATTGTTTCGGTGCTGATTACATTTGCGATGCTGGGCTGTCTGGGTTGGGCCGGGGCTGCACGCATCATCTGCGCCGACGCGCGGACGCTGGCGCAATCGGATTTCATTCTCCTGGCGCGAGCTTCGGGCAGCGATGGCCTTCGACTTCTGTGGCGTCATCTTTTGCCCAATCTGAAGCCCATACTCTTTGCGCAATTCTGGATTTCCGTGCCCGTCTTTATTTTGACTGAAGCAAATTTGGGGATCCTCGGCTTGGGAGTTGCGGAGCCGTTGCCTTCCTGGGGGAGCCTGCTGCGCGAACTGGAAGGCTTTTCGAGTATCTCCGGCCAAGTCTGGCGGTTGGTTCCGCTCATTCTGTTCATCCTGGTGGTGAGTAGCTTTCATCTTGTCCTGACCAAAGAGGAGTTGCCGATATGAAAAAAATCTTGACGAGTTTCGTTCTGCTAATCCTGATTGCGCTCGCTTCAGGCAGCGCACGGGCGCAGTCCGGCGGCGAATTGCATTTCTGTTTGCGATCAGAGCCCAAGACGCTCAACCCGTTGCTTGCCGCGGATGACTCCTCGGAAACCATCCGCTACATGACCGGCGGCGTGCTGGTACGCGTGAACCGGCTCACTCAGGATCTTGAGCCTGAACTCGCTACTTCATGGAAGGTTACAAATGGCGGAAAGGCCATCACTTTTCAACTACGCGATGGGCTGCGCTTCTCGGATGGCACTCCCTTTTCCGCCGACGATGTGGCTTACACTATGCAGCAACTCATGGATCCCGCCTTGCACTCGCCGACGGGAGACGCGTTCCGTTCGTCCGAAGGCAAGGTGGAAACCCAAGTTTTGCCGAGGAATCGCGTGCGGATTACTTTTCCTGCGCCCATCGCTGGACTGGATAGACTTTTTGATCAGGTGGCGATCATGTCAGCCAAGTCGCCACAAAAAGAGATGGCCGTGCTCGGGCCCTACTACGTTGAGGTAAACAAAGCTGGATCGTACCTGATCCTGAAGCGCAATCCGAACTACTGGGAAAAAGATCCTGCTGGGCGCCCGCTGCCTTACATCGAATCGGTGCGGCTCGATATTCAGCAGAATCGTGATATCGAGATGCTGCGGCTGACGCGCGGAGAAATTCATTTCATCAATTCGCTCGATGCCGAGTATTTTGACAAAGTAGTGGCTCAGGATCCCTCTATGGCGCACGATGCCGGCGCGTCTTTGGATTCCGAGGAGATGTGGTTCAATCAAGTCGCCAACTCTCCGTTGCCGCCCTACAAAAAGGCGTGGTTCAGCTCTACGAATTTCCGGCGGGCGATTTCGGAAGCCATCAACCGCGAGGATCTGGCCCGGATCGTATTCCGGGGACATGCGCATCCGGCTGTAGGACCGGTATCGCCAGCCAACAAATTCTGGTTCAATGCCAAGCTGCAGGCGCATCCTTTTGATCAGAAATCTGCGCTGCAGCGTCTGGCGCAGGATGGGTTCCGCTTCCAGGATGGCGTGTTGCATGATCGCGATGGACACGCCGTCGAGTTCTCCGTGATTACCAACGCAGGGAACAAGTACCGCGAACGCATGGCGACCATGATCCAGCAGGATTTGTCCGGCATCGGAATCAAATTGAACGTAGTCACGCTGGATTTCCCTTCGCTCATCGAACGCATCACTCATACCTTCGACTACGAGGCTTGTCTGCTTGGACTGGTGAACGACGAACTTGATCCTAATGCGCAGATGACGCTGTGGCTAAGTTCTGCGGACAGCCACCAGTGGAACCCGAGCCAGAAAACTCCGGCGACGGCATGGGAGGCGGAAATTGATAAGTTGATGCGAGCGCAAGCCTCCACTCTGGATCCGAAAAAACGCAAGGAAGATTTCGATAAGGTGCAGGAGATCGCGTGGCAGCAGGAGCCGTTCATTTACCTGGTGAACAAGAACGCGCTGTCGGCGGTATCGCCGGCGCTGCACAACGCGCATCCGGTGGTATTGAGGCCACAGGTGTACTGGAATATTGATCAGCTTTCGCTGAGCAGCGAGGTCGCAAGGAACCGGTGATGGACTCGCAGCCATTGCTGTCACTGCGACTCTCGGTCGACTATCCAGGAAAGCTCGGGGTGTTGCGCAATTTGGCGCTGCAGGTCGGCAGGCAGGAGATCCTTGGTCTGGTCGGGGAGAGCGGCTGCGGCAAGAGCACGCTGGCGTTGGCTATCTTGAAACTTCTTTATCTGAAGAGAGGCGAGGCCCACGGTTCGATCCAGTTCAATGGCCGTGACCTGATGACTCTCGGCGAGAGAGAAGTTCGAGCGCTTCGCGGCAAAGAAATTGGGCTCATCTTGCAGAGTCCGATGTCCTCGCTGAATCCTGCGCTTCGCATCGGGACGCAACTCGAAGAAGCCTGGAAAGTTCATCAGCGTGGCTCACGAGACCAGTGCCGG
>Ga0074044_10003707_pt1 | contig 12902 bp, 13 predicted proteins | sample BogForMeECP23OM1_FD_94443 | JGI IMG/M metagenome (GOLD analysis project Ga0074044, IMG submission 94443) | Bog forest soil microbial communities from Calvert Island, British Columbia, Canada - Bog Forest MetaG ECP23OM1 | ecosystem: Environmental > Terrestrial > Soil > Wetlands ...
CGAGCCGCCGGAGGCACGACAATGCTCCCTCATACTCCATGTTCTGGATCACTAGGTCCAGTTGTGCGAACTCGGAAAGCAATTCATTCCAGCGCTCCAACGCCTGATGCTCGGCGTGCGACAGGGTCCGATCACCCGGCCATCCGGCACGCTTGAGTAGTTGGGAGAACGTCACGCTCCATTGACCGGGTCGTTGGACCCGGGGCGATTCCTGAAATGCACGCGCCAGTGGCTCGAAATGACGCCGGACCAGCGGAGCATCCAGTGAAACGATAGCAGTACCCTCGCGCCTCAGTGCCGTATCAACCGATGCGCCCAGCGCGGGGTCAAGGCGCAGGAACGGCGACCGTAGCAGCGTTCCCGCGTCGGCAAGTGGCATTCCCCGCCCCAGCCCCAACACGAGCAGCGCAGCCGCAACGAGCGGCAAATCCTTCAGGGGTGCTCCAGCTGAAATGTGAAAGGCACGGGGTGCATCTGTCCCCGCGAAATCAAGTCCAGGATGCAGGACCTCGTCGAAAATGCGCTCGACCATGGATCGCAACGGCGCAAGACCGCGCATAACGACACCGAACCGCCCGTCCCGTCTTGCTTGAAGTTGCCTGCGAGCCCAAGCTGCCGCGTGGAGAATCTCGTCTGAGGTGTTCTCGAAAGCGACGCGGAACTGTTGCGACTCGGGAAACGATGCGACAACCGGCAGTTCCGATATGATGCCTCCTGATTGGCGGATCGCATCGAAGAGACGCTGGTCGCCAGGTGCTATCTCGTCAAAGCCGGCGTAATAGATATTCCCCGCAATTCGCAGTGCTCCCGCCTGGATACGTTCCGTCAGTGCTCGAGGAATTTGGCTCGATGTCAGCCAGTGGTTGTCCCGCAGCTTTGCTTCTACGGCATTCATCCACCCGAAAAAGGTTTCAGTGTCAGGCAGACCTACAAACAGGGAGGCACTGCGCGGCAATTCCCAACTGTACATCAGGTTCCACGCCGCAGCCGCAGTGGCCGCCGTTGTTGGAGCGTCTAACAAACTCTCCGAAGCACCCGCCCCCTCGATCGCACGCTCCCAGAGAAACAATTCCTGTGAAGCACCGAGAAGTACGGGCGCATTGACTGGGGCGCTGTACACGCAGTCGTCCCAGCAGCGTCGAAGCCAGGTTTCCCGAGGCACGATGTCTGGCGAATCCCAACACCTCTCGCCCTGGCCTTTCTTCCCCAGATCAACTTCGTGCCGTATTTGACGGCTTAGACGCGCATTACCTGTGACTAAGGTCACGCCTTGGAATGGCGGATAACCATCGGAACTGAGCATCGCAGCACCTTCTGAACAGATTGAGCTTGATCGTGTTGGAAGAAAGTATACGACTTGCGGGACGAGGAATTCCGAAGGTCTCCTGATACCGCATCCAAGGCGTGAATCGCAAGGAAGTACAAGAATTTCAAGAATCGGTCAGATAATGCTTGCGAATGCGAGTTGTCGCCCCTTAACGCGAAACTAATTTCCTTCGTGGGACGCCGCAATGCTTCCCAACGCCAACAGCACCCTCATCCGTTGTGCAGGAAATCTTGAATTGGTCTGCAAGCCGCTCCGGTTGGCGATCGTGGGGCAATGCGCTGCCTAACGAAGACGTACTCGCCAAACCAACAGGCCGCCCACGCGGCCGACAGCCACGAGTCGCGCAAGAGCGAATGCTTTACACGTTTCGTGTCCCGTCCAAACTGGTTTGTAGTGTCTAAGACCGAAGGCAACGACGTTGCCGCCGCGACCGCCCCGAACTGGAATGCAGAGCGGGCATTTCCGGCGCAGCTCCAACAAGTACTCGTTTTGAGTTTTTTCGCAGCCACGTCAATTGACCAGCAACGAGCGAATCTTGTTGAAGCAATTCGGTTGGTCATCAAAATCAATCTCTTTTCCAAGTGCGAGCAAGAAGACTGACCAACCCTTTTCGTTCGATACGGGGAAATGCGCCGCTGATGCACGCTCCAGGAATAGCGCCCGCAAGTCTTCGCTTGAAAGCTTCAATCTCTCACCTATGGCTCGGACTTGCTCTACCACAACAGGCGCCAATGCGGACATGGTTAGGTCGAAGACAGGAAATTCTCTCGCTATCTCGCTTGACATACCCGCCCGGTTCTGCGCCCCGTTCAAATCCAGGACACAGACATATAGGTAGAACTTCAGTGCATCCTTCAGCTTCCAGCGTCTGGTCAGAAACTCAGCCATCATTAAGTACGTATTTCGGGAAAGCCCCCAATTACCCTCGCTAGCATGCTGAATCGCAATTTTGTTTAGCAAGCTCCACTTCACATCGTCCTGTGAAGGCTCCGGGTAACCTCTGCTAAGGAATGCTTGCTCTATTCGGTCTTGTTCGGCATCGAATTCCTCTTTGCTAACAAATTGGTCGACGTTCGGTTCGCGAGCACCCGTAACGATTTGCCAGTCCTCATCAATCCGGTAAGCCTCCTCTCTTGTGACCACAACTCGGGCGCCGTCCTTTATACGAGTGCGAACAAACATGAACTCAGCGCAGTGGGGGCACTTCGTCTTTGCTGCTGGAACCTTTTTAAGTGGTCCCCGGCAGTAGGGGCATTCGGCCTTCCTTAGATCGGTTAGCTCCTGCGGTTTTTCCCGATATCCCGTCTCCATTACTTTAACCAAGGGGTTGCTAGCTCCTCCGCTCCAGGGCTGCCAACTTACGGCGAACGCCAATCTTTGGATTCCGCTCCAGTGCCCAGCGATAAGCCGTGATGGCTTCTGCTATCGAGCCCTGGCACTCAAGAATTTCTCCACGCGCGCGCAAGGCAATCGCGTGCCAGTCGCCGTACTGGGATAGGCCCCTTGCGTCCGCTCTGTCCAAGATGGCAAGTAGCTCTCCGTGTTGCCCCTCCACGTTTGCAGCCGTCTGATCCAACTGCCGTCGCACTATCTGGACCAGCACAGTTGGATCGCCATACTCAATCTGATCATTGCGAAATAGTTCTTTGTCCAGGAAATCTCCATTGAATGCATACCGATAGGCACGGCCTGAGGAGTAGCGGGCTTCAAATACCAGCTGGTCTGGGAATAGTTTGTAGGACTCTGCCCAGCCTCCTTCCAGGTGAAGGCGCTCGATGACCTTGAGCTGGTCCACTTCGATCAGAACCAGCGCGCCACCGTCTTTGCTGTCACTATTGGCAAACTACACTACGGCGATCTGTCCGTTTTCAGAAATACCGCTGCTATAAGAGATCGCACCGAATCGGAGATCGCCCATCCGTTTGCCGCCCCCATGGAAAAATCGGACGACTGTTGCTAACCCTGTGCTCCGTGGTTCGTAACAGACCATGGTTGTTCCTGTGGCTGAGACTTGAGCATCATGCGGTGTACCGCCGCGCTCGGTAAAAATGAGCCGACTTCCACAAAACACACTGACGGAACCGCCCATCCGCCTGTTATTCAGATAATATGCTGGATTTACTTCGACTCTGTATTTGCTCACGGCTTGTTTGGCAAGACCGCCCTTTGGCCACGGCTGCTTCCCGTCCTTGACATCATCTTTACCCGTGTTCCCCAGTAGCCGTTCTAGCCACTCGATCATCTGTGCCTCCGCGCCCGGAGCCGAAACGCGACTCTTTAATCCGTTGGAGCGTTCGACAGCGTCACAAAACCGCCTTCGTGGACCTTATAGTCTCGCGGCTCGCGACACTATAACGCCGCGATTGTTTTGCTTCCGTCGCCAAGTCGCTGCAGGTAACCTCAATAGTGGCCAAACCCCTTTCCAAGGCGGCAGCCACCACCTGTGCGCTGCTGTCGAGGTCTACTGTCGTTAATCCTCCTCAATAGCTCCCTCGTCGGCTCTTGCCTCAATCCGCGCCCGCGCAGTTTCAATTGCCTGATGCAGTTTCTCCCTCAGCACTTCGGGCGGCGGCAAGACCGTGAGGTATTCGGCAACGTGGATGCCAGCGGTGCCCAGTTCCAGCAGTTCGATCTGCTCGGTGTTTTTGCCGGCGCAGAGAATGATGCCGAGCGGCAGGTTCTCTTCGGATTCCCGCTCGTTTTGAGCCAGCCAACGCAGATAGAGTTCCATTTGGCCCTTGTATTCAGGCTTGAAGCTGCCCTGCTTCAAATCCACCACCACCAGCCGCTTGAGTTTCCGGTTGTAGAACAGCAGATCGATGTAGAAATCGTCGCCGTCGAGCTGGATGCGCTTTTGCCGGGCAACGAAAGAAAAACCCGCGCCCAGCTCCAGCAGGAAGGTTTCCAGCTCGCGCAGGATGGCGTCTTCCAGGTCGCGCTCCAGAAAGCGGTCGGCAAGCCCCAGGAAATCCAGTACGTAGGGGTCCTTGAGCACCAGGGCGGGGGTAACGTCGCCTTTGCTCCGGAGGATGGCCAGCTCCTGCCGGATCAGGGCGTCGGGCTGCTTCGAGAGAGCAGTGCGCTCGTAGAGCATCGAGTCGATGCGCTCGCGCAGGGTGCGCACGCTCCAGCCCTCGATGCGGCACATTTCCGCGTAGAATTCGCGTTGAAAAGGCTGCTTCAGCGGCAACAGCTCGCGAAAATGGGACCAACTCAATTGTCGCCACAGCGTGGCGACAATCTCCTCCTCGGGAAAGGCCTCGGCAAACTGAATCATCCGGCGCAGGTTCTTCTCGGTGTAGCCCCGACCGTACTCGGCTACCAATTGTCGCGACAGTGTGGCGACAATTTGTTCACCGTAGGCGGCGCGCTCGCTGCCTAGCACCTCTAGGTGGATGCGCTTGCCGATACGCCAGTATAGGAGCGTAAGCCCTATATTGACGGCGACCGCCGTCTGGCGGCGCGCCTCTGCGATCAGGGTCCGAATGTCGGTCAACAGTTCGCTTGGCTGGAAATACTTCGGATCAAGCTCGCTCATGCGTGTCGTTTTTCCTTATTGAGTAGAGCGTGCGTACCGCATTCCCTCTGCGACAAACAGCGTTACGTTCTTGATTCCAAGTGACTTCTCTTCTGCTCGCATCGACTGTGTTTTGCTTTAATGACTATAGTTTCTCCAGTCAATGAGCGAGAATGCAATGTTGCAAACGTTGACAACATTCTTTACCCGCTTCCACTAGCGGCAGTTTATCATTGCTGAATCCCTGTGGAGAGGTGTTTATGGCTTCTACCCCCAGTCATGTACAGCTAACGAAGGCGACTCAGGTGAGATTGCGCGATGCGGGCGTAACTGAGAGCTGGTTAGAAGATGTTATCGAGGAAGATTCAATCATCCTCGGACTCGGCGAGTCATGTTTGGTAATTCCGGTCGGCAAGATGGCCCGGTGGCTCCCGATTTCAGCCCCCAAAGGGGCACTTACTTTGCCGGAAACTCGCCCTTCGCTAGGTTAAAGCCGTCTAGGAAGCGTCGTACGGAGCTGCGGCCGATGCCCAGGCGAAACCCCAGAGCACTCCGTCCGCTGTGATCGGCAACGGTGAGACCCCTCCCCGATAGCAAATTCTCACGCAAGACGCCACACCGGGAGCCAGAACGCCACGCAGGAGAATGCTACAAGTCAGGGCGAAGGGTGTTTGGGCATTCGTAATCATTCTGATATGTTTCGTGTGATAGCTATGTTTATGCAGTAGAGCCGTGCCGAGTTGAGATTTTATCGAAAAGTATCCAAGACATGCCCACTGCCGCTACCATTACAGTCCGTCAAGCCCTCGATCTTCTCGATGGCGCGTTCGCTGGCCTCGCTCTGGGTGTCGCTCAGCGCCGATATGCTTTTTGGCTGGGCTCGGGAATCTCACGTGATCGCGTCGACGATCTCAAAGGCGTCGTTACGCGGGTTCTCACCTACTTGCGAGATAGGATCGACGCCGCCAACGCTACTTGTGCAAACCGCACCGCGCTCGAAGAGGCGCTGGACCTTGCGCATCTGTCAGCGGCTGATCGCGCGCGGGTCGATTTCACGACACCCGTTCCTGACTGGCCCGTCATCGATACAGTACTCACTAACCTCACGCGAGAATATTCTCGACTCCTGGACATTCGGGTGGGCGGCCACAATGAGCCAGACTATTTGCTCTGGGAGGTTGTCGACGTGCCAGCAACGTTCTCTGCCGCGCATGCTACACCGGATTGCGAGCATTTGTGTCTAGCCATTCTGTTGCTGGAAGGCGTCGTGCCCGATGTGCCGACGGCTAATTGGGACGGTCTCATAGAAGCCGCTGTTGACGAACTGACCGACGCGGCGGGAACAGCTTTGCGCGTTTGCGTGACGCCAGACGATCTGCGGCAGCCCCCGTTGCTCACCCGTCTCCTCAAATTTCATGGCTGCGCTGTTCGTGCCGCTGCTGATCCGGGCACGTACCGCCCGCTCCTCATCGCCCGCTACTCTCAGATTACGGATTGGCCGCATAACCATGACTATGAGCTTATGCGTCGCCAGTTAGTCGATCTAGCGGCGACGAAGCCGACCCTCATGGTGGGTCTATCGGCCCAAGATGTGAATATCCAATTCCTCTTCGGAGAGGCACGTGCTGTCATGGCTTGGGCTTGGCCGTGCGATCCTCCTGCGCATGTTTTCGCTGAGGATTTCTTGGGGCAAGACCAGCGCAATATTCTCCGTGTGGTGTATCGCGATGCCTATGACGGAAACATTCAGGCGATTGAAACCAGCGCACTCTTCCGCGCATATGCCAAGCCTGCCTTGACAGCATTGGTACTTCACGTTCTTGGCACAAAATTGCGGACATTCGTGCAGAATGTCGACGCTCCGCATTTGACCGAAGCGGAACGTACTGCCGTGGCACAAGGGATTGTCACGCTTCGCAATAGAGTGGCTGTCGCTGCGGAGCCCGATCGACTCGCGTTTATACGTTCACTACTTCGGACGGCGAAACAGGCAATGGCGCTGTTTCAAGAGGGAACACCAGTCGCCGACCGACGCTACAGAGCACTTGGCGACGCGCCGGTTCACAGGATATCGGCCGACGCCAATCTCACCACTAGTGGTGTGCGCGAACTCGCCGCTGCCCTCGCCGTCATTGGTCTCGGCGACTCCGCTGGAAATTGGATTGTTCGCGACGCCGATCCGGCTGACCCACGAACCGGCGCACTTCGCTTGATCTCTGGTGCCAACACCATCCGCATCTTCTTCGCCGCGAACGATCGGGCGGGTGTGCACCTCGAAATCAATGGCCTCGTAGCTCCCGGTGATACCGATGCGATTATTATTCATTCGACCTCTCCAGTACCCAAAATGGCAAGATCACCGCTCGCCGCCCCTGGCCGGACCGGACATGCGGGTTTGCGCAATGTCGGCATGGCCGAACTGCTACACGAAACTACAAGCTCTGATAATCTCGGTGAGCGATTTCGGGAGGAAGCGATCTTATGACTCAGAACCAACCGGTGACTCGAGTGGTCGACATCCTTACGAACGCCGGATATCGTCACCGGACGACGCCGGTTACTGTCGCGTCCGTGCGATTCGAGTTCGCCGCGCTTCTATTGGGCTCGGAGCGCGCAAACGACCTCATAATAGTCATTGATACGCTTGTTGATGGTGAGGCGCGCATTCGGCAGAAAGTCGAAGGTCTCAGCCGCGCTCTGGATCTAGTGGCATCCCGGCGCCCGCTCACCGTCGTGCTCGTCGGACCTCCGCCTCGACCTACGATCGTCGAAGCCCTGGCCCGCGTAAGTCGCGTGCTCACCGTAGGCACGCCAACCGGCGACAACGCAGATCGCTTTCTTGCAGACACGCTAGCGGTCCTTCTACCTCTCAGTTTGCCCGATGCCAGCGAAGCTGTCATTGATCCTCTCGGGGAAGTCCGTCGACAGCTCCCTACCGACATCGATCAAGATGCCCTTGTTCCGCTGTTCGCCGCAGCACCAAGCGGAACAGAGGCCGTCCAAGAGGCGCTTCGCGAACTATTAGAAGCCCCCCTCGATCTCGACCCCGAGGATACTGCGCCATGAGTCCATCGCTTAGCAGCGTATCAATCTCGAATTTCCGTAGCATTAACGGCACCATCACGGTCCCGCTTAATGCCCCGGTCATTTTGGTGCACGGACCAAATGGAACGGGAAAGACTAGCGTTCTCTCCGCCATCGAACTTGCTCTGACCGGCGAAATTGTGGACATGCAGCGCACTGATGCGAATTATCGGTCGCATTTGATTCACTGGGGAGCAGACAACAGTCGGATTATTCTCGATGCTGCCGACCTTGCGACCTCCTCCACGATACCGCATGAGAACATCATCAGAACGGACGGTATCCACGGCGGCTCTTTGCTTTCTGGCGAGGTGGGACGGTTTTTCAGCGAACGCTGCTACTTGGCTCAGGCTACTCTTGGCCGGCTGCTCGAAATATATCAGAACGCTAATCCCCGCGAAGAATCCGCACTAACACGTTTTGTAAAAGATCTGCTTGGGCTCGACGCACTAGACGCGCTAATCGACGGCCTGCATCCCGCGGCGGATGTTCGCAACACCCGGCGCTTGTCGCCCGGATATGCGGATGCTGAGGCGAAAATCCAGGCCATCGAAGGGCGAGTGACCGACAACAAAAAGAAGCTCACGCAGGTATTGAACGACGCCATGGATCGACGTGTTGCTATCCGCGCCGCTCTCACCAACCTCTCGCAGCTGCCAGACTCGGCATTGGGGACTGATCTTCCTGCTGACATAGAGGCGATTCTAAAGGGCAGTGACGACGATCGAAAGCTTATTGCGCTCAACGGCCACCGACGTGATTTGGCAAGCCTCCGAGAAAGAGCTTTGCCGCTTTCGGCAACTCTGGACGCTCACGATGAGGCAACCGCCGTGGCTGACGAGCAAGCAGCGCGCGCCGCTGCCGACAAATGGAGATCGACGACTGGTAAGCCAATCGAGCTGCTTATTGGGGAACTTCGTGGAACTTTCCCGGACCTTCCCTCAGTCGCATCTACAGACCCCAACACTGCGTTTCGAACCGCTGCTACACGGATTGAAGCTGAACTGCAACGCTGCTTGCGCGCCATTGCCGATGACGACGGGATAATTGCCCAGCTTGAAAAATTGAATCAAGACGTAGAGCAAAGCAGTGCGCGAGTTGCGCTCGCCGATGAACAGCTCATGTCTATAACCGGCGAAGCCGAAGGACTGAGTAGGGCGTTAGCATCTATTATCCCCCACATTCATGGTGACGATTGCCCCGTCTGCGGTCGGAACTATCACGAAGTGTCGAGCGATCCACTGGTGCAGCACGTCTCAACGCAGGTCGCCCGCCTCGCCGAGCAGGCAGATAGGTTGCAGGGCCTTGGACGCAGTCGCGCCAGCGCAGTTTCCGAACAATCGAAGGCCGAACGCGCTCGGGAAACGACAGTTGGCAAGCGTCTTAGCCAGGAGGCGCGCGGAGCACTCAAGGCGCGTATCTCTGATCTCACAGAAGCCAAGCGACGCCTGACCGATGTTGCCGCATCGGTCGATGCTGGCGCTGATGCTATGCGTCGCGAGGCGGAGGCTCAACGGCGTCTATCTGAGATTCGCAACCGTCATCGGCTGGCCGTCGAACTGCGGGATTCTCTTGCTGAGTTGTGTCATATCCTCGAACAGCCCGCCCTCGACACCTCCGAAACAATCCCCGCCGCCATTCAGCGACTCGATACTTATGTTGCCGCTCAGGAGGCGGTCGCCAACGACCGTCTGAGACGAAGACGCGATGCCTCTGGTCAATACCAACTTCTACGCGAGCAAGTGACTGAGATTGAAAGGCTTCAAAAGAATCTGTCATCAGACGATGCTCTCAAGAAGCGTTGCGAAGACGCTTTCGCAATTGCCGAGCACCATCGGCAGACTGCGAAGACAACGGCTCGCGCGGTTGCGAATGCTCGAACAGAGATTGTCGGCCGCGTCTTCAACAGTTCCCTCAACAAGATTTGGCGCGACCTCTTCGTGCGGCTCGCTCCGACCGAACCCTTCGTGCCGGCCTTCCGTCTTCCGCAAACATCAACTGAGCCAGTCACGGCGCAGCTCGAAACGGTTCATCGCCAGGGTGGCAGCGGGGGAACTCCTGGGACCATGCTTAGCGCGGGCAACCTGAATACGGCTGCTCTTACTCTCTTCCTAGCCCTTCATCTCTCAGTAAGGCCGCAACTTCCTTGGCTAATTCTCGACGATCCGGTCCAGTCCATGGACGAGGTCCATATTGCTCAATTCGCTGCTCTCCTTCGTACATTGTCCAAGGAGCATCATCGTCAGATTGTTATTTCCGTCCACGAGCGCCCGTTATTTGACTACCTCACCCTGGAACTGAGTCCGGCGTTTGCTGGCGATCAACTTATCACCGTTGAACTGAGCCGATCAAATGTCGGCGCTAGCATTGCCGAGCCAACCTATCACAACTGGGAACCTGATCGGGCTGTCGCTGCCTAAAGGAGGCGTAGGCTCTCCATGGGGTATGGCAACGAGTCGGTACAAAATGGGCCATTCGGAGAGCTGGCCCAACCTCGCTATCCCAGGTGCATCTTCCAACGTCATTGACTCTCAGCAACTTACGGGTTTTGCGTCATCGGCCCAAAGTTTTTATCTATGACTACTCCCCCAAAAGAATCAAGCCGATAACCTCTTCACGATCAAACAGTTGTGGTGATGTGGCCAAGTTTGTCGCGAATCGTTGCCATACCCCTGGAAGCCCGGAGTCAGGCCACAATATCACGCGAGCGCGACTCGAAGCACAATTCAGGAATGGGATCACCGACCTTGACGAGCTTGAGGAGGCAATTGCACAACAACTAACTGCGGAAGCGACGAACTGTGCGCCATGGCGCAAGTCGGAAGTCGAGCAAACGGGTTACCGCGAGGGGATGCACCTGGCGGCTCTGGAGTTTTTCTGGTCACACCGCCAAGAATTACGGTGTGCAGATCGGAACAATGCCGTTTAGGAAAAACGTACGGCACATAAGCAGAATCGTAGACGTCATGGCTTTCCAAGTGTTCGCGAAACTTGTATTGCGATTCCTGTTCGTCCACGGGCACCGGAGGCGAAGTCATTCACAATGTTGCTAGCAGGCGAGATGGGCATAAAATTGGACACGGTTTTTGAAGTTAGAGAGGAGGTTCCAGCGCATGTCTCTGTCGGACGACGAACTGGCAGCCTTGTTTCTCTCCCCCAATCGCCTTCAGATGCTCAATGACGAAGATCTCATGGCGGCCCTGCGAATGGGCTGCAATGATGCCTACGTAGTCCTGTACGAAAGGTATAGTGATTTCGTCTTCCGAACCGCACGCGAAATCCTGCACGATGATCGCGAAGCGGAGGAGATGGTCGAAAAGGTATTCATGGTTATCTTCCGGACGGTGAACCAGTTCGATCCCGGTCGTGGAACCTTCAAAACTTGGTTGCTCCAGTGTTTTTCTGAGGCACGGAGGCGGCGGAGCCGAGAGGTGATTTCTCCGAACCACTCCGCAAGGCTTCAATAGCCTCTCCCACCGCGTCCGAACCCGTCGCGAGAAAGAGGCAAACCCTTTGCACTAAACTACCGCATCTCTGCAATGTACATCGTGACCGCGGTGACTCGACCGACAATGTCCGCGTCCCCTGGGTAGTGAACCTGTCTCGACTTCTTTCCAGATTGGGCCGAGGGGAGAAGCACCAACTGGCTGCCGTTCACATCGCACCAACAGCACACATATAGGTTATCTCGAAGCTCCACAAAGTAGATTGGCCGCTCGAATTCGTCGTGCCAGCCGCCAGGTAGGACGTTCGTCTGCTGGGAGTCGATCTTCACAAACGAACCGGGCCTCAGCATTGGGTAAAGCGTGCGGTCTTCAATCCCGATATATCCGTAAAGGGAATTCCGCCAGTCCATGTGCTGGAGCAGTGTAACCGGAATCTCGCCCCAGCTCTCAAACATCCGCGAGACCAAGTTGGTACTCGCGAAGTCGACTTTCTCTCGGAGTTCCAGCGGGGCCACGAGTGTGCTCTGCGCGCCTCCAAGCGTTGGCGTCACCAAGTAAGTGTGCGGTAGTCCCACGAGTTTTTGTTCGGTGCCGGCGTCGCGCATATCAACACCGAAGTACGACAAAATTTCGTCGAGGCCCAGCCTATAGATCAGGCTCAAGGTTTGAAGTCTGTAGATATTAAGTTTGAGCTCTCCCGCTTCGAGACGGCATAGCCAAGTGCGGGAGATGAAGAAGTCCGGAGCGTTCTTCTTGAGCGCGATCTCCCGACTGAGGTCTGCTACTTCGCGCGTGGAAAGGCGCAACCGTTTCCGCGCAGCTCTGAGCCGCTTACCAGCATCCGTGGCCGATGTCGGGGCCAACATCGCACTACAACCTCGGAGTTGCGCTATGTTACCGCACTTTTGAGCGTTGTTTACAGGTTTAATAGACTATTTGTGAAAAACGGAATTCTCATCGGTGGCGTCAAAGTACCTGCTACTGGCCGTAGTTGACGGCATTCATCGTGTCTGGCCTCGATTCTGGCCAGCCGTCAAACCGACGTATTCTCGCCTCGCTCATCAGAACCGTTTGTTTCTCGGCGGTTCCGGCCCTGCTGTCCCCGATCAGGGACAGGTTACAAATGTTTATGACAGGTTTGCGAACTCGCATTTATACCGAACGAATCTCTGCGAGCTTGCAGTTCGGACGCGGTCTGGATTCGTGTGTTTTTAGACACTGGTCCGCGTACGAGCATTTCTGCGGCAAGACCTGACGCGCAACACGCACGCCTCGCGGGAAAAACATAGCCAGAGGCTTACCCGTGAGCATCAAACCAAATTCCGCCAGGGGCGCCGACCTCGCCGAGCGAGTCCGATCCGTCCTTGCGAGCAAACACCTCACGCTCTCTCAAATCTCCCAACTGTCTGGGGCGCGATTCGGCCGTTCTTCGCCCTACTTCCTTCCGCACACTCTGTACCATGAGTTCCGGCTGGGGACCTTCAGTCCAAGCCTTCATCAGGTGTTTGCGCTCAGCCAGATCTCCGGC
>Ga0074044_10003709_pt1 | contig 12899 bp, 12 predicted proteins | sample BogForMeECP23OM1_FD_94443 | JGI IMG/M metagenome (GOLD analysis project Ga0074044, IMG submission 94443) | Bog forest soil microbial communities from Calvert Island, British Columbia, Canada - Bog Forest MetaG ECP23OM1 | ecosystem: Environmental > Terrestrial > Soil > Wetlands ...
ATGCCGAAATGGACGCCCTCGACCTCACCGGCGATGCGTTCCATCCGGATTGGAACTACACAATCAAACCCCGCCGGTTCGCAGAATCGTAGCAGTTATTGTTATGGGTGTCCTAAGGCGCCATCGGCGCACGGAGATGGAGAGGAAGGGCCATGCTGCCGACGAGATTTTGGGCCGACATGACTTGGCCAGATTTCCAGCGCGTCGACATGAGCCAGGTCACCGCGGTGCTGCCCGTGGCGGCGATCGAGCAGCACGGGCCGCATTTGCCGCTCGGCGTCGACGCCGTGATCAACGACGGCTACGTCAAACTGGCGGCGGAAAAAACTCCCGACGATCTTCCGGTCCTGTTTCTGCCGCTGCAATCGGCCGGAGTCTCCGGCGAGCATAGCGAATATCCAGGGACTCTGTCGCTTTCCGTGGAGAGCGCGATCCGCGCCTGGACGGAAATCGGCGACAGCATCGCCCGCGCCGGTTGCCGCAAGCTCATCGTCATGAATTCGCATGGCGGCAATGTCGCGGCGATCGAGGCCGTGACGCACAATTTGCGACTGCGTTGGCGTATGCTCGCAATCCACGCCTCGTGGCGGCGGCTCGGCTATCCCGAGGGCCTGTTTTCGGCCCGCGAGGCGGCGCATGGCGTCCACGGCGGCGACGGCGAGACCTCGTTGATGCTCGCTCTCCGTCCCGAGACCGTGAGGATGGAGCAAGCGCGCGACTTCGCGAGCGCGGCGGAGTGGATGGAGCGCGACTTTGCCCTCCTGCGGTCCAAACCGCCGCTGGGCTTTGCCTGGATGGCAAGCGATCTCAATAGAGAGGGCGCCGTCGGAGAAGCCAGCAGGGCGAGCGCGGCCAAAGGCGAGGCGGCGATCGATTACGGCGTCGAGCGATTCATCGCGCTTCTGCGGGACGTGCATGCTTTTGATCTCTCGCGCCTCGCGCGGGGACCGTTGGGGCCGGCGCTATGAGCGAGCCGCACTTTGACTTCGAGCGCGAAGCGATAGCGCAAGGCTTCCAACGAGTGGCGGGGGTCGATGAGGTCGGCCGCGGCCCGCTCGCCGGTCCAGTCGGGGTCGCAGCTGTCATTCTCGATCCGCACGACCTGCCGGAACGGCTCGATGATTCGAAGGCGCTGTCTGAAGCCGAACGCGATTCGCTTCGGCCGGTCATTTTCGCCAAGGCGCTCAGTGTCTCGATCGTGTTCGCCAGCGCCGAGGAGATCGATGCGTACAACATCCGGGGCGCTGCGCTGCGCGCCATGGCGCGCGCGGTTCGGGCGCTCAGCCTCAAGCCGGATCTGGCGCTGATCGACGGACGAGACATTCCCGATCGGCTCGCCTGCCCGGCGCGTGCGATCATTGGCGGAGACGCCCTCTCGATGTCGATCGCCGCCGCCTCGATCGTCGCCAAGACGACGCGCGACGCGCTTATGCGCAACTTGGGCCGCGAGTATCCGCAGTATGGCTTTGCCGATCACGTCGGCTATGCGACGGCGCTTCACCGGCGCGCACTGGCGGCGTCCGGCCCCTGCCCGTATCATCGGCGCTCATTTCGGCTCACGGAAGCGGAAGACGCTGTTTGAGAAAGGACGGCGGCGCGTCAAAAGGTTGCAAAAGTGTTTCGACGAAAAAGCTCCCGGTGTGACTTCGGCCGTACGAAAACGACACAACGTCAGCCCCGGCTGCATAACCAGACTTTTACTTAAGACCGCCATAAACGATTCGCCGGTTCGAAGCATCCGGCCGTAGCGTCAAGTGGTTCGCGTTCATGCGTCTCTTGCGTGCCGGAGCGTTGCGTCTCCCCGCCCAGATTCAGGTTTTGCGTACTGGCGCCGGCGAGACGGAACGCCCGGCCGCAATCGTTCCCGCGCCGCGGGACGCTATCCTGATCGGTGACTGCGTCGCCGAAATGGACAAGCTGCCGGCGGCGTCGGTGGACCTCGTCTTCGCGGATCCGCCTTACAACCTTCAGCTCGAAGGAGCGCTGTCGCGCCCCGACCAAAGCCTGGTCGACGCGGTGGACGACGGTTGGGACAAGTTCGCAAATTTCGCCGAGTACGACGCCTTCACTCGGGCCTGGCTCGGCGCCGCGCGGCGAGTCATGAAACCGAACGCAACCATCGTCGTGATCGGGTCGTACCACAACATCTTTCGCGTCGGCGCGATCCTGCAAGACCTCGGCTTCTGGATTCTCAACGACATCGTTTGGCGCAAGGCCAACCCGATGCCGAATTTCCGCGGCCGCCGCTTCACCAACGCCCACGAAACGATGATCTGGGCGGCGCGCGGAGCCGAGGCGAAGGCCTATACCTTCAACTATGAGACGCTGAAGGCCGGCAACGAGGATTGTCAGGCGCGTTCCGACTGGTTCCTACCGATCTGCACCGGAGCGGAGCGGCTGAAGGACGCTGTGGGCCGCAAGACCCACCCGACGCAGAAGCCGGAGGCGCTGCTCGCGCGCGTGCTGGTGGCGGCCTCGAACGCCGGCGATCTTGTGCTCGATCCGTTCCTGGGTTCCGGCACCACGGGCGCAGTCGCGCGAAAGCTCCGCCGCTCCTTCATCGGCATCGAGCGCGATCCGGCCTATGCTGCAGCGGCCCGCAAGCGGATCGAGGCTGTCGAGCCGCTCGCCCACGAAGCGGTCGCTACCGCGCCGACCAAGCGCAGCGAGCCGCGCGTGGCATTCGCCAGCCTCGTCGAGGCGGGACTCGTCAAGCCGGGTGAACGGGTCGTCGACATCAACCGGCGTCATTCCGCGCTGGTGCGCGCCGACGGGACGCTTGCGGCCGGTCCAGCGGTCGGCTCGATCCACAAGATCGGCGCATTGGTGCAGGGCCTCCCGGCCTGCAACGGCTGGACCTTCTGGCACATCGAGCGGGCGGGGCGGCTTGCTCCGATCGACGACCTGCGCGCCAACATCCGCGCGACGATGCGTGAAGCGGCGGAGTAGCCGCTACGGTTTCCGGCGCGGCCGGCGCTTTGAGGGCGCGAAGTCGCTTGCCCGCAAAAGGAACACTTCGCCGGCGCTCTCCTCGGTGTCGAGCCAGACGAAAGGCAGATCGGGATAGTCGCGGACGAGCCGATCCTGGCCGCGGCCGATCTCGCAGACGAGCCTGCCCTCCGGCGTCAGATGGTCAGGCGCCTCGCCCAGGATCCGTCGGACGATGTCGAGCCCGTCCGTTCCTCCCGCGTGCGCCAATCGTGGCTCGGCGGCGTATTCCGGCGGAAACGCCGCGATCGCCTCGGCGTCGACGTAGGGCGGATTGGTCAGAATGAGATCGTAGCGCTCGCCCTTCAGCGGCGCGAAAAGGTCGCCCTGCTTGAGCTTTATGCGGTCGGAAAGCCCGTGGTCGTCGACATTCCGCCGCGCCACCGCGAGCGCGTCCGCCGACAAGTCCGCCGCGTCGATCGTCGCGTTGGGAAAAGCCCGGGCGGCGAGAATGGCGAGCGAACCGCCGCCGGCGCAGAGGTCGAGGACGCGCGAAACCGCTGCGGGATCGTCGGTCAATCCGTTGCTCTCGGCGAAGGTCGTCATCAGAAGTTCGCCGATGAAGCTGCGCGGCACGATGACGCGCTCGTCGACATAGAACGGCACGCCCTGGATGTAGGCGCGATTGAGAAGATAGGCGGCGGGCTTGCGCGTGGTCACGCGCGCCTCGATCAGGGCGTCGAGCCGTTCGCGCTCGCGCCGGAGGAGTTTTGCGTCGAGGAACGGATCGAGCGTGTCGATCGGGAGGCCTAAACCTTCGAGGATGATGTAGGCGGCTTCGTCGAGCGCGGTTGTCGTTCCATGACCAAAGGCCAGACCCGCCGTCCGGAACCGACCGATGGCGTAGCGCAGCCAGTCGCGCGGCGTCGAAAAGAGCTCAAGGCGCTCGTCGGTCTCGGCCAAAGCCAGCCTCTGGAAAGCAAGACGGCCGGCCCGTCATTCGACCGGCGTCTTCCGCGCGGACCACGCGCCTATGCCCCGTGTTTGCAGTCGCGCATGAAATGCTTGCGCGGCTTGCCGTGCAGATCCTGGGCGTCCGCCTTCTGCGAGCATTCGAGCGACCTGGCCGAGCGCTCGCCGGCGTCTTCCGAGCCCGGAGCGACATGCGGCATCGTCGCAGCGCCGGTCGAAGCGTCCGGGGCTGCGGCGTCGAAAGCCAGCGCGCCCTGCGCGGCGAAAAGGGAAAGCGCCGCGGCGCAGACCAGAGCGGTTATTCGCATGCCTGAGGTCATCCTGCTGGGACCGATTGTTTACCGAACCCGGCGCCGCTTATAAGAGCCGCGCGGAAATTTCAAGCCGGGCGACATTCGACTCGAGCCCGCGCAAGCCGCAGAGAGAGCGCGTATTCTTCAACGCCGGAACGTGCGCCAATGCCGACACTGTCGATCGAAGATCTCGCCGAACGCTTTCCCTTGTTCCGCGTCGCCTTCGTCTTCGCCGAGCCGCTGACCATCGCGTCCCATCGCTCGGCTGCGCTGGCGGAAGAGATCGCGGCGGCGGAAGCGGAGTGCCGGCGGCGCTGGGGCGGCATGGAACTCTCCGCCATTCCCGAAGTCGCCGCCTGGCGCGCGGCCTACAAAGGCTTCGGCATCAAGCGGACGAGCTATCGGTCTTCGGTCGAGCGCCTGATCAAGCGGGTGATCGCCGGCCAGCCGCTGCCTGCGATCAACGCGCTGGTCGATCTCTACAACATGGTCTCGCTCGAGACCGGCCTCTGCCTCGGCTGCGACGACCTCGACAAGACTTTTGGCGACCTCGTATTCCGCTTCTCCCGCCTAGGCGACAGCTTTCTCGACATGGGGGCGGAAGCAGGCGACGACCCGAACGACCCGCCGAAGGAAGGCGAGGTGGTCTATGCGGACGGCCGCCACGTGCTCTGCCGGCGGTGGAACTGGTGCCAGGATTCTCGCAGCGCCGCGAACTCCGAGACCCGCCGCGCGGTCCTGACCGTCCAGTCCAGTGGCGTCGGCGACGTCGAGGCCGCCGCGGCGCGGCTCGGCCGGCTGATCGGCCGGGAATGCGGGGCAAAGTGCCGGATCGAGGTATTGGACCGGGCGCGCCCGAGGGCGGAAGCCTGAGGCCCCTTCCGCGAAATCGAAGATTGACGGGCCTGCCTGACGCGGATCCGCGGCCGAATTCCCTGCGAACAGCGATAAAGCAGGGAATTTCGCGCTTTTCGGCGATTTGGAGGGCAAAAAGATCAAAGATTGCCGAGAGTTCCAATAAAATTCCCTGTGCGGAGGAGCAGGGAATTTTTTCACGCCCAGCAGGGAACTAGCAGGGAATTATGGGAGCCAGCAGGGAATTTCTAGGAAAACAAAAATCTGCCGGATCAATTCGCCCCTTGCGCCTTCGCCCGTCTAGACATAAAGATATGTTTATGTCTAGACCGCACATGCCCCCGCCTCCCGTGTCCTTTTGCGCACTGCTCGCCGACCTCGAGGCGGCGGGGGAGGAGACGCGGCTCAGGATTCTTTGCCTGCTCGACGAAGCGGAGCTGACCGTCAGCGAGCTGGTGGCGATCCTCGGCCAGTCGCAGCCGCGCGTCTCGCGCCACCTGAAGCTTCTGGTCGAGGCGGGGCTCGCCGCCCGGCAGCGCGAGGGGGCCTGGGCCTTCTTCCGTCTGGCCGACGACGGCGGCGCTTTTGCGCGCGACCTCGTCCGCCGGCTCGACCCCGCCGACCCGACGCCCAGCAACGACCGCGGCCGGCTCGAGGTCGCGCGCGAGGCGCGGCGCAAGCAGGCCGCGGCCTATTTCGCCGAGCAGGCGACCGACTGGGACCGGATTCGCGCGCTGCACGCTCCGGAGGAGCGGGTCGAGGCGGCGCTGCTTTCGATGATCGGCGACAAGCCGTTCCGCAGCCTGCTCGATCTCGGCACCGGCACTGGACGGATGCTCGAACTGCTCGCGCCCGGCGCCGTGCGCGCCGTGGGGATCGACCAGAGCGCGGCGATGCTCGCGCTCGCCCGCAGCCGCATCGATCAGGCCGGATTGCGCAATGTCCATCTGCGCCAGGGCGACATCTACGCGCCTCCGGTCGAGCGCGACGGCTACGACCTCGTCGTCATTCATCAGGTGCTCCACTTCCTCGACGATCCGGCCCGCGCGCTCAAGGAGGCCGCCCGGGCGCTTGCGCCCGGCGGCCGGCTCGTCGTTGTCGACTTCGACGCCCATACGCAAGAATTTTTGCGGACCGACTTCGCCCATCGGCGGCTCGGCTTCGCCCTCTCCGAGATCGAGAGCTTCCTGGCCGAGGCCGGCCTCGTCGGCGTAGATGCAAAGCGCGTCCCGCCCGCGGCCGGCGAGTCGGGCAAGCTGACGGTCGCGTTGTGGCTCGCGCAAGACCCGCGAATCATTTCCGACTCCTTCCCGAAAAGCGACATGGAGTTCGCCTGATGGCCGTGAAACACATTCCGTTGAGCCGGTCGGGCGCGGCCGTCCGCGTCTCGTTCGAGTTCTTCCCGCCGAAGACGCCGGAGATGGAGACGAGCCTCTGGGAGGCGGCGCGGCGGCTCGAACCGCTCGGCCCGGCTTTCGTCTCCGTGACCTACGGCGCAGGCGGCTCGACCCGCGAGCGCACCCACGGCCTGGTGGCGCGGCTGGTTCGCGAAACGACGATGAAGCCTGCGGCGCATCTCACCTGCATCGGCGCGTCCAGGGACGAAATTCGCGAGACTCTTGCCGCCTATCACGGCGTCGGCGTGCGTCACGTTGTCGCGCTGCGCGGCGATCCCCCGACCGGCCTCGACGCGGCCTACGAGGGGACACCGGACGGCTACCGGACGACGGCCGAACTCGTCGCCGACGCCAAGGAGATCGGCAATTTCGAGGTCTCGGTCGGGACCTATCCGGAAAAACATCCGCAGAGCCCGACGCTCCTGCACGACATCGACGTTTTGAAACGCAAGGTCGGCGCTGGAGCGGACCGGGCGATCACCCAGTTCTTCTTCGACAACAGCGTCTACTTCCGCTTTCTCGACGTAGCCAGCGCGGCCGGGCTCACGATCCCGATCGTGCCCGGCATCTTTCCGGTGCAGAACTTCAAGCAGACCGCCAATTTCGCCCGCCGGGCGGGGACGAGCGTGCCGCGCTGGCTCGCCGAGCGCTTCGACGGCCTCGAGGACGATCCCGCCACCCGCCGCCTCGTCGCCGCCGCCGTCTGCGCCGAGCAGGTGATCGACCTCATCGACCACGGCGTCGAGGATTTGCACTTCTATACGATGAACCGGGCCGATCTCGTGTTCGCAATCTGCCATCTGATCGGGCTGCGGGCGAAGTCGAAGGTCGCGGCCGAGGCGGCATGAGGGGGGGCGGCGGTCTCTGTTGGGGAACGGGCGCCGCTCATCTCGCCCGGCCCTCAATTCACGATTTCCAGCCAATGCAGCCCGAGTTCGTCGCCGGCGACGATGCGATTCTGCCCGAGAGCGACAATTGCGTAAATGGGGCCGTCGACTTCAAGGCGGGCGGTCTCGGCGCGGGTCGTCACGTCCCACAGCCGGATCGTCTTGTCATAAGAGCCCGAGGCAAGCCGCCCATTCGGAAGCAAGCATAGAGCGCTAACAGAACTGTAGTGACCCTCGAGGCCGGCGGTCCGAGCGCCGGTTGTCACGTCCCACAGCGTGAGGTTAGTTGTCACGTCCCACAGCAGCGCGAGGTTATTGTCCAAAAAAGGCATCCCGCGGTCACTAGCCCCGGCGGCGAGCCGCCCATCATGCAGCACGCAGAGAGCATCGACGGGTGTCCAATGCCACACGAGGCGTGCGGTTTCGGCACCAGTGGTCACGTCCCACAGCCGGATCGTATTGTCCAAGGAGCCCGAGGCGAGCCTCCCGTCCGGCAGCAGGCAAAGAGTGGCGACAGGACCGGAGTGCCCCTTAAGCCGAGCCGTCTCGCCGCGAGTGGTCACGTCCCAAAGCCGGATCGCCCTGTCCGAGGAGCCAGAGGCGAGCCGCCCGTCGGGCAACAGACAGAGAGCGTCAACAGAACCATAGTGTCCCTCGAGACGGGCGGTCTCAGTGCCGGTCATCACGTCCCAAAGCCGGATCGTCTTGTCCTGAGAGCCAGAGGAGAGGCGCCCATCCGACAGAGAGCAAAGAGCGTTGACAGGGTAGCTGTGTCCCTCGAGGCGGGCGACCTCGGAGCGGCTCGTCACGTCCCACAATCGAACCGTTGCGTCCCTAAAGCTGGAGGCGAGCCGCCCGTCCGGCAGCAGGCAAAGAGCTTTTTGACACGACCGATAGACCCTTTGCCGAGAAGGGTCTCAGCGCCTGTGGTCAGATCCCACAGCCGGATCGTCTTGTCCTCAGAGCCCGAGGCGAGCCGCCCGTCCGGCAGTAAATGCAGAGAGACGACAGCATCAGTGTGCCCCTCGAGGAGCACGATCTCGGTGCCTGTCCTAACATCCCACAGCCGGATCGTCTTGTCCCAAGAACCCGAGGCGACCCGCCCGTCGGGCAGCTGACAGAGGGTGGCGACTGAACCGGTGTGCCCGACGAGGCGGCCGGACTCAGCGCCATTCGTCACGTCCCATAGCCGGATCGTTGTGTCCCAGGAGCCTGAGGCGAGTCGCCCGTCGGATAGCAGGCAAAGAGCATTGACACTATCGGTGTGTCCTTTGAGGCGGCTCTCGGTACCTGCCCTAACATCCCACAGCCGGATCGTCTTATCCCAAGAGCCCGAGGCGAGCCGCCCATCAGGCAACGAGCACAGAGCGCTGACATTATTGGTGTGCCCGTTGAGGCGGGCGGTCTCGAGGCCGGCCGTCATGTCCCAGAGGCGGATTGTCTTGTCGTGAGAGCCTGACGCGAGCCGCCCGTCAGGCAACCAGCACAGAGCGTTAACACGGCCGATGTGTCCCTTGAGGCGAACGGCCTTGGCGCCAGTCGTCACATCCAACAATCGGATTGTGTGGTCCCAGGAGCCCGAAGCAAGGCGCCCGTCTGGCAGTAAGCAAAGAGCGCTGACAACATTGAGGTGCGACGGGAGTTGGAACCACGCGGTCTGGGCGCCCGTCCTCACATCCCACAGCCGGATGGTCGTATCCGAAGAGCCTGAGGCGAGCCGTCCATCCGGCAGCGGACAGAGAGCGGTGACAGAACCTGTGTGCCCCTCGAGACGGGCCGTCTCGGTGCCGGGTGGGCCAGGCCAAATGGGAACGATCGCCGGACGTGGAACGATCCGGCGGGCTTCCTCGACAAAACCCGTCGCGACAACCGCGTCCAAACCTGCCAGACGTCCGACCAGTTGCGGCAACAACTGACGTCTGTCGCGCGTGCAAATGCCGCTGATCAATCGCAATGTCCGGCCGATTAGACTTTGCGCTTGGCCGGAGCCATATCGTTGATAGTCGGCGAAGAGGGCCTGCGGGTTTCTGGTCGCTTCGAGCTTCCGAACAAGCCAACTCGGGTCAAGCAGCAGCGCGTCGAGGCTCTCGCGCTCATTCGCCTCCGCGAGGTGATGCGGGAGGTACAGGTAATAGTAACGTTGCGTCCGCGGATCACTCTCCCCACTCCCGGTGCCGTCGAGCGCCTCAACGAGCTGCTTGTGCAGCGCGACGAGGCCCTCATCGCTCGCCTGATCGGGCAGAAAGTGGCGGACCGTGTCGTGCAGGCGGAAGAAGCGCTGTCCCAGGTCGAGGTCGAGCAGGAGCGATCGATCGAAGAGCCTGCTGAGCAGATCTTCCGTCTCGAAGTCATCGAGATCGCCCGTCGCCATCCACAAGCGCGCAACGACCCCGACGGGGATGTCGACGTCCTCCGGAAATACGCCGAGTTCGCCGAAGCGCAGGCGTTCCGGCTCGGACAGGAGTTCGACGCTGACGCCGATGGTGCGCGCGATAGCCTTGGCGCGGTCGGTCGCGTCGCGCGGATCGAAGGCGACAAGACCCTTGGCGTCGAGCCGTTTGTTCACGCCCGCGATGGCTTCCGCCGTCGACGGGCGTTGACGACGCGGTCGCGCAGGAACCCATTGACGATCTTCAGCAACTGCGCCCATTCGCCGAGGCGCTCGGCAAGTCTGGCCAGACTTGCGCCTTCGCGCGAAACCTGATCCGGCGGCAGGCCGCCCGCCAGCAGCCGCAGCGCTTCGCCGGCCTGCATCGCGTCGACGCGCTGGCGAACGGCCGTATTGGGCAAGATGCTGTCGATCCGCGTCGTCACGAGTCGGACGGCGTTCGGCCCTCCTTGCAGAAACGGCCGCAGGTCCTGCTCGCGCCAGGCGTCGTCGATGATCAAGAGGATGCGGCGGTCGCCCAGGGCTTCGCCCAGCTTCGCCGCGGCGGCGTTGATCGTCTCGAGCGCCGGCCGCTCGCCCGCAAGCAGGGTGATCAGGTCGGAGAGGATCGACAGGAGACGGTCCGGCTTTTCGCCGAGTTCGGCCCATAAGATTCCGTCGAAATAGGCGTCCTGGATGTCGGCGTCATGGGCTAGCGCCTTGGCCAGCGTCGTCTTGCCATAGCCGCCGGCGCCGCGCAGCGCGGCGGTGATGGCGGCGACGGAGTCGCCCTTGGCGTCGAGTAGCATCCTCTTTAGCGCGTCGAATTCCTTGGGGCGCGCGACGAAATCCGGCGGCGGCTCGGGCGCCATCATCGGCACGCGCTTCTGCCGGCTTTGATCCTGCAGGACGCGGATCAGCGTCGTCGCGTGCTCGACAAGATCGAGATCGTAAATCTGTCCAAGCCAGCGCGGCAGTTTGCTCAAATCCTCCAAACCGGGCCGTTTGACGGGGCAGACCGTCTTGCCTTCCTGGCGGGCGAGGCGAATCTCGCGCCGGACGTAGGGGCTTTCGAGCGCCGCCGGGTTGACGACGAGAACGAAATGCTGCAGCGCCCTGGACTTCAGAGCGTCTTCGATCTGGCTCCACCAGTCGCGACCGCCTTCCAGCGCGACAAGATCCTGCCAGACCGAGAGGTCTTGCTCCTCAATCCGCGTACGCAGCCAAGCGGCGAACGCCGCGCCGTCCTTGCGCGAATAGGAAATGAACGTCCGGGCCTGCGGCTGGCCAGCCATGAAATTTGCCCAAGTTGCCTCGGTCAGTTTACTCGCGTTTCGAAGACCTGCAATGCCGCCGATGGCTGCGGTTCGCGAGCGAATGACCGACCCGCAGCGGAAACGCCGTAGCGGGGGTGCGCGTCTCGCGCAACTGGGGGCGGCGGACGCCGTCCCTCCGGCGAGAGACGAGGTGACGGCGGCGTAAGGTGTAGGCGTCGCTACTCGCCTCGGTCTGGATACGCTGGGCGCGCGATCGGAGGAAGTTCGGGCGTCCTCTCGTAGACAACCGGGAATCCCGCAAGGAAACGCTCAACCTCCGGTATGGGCGTTCGAGCTTTCCTGCTTACCCTGACAAGGGCGGCCCACTCCCCGTCAGCTGTTGTCGTGAGGCCAGTGCTTACGACGTCAGGGTGGCTGATACTCCGGATCTCCTCGACAAGACTTCCCGGAGGTGTCGGAGACCGCGGCCGGCCGGGGATGCGTCGAGGTGGGTTGATCATGAAGGCGTTTCGCCTGTCAAACAGGAACGACCTGGAGTTGGCGGCATAACCCGCCCATATCGCATGCTGTGGTAGTGCGTCCGTCGCCTGCGAACAAGAGGGCCACTGGCCGACCGTTGGTCTTGTTCACGATAACCGAGCCCGAGTCGCCGGGGAGACTGAAAGGCTGGTCTCCCTCACTGACGATCTCAATCGTATCGTCGAATACCGCTATTCGCGGATTCGCCTGCGTCCCGTAGTTGATCTGCACGCTGTTCACATGCACCGCTGTGATGATCCCGTCTGTGACACCGGTCGTTCTTCCCGATTTTGTGACTTCCATGCCGGGTAATGGCGCGTCAAGAGTGGGGTCATAGTTGGCGACGCCAAAGATACTACCTCGGCTTATTTTTGTTAGATCAGAAACTTGTGCGATCGCGGCGTCGAAGAAATTACTGAGACGTTCAAAGCGCGTCGCCGCGAAACGCACTGGAAGAAAGCTGCTGAGCGCAGCAAAGACGTCTTCTTGCGAAGTAGATCCCATCTCTGGCCCAGGTTGGACGATCATTGTCCCTATCGGCAAGCTGTTGACATCGGCCAGCACATGATTGTTACTTAACGCGAAGATTTGCTCGGCGCCAGCGGAAACTCCCTTCACAAAGCAGCCCAGCGTGCCGACATACCGCGCGTTAAGGGGCGAAATGGACACGCCACCGGGGATTGGCCGAAATCGCTTGCGATTTTCGATTTCAACCACGGGAGCAGCTTGCGCACGGCTCTCGCGGCGAGAGAGCCGTCGGGGAGTTCGAGCGCTTGCCAATTGAACAGGAAGAGGCTCGACATCGACTTGAATATCACCGAAGCTTTTCATGAGATCGGGCGTTTCCTTCCCGAGCTTGAGCTTCTCAAAGACGTAAACTTTAATCACGAATTCGTCCGGAATCACTTTGCCTCCCCGAACGCGGACTCCAACTCCCGTCGCGTGGACATTCGTCAGCGGAGTGGCAAAGGCGGGAGACGCCCCACCTGTCGAAAAAGCTGACAGTCGTGGCGGGTCAGAGGCCGTCATCGGCAGACGCTCTATGTCACGAAAGGTGCTTGTCTGTAGTTCAAGCCGAAACGAATTGAGGACGCCCAACGCATCTTCGTATCGCGCGATGTCGCGCCTCCCATTGCAATTCAAAACTATTTAACCTGAACGATATCGGCGCCTTGTTTCAGTGTAAAGCCAAGAAAAGACCTGACTTTGCGCGCTGTCGACAGTAAATTGGTGACGCTGATCAGCTACCCGCGCCAACCGCGCCCGGCTGCTCGAACATCCAATGTGGCTCACGCATCCCCTCATTCAGGCGGGGCCGAAGGTTTGTGTGAAGACGTTGTTTTGGTTTAGGAATTCTTCGTATTTTTCAACGAGCGGTCTCAAGCGTTGCTCGGGCATGTTGG
>Ga0074044_10003710_pt1 | contig 12898 bp, 10 predicted proteins | sample BogForMeECP23OM1_FD_94443 | JGI IMG/M metagenome (GOLD analysis project Ga0074044, IMG submission 94443) | Bog forest soil microbial communities from Calvert Island, British Columbia, Canada - Bog Forest MetaG ECP23OM1 | ecosystem: Environmental > Terrestrial > Soil > Wetlands ...
CGCCCATTCCATCGGCGATTCCTTCCGCATCATCCAGCACCAGGATGCCGACGTCATGATTGCCGGAGGCGCCGAGGCCGCCATCACTCCCATGGGCGTCGGCGGATTCGCCGCCATGCGCGCGCTTTCCACGCGCAACGACGACCCGGCTCGCGCCAGCCGTCCCTGGGACAAGGATCGCGACGGCTTCGTGATGGGCGAAGGCGCCGGCATTCTGGTTCTCGAAGAACTCGAACATGCCCGCCGCCGCGGCGCCCCCATCATGGCGGAAATCGTCGGCTACGGCATGAGTGCGGACGCGTATCACATGACCCAACCCGCTCCCGAGCATGAAGGCGGTTTTCGCGTGATGCGCAACGCGCTCCGCGACGCGAAACTGGATTCGAGCGCGGTCGGCTACCTCAATGCCCATGGCACCTCGACGCCCATCGGCGACACGCTCGAAGCGCACGCCATCAGAAATCTGTTTGGGAAAAAGGTTCCGGTGAGTTCCACCAAGTCGATGACCGGCCATCTGCTCGGCGGCGCGGGCGGATTAGAGGCGGGAGTAACGGTGCTGGCGCTGCGCGATCAGATTCTGCCGCCGACCATCAACCTCGAAAATCAGGACCCGGAAACCGATCACATGGATTTCGTTCCCAACCACGCGCGCAAAACGGAATTCGAATACGCCATGTCGAATTCGTTCGGCTTCGGCGGCACGAACGGCGCGTTGCTGTTTCGCAGGTGGACGGAGTAACGAGAATTGCAGAGGTTAGAGGTCAGATTGCAGAGGTAAACCCCTCGCGGTCCGCACGGAACTAACAAAGATTGAGACGAGTTCGTTTGCCTCTTAGGCAAGATCGCGCAATTTTTCCGCCGGGAAAATATTTCCTTCCTGAAAGAGCTCTAGCCAGAAAACTGTCTCGTCTGCCTCTTCCAAGACGATTCCCAGTTTGGCTACGAATTCAGCCCGAGATCTTCCGCGGCACGCCGCTCGGTAGTTTGCGCCGATCGATGTGCTGGAGCGAAGAAGCTGGCTACCCAAGATTCGCGCTTCTTCAGTTCGCGGAAGGGAGCGATAAAGTCTTAGGACTCGCAAGGCAAAATCCTTGGTGCGGAGCTTTAGGGCCTCGGAGTCCCGCTTCATGCCACGCCTCGTGAGGCGATTCTATTCTTTGATTTTCAATCTTGAACGTGATGATCCTCACATCGAGAATGTGAGGTTTTTACCTCTGCAATCTGACCTCTGACCTCTACCCTCTTCACTCCTTCTTCATGGCATCGATCAGCACATACAACTGCGAAGTGTCGGTCACCTCGACGTAAGGTTTGCCGGCACGCTTGTTGCTGACTACCCAGATCGTCGGCGTGTGATCGACGTGCAGACTCACACCCAGGTCTTTGTCTGCCCTCACCAGCCCGGCGAGCTTGCCCGAAGGATCCACCACAAACGGCAAGCCAATCTTTCGATCGGAGGCAAACTTCTCGGCAAATCCCCGCAAATTCTGCGGGTTGATCTCCAATTGGTGTTCGAACACCGTGTCGCGGAACGCGTTTCCGATCTCCTTCGAATGGGTGTCGAAGTAGCGGGCCAGCACGGCAGCATCGAAGGACCAGTTGTGCAAGGGCAGCGGGAAATCGTGCTGCACCAGGGGAATCTTATAGGTGCGCGAGGCCATGACCAGCAGCGGCGCCACCCGGCCGCATTGCGGACATTGCAGGTCTTCGAAAACCACAAGTGCGACTTGCGCACCCTTCGGCGGACGGAGAGCCTCCGGAACATCCTGCGCAAGAACGGGCAGGCACAGCAGAACCAGACAGGCGAGAATCAGAGTCGGCAAAAGAACGGAGAGTGGCGTCAGTCTTTCAATCTTCATGGTTTTATTTGGATGCATATCGAACTGCGGATGTCTCTATGGTAGCGAATTCAGTCCATTCGCGCACGTGAACGATTCCGCGAGCTTACTTCAAGTCGGCGCCGGGTTCGAGATTGTAAAAATAATAGAAACGCAGGCCGAGGAGTTTACCGGGAAATTCTTTCGGCAGCGGCGGGAACGGGGCAGATGCGGTGATACTCCCCCACGCGGCCCGATCGAGTGGCACGTCGCCGGACGACGTGCGCAGCATCATGCCGCTCAATGTGCCATCCTTCAGAATGACGAATTCAATGGCAAGCTTGCCCTGTTTAAAGATCGGAGGATACACCGACTCCGGCATGATGCTATACCAGTTCTGTTTCACAATTTGCACAACTCGAGTCAGATAAGGCCCGAAATCCACGCCCATCGTGTCGGTCAGAATTTCCGCCTGATCCAGCGCCTTCGCCCCACTCCTTCCCGGACTTCCGAAATCGCCCGCCTGTCCAGCACCGGCGTAGTGGCCGCGGTTCTCAGCCGCCGCCCGGAGCGCCTGGTCGATCGCCGAGCCTGCCGTCATGGAAGTATTAAAATTCGGCATCGGCCGGTTCTGGGGAGGCAGCCGCAACTGCGCGGTCTGACCGTTCGGCTGGGGCTGGGCGAATCCCGAACTCTGCTGCGGATTTTGCTGCTGCGGTTGCTGGCCCTGCGCAGCCTGACCCTGTGCCGGCGGTTGCTGCATCTCGCCCGGCCGCCCCGGACGCGAGCTTTCCAGTATCTTCCTCAATTCCTCTCGATTGATCTGCGGCGCTTTGCTGGTCGCGATCCGGTCTTTATCCGAAATCACCTTGGCATCGGGACGCCGCGTCAGCTTCTGCGCGTCGGGCGGCAGCTCCAAAAAGGTCGCGTCCTTCGACGAATCCGTCCGCATCGCCAGATTCACCGTCCGATGCGGCAACAGCCCCATCAATTTCTCGCTGTTCCACAGCAAAATGATCACAAACAGGTGCAGGATGACCGACAGCCACAGCGCTTCACGCTTGCGCGCCCGCGAGAGATCGTCCTGCAACTGGATGAGAAGATGCGGAACATCGTCGGGATTGAAGCCGCGATAAGCCGTTTCCCAGTGCTGCCCTTCGAACAAATCGCGCTGCTCGGGCTGGTCGGCCGATTGAGCGAGGGGATCGCGAGGCGGAATTTGGGTGGCTGGCATCAGGCAGAAGCTATCAACTTAGAGACACGGGCAGGCTCCCGGGTTGCGTAAAATTACGAGTAATGTTCCTACGTAAAGTTACGTAAATCATGGAGTTGCGACCGTCAAATCTATTGTCGCATTTTTTGCGCCCGCCGAGTGAGTACCTGAGTAATGGTCAGGCAGCAGGTCCACGGGTCCGTCATGGGCAGAAGATCAGATCACCAATTTAAGTCCGTCTGCATCAGAACTTCTTGTTGCTCCGTTAGTCCTGCGGTCGCGTCCCAACCGTAAAATGTTCTTGGAGATCTGGCCCATGTTCCACACAGAAGCTCGCGTTCCAGTCGTATTGGGACGTGGTGTATCTTTAGCCATGGTGTCTGGTTTCCGTGGATCTGCGTCCGGTTTGGCTGGGCTGATGTTTGGGATTGTTTTGCTGGCTGGTCCCATCACGGTGTCTGCCCAGCGGCATGGGGGCGGTGGAGGTGGCGGTGCCGCAGGCAGCGGAAACAACTCGAGGCCCATCATCTGCTTGCACGACTGCCCCGCCCTCCGCGAAGGGCTCAGCACAGAGGATGATCTCAAGAACTTTCGCCGCGCCATGGCCGTGCAAGCGACCGCTGAGCAGCGAGCCGCGTTCGCCAAGATTTCGCAGTACACCCAGGCCGCCAGCGATCAGCTAAGAGATTTTCGCGAATCTCTGCAGAAAGTCTCTGCTCCGTTAGCGCTGGTCGATCATGCGTTGGCCGACCGTGGAACCGCCATCGATCAGGCGATTGAGCGAGTTCGCGCCAGCAACCAGAACTTTCTCGGCTCGTTTTCTGACGCGCAAGAGTCCGGCTTGAAGGAGACCACGAACAAACTGGCCAAAGCGGATTCCGAGCTCGATAAAGAGATCAAGACGTTCGATCAGGCCGTCCAGGTCCCCAAGCCAGACAGCGCACAGATCACCAGCTCCGCCGCGAGCGTCGACAAGGAACTCGCCAGTTTCCAAAGCGAGCAACTTGCGCTCGGCAGAGAAATGGGTATTCTCCTCGACGCGGAAAGCCAAGGCCTCGCCTTCAATCTTCCGAAGGTGACGAACTCGATCAACATCGCCGGGCAGACGCTCTCCATCCCTGCGTCGGGCACCGTCTCCCGGGCTTCCGCCGAAAACGGCCACAACCTCTTCAGTCTCAAGCTGGTCGCCGATCTCTCCGACGTGCAGCAAAACATGACCGGCATTCTACGCTCCCAGCTCACCCGCTCTCCCCGCTGCGGCGAGCGCATTGAGATTCTGCAAGCCACGCTCACCCCGCTGGCGCCCGCCAGCCTGGTGGTGGCTCGCTTGCACTTCGAGCGCTGGGTCTGCCCCCCTGGTCCGAGCTGGCAAAGCCCCACAGAAGTGGCCGCCGGCGAGGGTACCATCGAAGTCAGGCTCACTCCGTCGCTCGAACCAAACGCTGGTTTGGGTCTCGTCTCCGAAATTAGCCGCGTTGAGGCCGACCGCTTCCTCGGCGACATGCTCCGCTCCGGTGACCTCGGCGACACGCTGCGCGAGCAAATCGCCGCATCGCTTCTCTCCGCCATGCAGAAGGGCGCGGACCTCAAGGCTACACTCCCGCCCCCCGCTCAGGATCTCGCCACCATCCAGAAAGCGCAATTCCAGGATGCCGGCGCCGACCAGTTAAACCTCGTCGTTGACGGTCAGCTGCAGTTCTCCGACGAGCAGACCCAACAATTTGCCACCCAACTGAAGCAACGCCTGGCGGCGCAAGGCACGCCGCCGCAATAGATCCCGAATCGCTCGAGTGGAGACGGGGCTTTGCCCCATCCAGGGTTGCGTAGGGAAGGCTGGGGGCGACCGTCCAAGCCGGGCTCAACTAGGCAGCTGCGTGTGGTTACGGCGACTCGGGATTCGCCCTCTAACTTCTCCCCACCCCGATCCGTCCGGCGTGCCGCCGAATCTCCGCGAGAATCGCCAGCCCAAGCTCCAGCGCTCTCCGTCCATCTTCGAGCGGAACCACCGGACGTGACCGGTCCCGCACCGACTGCAGGAATGCCTTAATCTCCGCCAGCAGCGGCTCCTCCGCCGTGATCGGCGGCTTCGCCATCTGGATCCGTGGATTCACGCTGGGCTCGCTGGCCATCGCCGCCGCATTTCCCGCCGAATCTCCGCCCGCGCTTCCAACCGAGAACACCAGAACATCCTGCCTTTCATAGTCGATCGAAATGTACTGCCCCGGCTGGAAAAAACGCAGCTTGCGCACTCGGTCCGTCGAAACCCGGCTGGCGGTAAAGTTGGCCACGCAGCCCGATTCGAATTCGATGCGCACATTCGCGATATCCACTTTGCCCGAAAGAATCGGCAGCCCCACCGCCCGTATTTCCTTCACCTCTGACTTCACGAAGGTCAGCACCACGTCGAGGTCGTGGATCATCAGGTCGAGCACCACGTCCACATCGAGGGCTCGCGGAGAGAACACGCTCAGCCGGTGCACTTCAAAGAACATCGGGCGGGTGATCAGCGGCAGCGTGGCCCGCACCGCCGGATTGAAGCGCTCCAGATGCCCCACCTGCGCCACCCGCTTGTGCTGCGCCGCGATTCGAAGCAGTTCGTCGGCCTCGGCAAGCGTCGCGGCCAGCGGCTTTTCGATGAGCACGTCAACCCCAGCTTCCATCAGATTGCGCGCCACCTCCCGATGCAGAACGGTTGGTACCGCGACCGACGCTGCCTGCACCTCGCTGTGCGTGGTCAGCATCTGGTCGGCCGACCCGAACGATTTGCAGTCGAACTCGCGGGCAATCGCGTCGGCCCGCGCCGTATCCGGATCGACCACGCCCACCAGCCGTACGCTGCCCGCCTGCTGCAGTTGCCGATAGACACGCGCGTGATTGCGCCCGAAAGCGCCCACGCCAATGACCGCAACATTGATGGGGAATTCCTGGCTCAGATGAGTGCTCCAGACCAAAGCAATAACGCGCTATTGTCGCAGTTCCAGCCCCCGATAGGAAAGTACATACGTAGGGACGGCCGCCCTCGGCCGTCCAGCGGGGCGAAGCCCCGCATAGGCTGCACCGTTCACATCTTTTTCAGCAGCGCGATCTGGCCGGCATGATACAGCTCATGCTGCACCACGCCATGAAGCATGTAGTAGAAGGTGTAGTGCGCGCCGTGCTTTCCCGGAACCTGCTTGTTGAGAGATTTCTCCGGAAATTTCTCCACCGCGTCGATGAGTTCATCATGAACCTGTCGAACATGCTCCAGCGTCTTCGTCCAAGCCGCCTCGCTAGTATCCAGGACCGGCGGAAAGTTTTTCTTTCCAGAAAGCTTCACCGCCACGCCAGTCATGCGCCGCCGCACTGCCCCATCCCACGCTGCAATGTGCAGCACCAGTTCCCAAATGCTGTGGGCGTTCTTGATGGGATGCGCGGCGGCTTGCGCGGCGCTGACGCCCTCCAGAATTTCAAACACGGAATCGCCGTGCCACGCTTCACCATCAAACGCGCGACGAAGCTGGTCGGCGATGTGCGCCGCTTCCGACATGAAACCCCTCCTAATCAAGCCAGCCTATTCCGCGCACACCGCGATCCCCGCATCATCCGCCGCCCGCGTCATCGCTTCGCCATCCAGCAACAGACATCGCCCCGCGTCCACGGCTAGACAACTCGCCCCCGCGCGCATCATCGTCTCGATCGTCTTCAGGCCTATCACCGGCACGTCGAAGCGCATATCCTGCGCCGGCTTTGCCACCTTTACCACCGTCAGGGCGCGGCTCAGCGTAGAAGGCTCGCCTCCTGACTCCGATTCCAATTTCAACGACCGCATCAGTAGCCCGGCTCGCTCGATCGTCGCGTCCGTTCCTTCCATCGCTTCGACCGTGACGCACGCCGCTTCCGCGATCAACACGGTTTGGCCAATATCGTATTCCGCCAGGCGCCGCGCCACCGCGCGTCCGTATTCGATGTTCTTGCGTTCCTGGGCGCTCGGGCCGCGCTTGGTCAGCGCGCCCGTTTTCGCCAGCAGCGGCTCCAGCAGTGCGGTCGAGTTCTCGAGCATGATGCCCTCATCCGCCAGAACCTTGGCGACCGCGTCCAGCAGAGAGTCCGTGTTGCGCGTGCCGAGCGAGAGCAGCAGTTTCGCCAGCCGCCAGTCCGGCTTGATGGCAGAGAAAATCTGCTTGTGCTTGACCTGCCCCGCCATCACCGCGCGGGTGACGCCCTCGGCTTTAAAAATGTCGATCAGCTTCGACAGTTCGCCCAAAGAAAGCCAGTGAACGGAAGCCGCGCCGTGCGACTCGATCTCGGGAAAAGTCTCTTCGCGAATGGCCGCTACCACCACCTCAAACCCCTGAGCCCGCGCCGCATCCAGCACCAGAAAAGGAAACGTGCCATTGCCGGCGATCAAACCAAGACGTGTCATGAGTAATAACGCGCGTCCATCCCAACTCTGAAGGGTACCCCGTCCAAGCTTTGCTTGGGCGGGGGTGTTCGTCGGTCACTACCTCGACTGCGGATTCCTGATTACTACTACTTAATGACTCCACGTTCTGAGGATTCAATGAAAGCCATCAGCATTTCCACATCTTCCCCGCAATCCGTTTCCGCTTTCAACTTCTCCAGCGCCTGCGACGTATTCAGTTTCGAGGCCAGCAGCACCCGATACGCATGATGAATTTTCCCAATCCGCTCTTTCGTGAATCCCCGCCGCTCGAGGCCCACGGCATTCAGTCCATAGGCGTGGGTTCCGCGCTCGGCCGACGTCTTCGAAAATGGCAGCACATCGCGCGTGATGGTAGTGCCACCGCCGATAAAGGCATGCGTCCCAATGCGCACGAAGTGATGCACCGGACACAGTGCCCCCACCGTCGCCCAGTCTCCCACGGTGACGTGCCCGCCCAGCGTAGCCGCGTTTGCCATGATGATGTGACTGCCAACCTGGCAATCGTGCGCGATGTGGGTATAGGCCATGATCAGGTTGTGGTCGCCGATTCGGGTGCATCCCCCGCCCTTTACCGTTCCGCGGTTGATGGTGACAAACTCGCGAATGGCGTTATGTTCGCCAATCTCCAGCCGTGTCGGCTCGCCCGCGTATGAAATATCCTGCGGCGCCAAGCCAATCGAAGTGAAAGGGAAAAAGACGTTGTCCGCGCCGATTTTCGTGGGGCCTTCGATGGTGACGTGGGAGAGTAGACGGCAGCCCTTGCCGAGTTCCACCTCGGGCCCAATCACGCAATAGGGCCCAATCTTGCACGACGAATGTATTTTGCTTTTTGGATCGACGATCGCTGTGGGATGGATGGACATTGAAACCCAGTGGTCAGTGGTCAGTGGATAGTGGTTAGTGGATAGTGAATCGCGATTCCGAATTCACCCGCCACTAACCACTATCCACTGACCACTATTAGCCTATTCGCCCTCCGCCTCCGCGCTTCCAGCGGCCATGTTCCGCGGCACCAGTCGGCAAGTCACCGTCGCCTCGGCCGCCACTTTGCCGTCCACGTACGCCTTGCCTTCGAGGCGCGCCGCCGTGATCCGCCAAGCCTTTACCACCACTTCAATTCGCAGCTGATCTCCGGGCACCACCGGACGCCGGAAGCGCGCCTTCTCGATGCCGGTAAACACCATCAGCATCTCGTCGCGGTTCGGTACCTCGGTCAGCAGCAGCAGCCCACCCGCCTGCGCGATGGCTTCCACAATCAGTACGCCCGGCATGATCGGCTTGTCCGGAAAATGTCCCTGAAAAAAGGGTTCGGTGATGGTCACATTTTTCAACGCGACAATGCTCTTCATCCGCACCAGTTCGACCACCCGGTCGATCAAGAGAAATGGGTAGCGATGGGGCAGGATCTTGAAAATGTCGCCAATATCGATGCCGGTTTTCGTTGCCGACGTCGATTCGGCCGCCGCCGCTTCCGTGGTCTGGTTCATGTCAGTCATGCGGTTTCATTCAAGGCGAAGATTATACTGTAGCGCACGTCCTTGCCAAGCTTGGCGCGAGTGGAACTTCGGTTCGCGAGGGTCCACTCGCCGTTCCCGGCACATCCCGCATCCTTCCACCTTCCGTAACCGCTTCTCCGTAACGCCCGCCTAACCTCGCCCAGCCTACACGCCGATGAACATCCCAGGGACCCTGTAAGCCGGAGACGATCCATGGACTTGACCAACGCGCATATGCCCGACCCTCAGCCCTCTACTTCGGCTGCCACCGAACACGATCGCCGCCTCCATAAACGCTACACGGTCCAGGTGCAAATTGAACTCTATGAGGAAGGCGTAGACGTTCCCATGCGCCTCGAAACCACCGACCTCAGTCGCGGCGGCTGCTACGTCCAACTGCTCATGCCCCTGTCGGTCGGCGTCGGTGTTCGCGTCACGCTTTGGCTCGACGGCTGCCCCGCCGTCATCCGCGGACGCGTGGTTACCCGCCACCCTCAATTCGGCAACGGCATCATGTTCGTGGAATTCGAAGGTCAAGCAGAACAACTCCTCAACCGATACCTGGACGCCATCAACACCTAGCGCAGCATTCGCCCCAGTGCGCCAGCCGTGCCAGGCTCCAAACCACGTCCCTAAGAACAACAAAAACCGTGGTTTACGGTCTCGATTCCAACCTCAAAATGAGTGCCATTTGTGGTAAAATAGGTACAGCTCTGGTGATCGCTAAATAGCAGGAAATTCAATAAGTTGAGCATACCCTAGCACTCCCGGAATCGCCCATCCAGCTCGAACGCACGATCCGGCTTTTTGTACGGAGCAGAATGGCCACGAAAGAATTGCAGACCGAACTCGTTGATGGCAAGAACATTGACGCAAAGAACAACGACGCGAAGAACAAGAACGGCAAACCGAACGGCGACTACACCGCCGACTCGATCAAAGTGCTCGGCGGCATGGAAGCGGTGCGCAAACGTCCCGCGATGTACATCGGCTCGACCGGCGAACTGGGTCTGCACCATCTGGTCTACGAAGTCGTCGACAACTCGGTTGATGAAGCGCTCGCCGGACACGCCGACAAAATCGAAGTCGCCATCCACCTCGACAATTCCATCACCGTGGTCGACAACGGGCGCGGCATTCCCGTCGACAATATGGACATCGACGGGGAAAAAATCTCCGCCGCCCAGGTCGTGATGACCACGCTGCACGCGGGCGGCAAGTTCGACAGCAACTCCTACAAAGTTTCCGGCGGATTGCACGGCGTCGGCGTCAGCTGCGTCAACGCGCTCAGCGAGGAACTGGAACTGGAAATTTGGCGCGATGGTTTCACCTGGGAGCAGACTTACTCTAAGGGCGAGCCCACCAGCAAACTGCGGAAGACCGGCGCCGCCAAGATAAAGACAGGCACCAAGGTCCATTTCGTGCCCGACAAATCGATTTTCACTTTCGTCGATTACAATTTCGATACGCTCTCGCAGCGCCTGCGCGAACTCGCGTTCCTCAACAAAGGCCTGCTCATCACGCTCACCGACGAGCGCCAGACCGACTCGAAGAGCGGCGAAGCCAAGCGCGCCGAGTTCAAGTACAACGGCGGCATTTCCGAGTTCATCAGGCACCTCAATCGCGGCAAGCAGACGCTCCACGACAAGCCGATCTACATGGAAGCCGACAAAGACGACGTGCACATCGAGATCGGGCTCCAGTATAACGACGCCTACTCGGAATCCGTTTTCAGTTTTGCCAACAACATCAACACCGTCGACGGAGGCACGCATCTCTCCGGCTTTCGCACCTCGCTCACCCGCACCATCAACTACGCCGGACAGCAGATGGGCCTGTTCAAGGACGTGAAAGAGAATCTAACCGGAGACGACGTCCGCGAAGGCTTGGTGGCCGTGATCAGCGTCAAGCTGCCGCAGCCACAGTTCGAAGGCCAGACCAAGGGCAAGCTGAATTCCGACATAGCAGGCATAGTGCAGGCCGTGGTCAATGAAAAGCTGGGCGCATTCTTCGAGCAGAACACCGCCGTAGCTCGCAAGATTATCAACAAGGCAATCGACGCTGCCCGAGCCAGAGAAGCCGCCCGCAAAGCCCGCGACCTCACCCGCCGCAAAGGCGCGCTCGATGGCGGAGGACTTCCCGGCAAACTAGCCGATTGCTCCGAGCGCGATCCCAACCGCTGCGAACTGTTTCTGGTCGAGGGCGAATCCGCCGGCGGCACCGCCAAACAAGGCCGCGACCGCCGCTTCCAGGCCATCCTCCCGCTCAAGGGAAAAATTCTGAACGTGGAAAAGGCGCGCTACGACAAGATGCTCGCCCACGAAGAAATTCGCGCCATGATTACCGCGTTAGGCACCGGCATCTCGAAAGAAGATTTCGATCCGACGAAAGTCCGCTACGGCAAAATTATTCTGATGACCGACGCCGACGTAGACGGCTCCCACATCCGCACCCTGCTGCTGACGTTCTTCTTCCGCCACATGCAGGAACTGATCAAACGCAGCAACGTCTACATCGCGCAGCCACCGCTGTTCGGCATCAAGAAGGGCAAGTCGCACCAGTACATCAAGGACGAACGCGAATTCGTCAAGGTCATGGTGAAGCGGGCTTCGGAAGGTCTCGTCATCCGCTACGGGGAAGGCGCCGCCAAGCTAGAAGGCGCGGCCCTCACCAAGTTCATCACCGTGCTGAACGAGTATCTAGGGTTCTTAGACAAGCTAAACAAGCGCATACGCGAGGAGCAGATCACCACGCTGTTGCCGAAGCTCGACTTGGCCAAGCGCGCCGACTTTGAAGGCGACAAGCAGACTCCGCCAAAGAAGATCGAGAAACTGGAAAAAGAGCTCAAGCGCCTGCAAAAAGAATTGAAGCTGAAGAGCCTCGAAACGCGTTTCGACGAAGAACACAATCTCTGGGCGCTGATCTTCGTGAACGCGCAGGGCGCCGAGCACATCATCAACTGGGAGCTGGCCTCGACCCCGGAATGCCGGCAGCTAATCGCCAAGTTCAAGCAGATTGAGCAATATCTTGATCCGCCGTTCGTGGTCGAGAGTGTGGTGAAACCGGCGAAGGCCGCCGCCAGCACGGAAGAGAAAAACGGAGACGAAGGCGAAAGCGAAGACGAAAATCTGAGCGCCGCCGAGAACGAAGAGGCCGAAAAGACCCAGAAGAAATCCGGCAAGCCGCCAGCGCGCCGCGCGAAAGAGCCCGAGATCGTAGAGAAAAACACAGCCCGCGAACTCTTCGACTACGTCCTGAACGAGGGCCGCAAAGAATACACCGTCCAGCGCTACAAGGGCCTCGGCGAAATGACCGCCGAACAGCTCTGGGAAACGACCATGGATCCCGAACGCCGCACGCTTCTGCAGGTGAGGCTCGAAGACATCGCCGAGTGCGAAACCATCTTCACCACCTTGATGGGCGAAGACGTGGAAGCCCGCAGGAAATTCATCGAAGACAACGCGCTCGACGTGAAGAACCTGGATATCTAGCTCGTGTAGGGCACTCCTGTCCGCCGCGGTTGATGTTGATTTTGATTGTGTGGGGACGGGCGCCCTCGCCCGTCCATCCGGGCTCTCGATCCAGCCAAGTTGGTATCGCCCGCAGCCTATAATGCTGGTCAGCCGTGATTTCCGTCGTTCAACTTGGCGTTGTCGGCTATGCTGACGGGCTGCGCCTGCAGCACCAACTGGTCGAACTGCGTAAAGCCGGACAGATCGGCGATGTGCTGCTGCTGCTGGAGCACGCGCCCGTCATTACCCTGGGACGCAACGCCAAGGCTGCCAACGTGCTCGCTTCGACCGAATTGCTGGCCGCTCGCGGGGTCGAGGTGTTCGAGTGCGATCGCGGCGGGGATGTTACGTTTCACGGGCCGGGGCAACTGGTGGGGTATCCCATATTTGATTTGCGCGGGCACCTGGCTTCGCCGGACGGTGATTTGCACTCGCAG
>Ga0074044_10003711_pt1 | contig 12894 bp, 17 predicted proteins | sample BogForMeECP23OM1_FD_94443 | JGI IMG/M metagenome (GOLD analysis project Ga0074044, IMG submission 94443) | Bog forest soil microbial communities from Calvert Island, British Columbia, Canada - Bog Forest MetaG ECP23OM1 | ecosystem: Environmental > Terrestrial > Soil > Wetlands ...
AGAGGACAACTTCGTGCTCGGGTTCAAGGGGCTCTGGACGATCAGACGAGTTGTCTGGGGAAAACTTGACCAGGATGGTTCCGTCCGGCCGGACCTCAACATGGTCGGCACCGGCCTGCTTTGCCGCGCGAACGGTGCGCGCAACGTCGGCTTGGGTGACGCGGGCCGGGCGACGGGGCATTTTAATGGCAGCCGGCAGAAGGCGATCCAATGGTCGCTCTGTCCTCGTCCGCGTAGATTGACACCGAAGGATCGGGTTTGGTGAACTTCATGCTTCGCTCCTGCGGGCTCTTTGAGGGCAGCCACTGGAGCGGAAAAACAAAAGGGCCCGCGCCGTTATGGCTGGACCCTCCATGGTCAAGTTCGCAATTTAGTAAGCGGGGCTGTACTCGTCAAGTCCATTCAGCTCGTACAACATCAAGAATTGTTACGCGTCCCCCTTGAGCTTTCCTCTCGGCGTAAATGTTTTTGCTATTATAGTGAGGTTCGGTCTGCGTGGGGTTGTCTCGCAGCTCGAGAGCAGGCCTAGCGGCGTACACGGCGCGGTCCGACAAAGGTAGACGCCATGCCTAGGCGATCTTCCCAACTTCATGGAGTTAGCGGCCAAATAGGATCGTCAGTCATGAAGATAGATAATCGCGCCGTGGGTACGATTTAGTTTGACACGCTCGAGAAATTGTTGTAGCAACAATCAAGACCAAGGAGGGTCGCCATTGGCGGCCCTCTTTTTTATTGGGCTGTTTGGTGGCGACTAAATGCAACGAGGGTCGCATGAGACAGTCGCAATCAAAAATAAGTGTGCCGCCGAATCGTGAACCCCACGTGGCCGTTGAGCCATTCTCGGTCAGGTCCAAATTCTCAGTAGTTGAGGCGGCGGCTTACCTCCGTTGCTCCAAGAGCTTTTTGGACAAGCGGCGCCCGCGACGGCAATGGTCCCACATATCTCAAGCTCGGCCGACGCGTCGTCTACGACCTAAACGATTTAGAGAGCTGGCGGCCAGCAACAGGCAGCAGCACACATCTGAAAGGGCATAGTTGCGTAACGACACGTCGTCGTTACGGAACTTTCTCAAGGCATTCCGTGTCTGCCGCCATCTGCGAATAACATAGAGGGAATTATGCCGGTCATAATTGGGAAGCGGCCAATCAGCACTGAGAAGCGAGGCAATCGCGGCCGACATTTCGACAAGGCAGTCGTGGCGCTTGCACCGGATATCAATGCACTCCGTGAGGCGGAGATACGGACTCTCCGGCAGTTGGCCGACGCTCTAAACGCTGCGGGCAAGTTCACCCAGGACGGTAAACCTTTCAACCGCGAAACGGTACGTCGAGTTCTCCTGCGTATGGCGAAGCTGCACCTCGGTGATGGTCCCCAAACTCCATGGGTTGCTGCGAACCACCGCCGCTCCCGGCGATGTACCCGTCGGTGAGCTCGTAGCATCAAGAGCTGAAGGCGAAGACATGACAATCGCCAGCACCGACAAACTGACGCTCGCTGAAATCGCAAGGGCTTTGAACGGCACGATTAACGGCAAATGGGTCAACATCAGAGGCCCAGGCCACAGCACCCAAGATCGTTCGTTGGGAATAAGGTTCGATCCGAACGCCCCCGGTGGGTTCATTGTCAGGAGCTTTGCCGGCGACGACCAGACCGAATGCCGAGCTCACGTGAGAGCTCTGCTACAGAAGCTAAATAGTGAACTGGCCGTTAGTTGCGAGCCGAAGGGGGCAGATCGCGCAAGGCTTTCAGCCAGCTTCGCCTACGGCATGAGGTTGTGGGACCAGTCTGAACCCATGAAAGGAACAATCGTCGAAACCTACTTGCGCAACCGGGGATGCAAACTCGGTTCGGCCGTCGACACCGACGTCATCCGGTTTCACCCGAACTGTCCCTTTGGGTCCTTTCGGGTTCCCGCAATGCTGGCGTTGATTACCGACGCGGTGACAGGAGACCGGATCGGTGTCCATCGTACGGCCATCAAAGATGATGGGTCAGGTAAAAGAGAATTAGGGGAAGGCATCTCATCGAAGAAGATGCTGGGCACCGCGCGCGGTGGTGTCGTACGACTACATGCTCTTTCTGAGCACATCCGTATTGCAGAAGGCATCGAGACGGCTCTGAGCGCCTCACAGCTGTTCAACACCGTCGTCTGGGCGACCCTGTCGAGGGGTGGAGTCGGGACCTTCCCCGTCCTGAATGGCGTCAAACGCCTAACCGTATTCGCCGACAACGACGCCCCGGGATTAGAGGCCGCGTTGAAGTGCTGTCGGCGATATCAATCGGCCGGAATTGACGCGGAGATTCGGCGCCCCCCGAGCACAGACACGGACTGGAACGATTTCGTGCAGAAGGAGAATAGCTGATGCCCGTGGTGGTCAAAAAGAAAAAGGTCGACGTTGCTCAATCCAATGAGGAGCATCAGCCAGGTACTGTGATTACGTTTCCTGCGGCGATGGCCAACTCTGCTGTCGAACTGACAGAGGACGCGGTCGCAGAAGCGTTTGCCCAAATCTATGGGGACGAATTGCGATTCGACCATACGCAGGGCAAGTGGTTCGTGTGGGACGGTTCTCGATGGATGCGGAACGACACCGAACTGGCTTTCGATTACGCGCGCCATTTATGCCGCAAGTATCGAAAGGACCAACTTCGCATGGGGTCGAGAAAGGCGGCTGAGGGCGTCGAGCGTATGGCGCGATGCGATCAGCGGCTTGCCGCCACGTCAAAGACTTGGGATCGCGACCCCTTTCTACTTGGGACTCCCGGCGGAACGGTAGACCTAAGAACAGGCATGCTTAAGCCGGCGGTGAAGGACGACTTCATCACCAAGCTCACCTCTGTAACTCCGGCACCGAATTCGGAGTGTCCATTATTTCGGAAGTTCCTAGCCGAGGCGACAGCGGGCGATGTTGAACTCCAGAGGTTCATTCAGCAGTGGGCGGGCTATAGCCTCACTGGCGACACGAGAGAACAATCGTTGCTGTTCATCTACGGCCCCGGCGGAAATGGCAAAGGTATCTTGAAGAATATATTCAGCGAAATCCTCGGCGATTATGCTGAAACCGCCGCCATGGACACATTTGCGAGTTCGAAACATCACCGACACCTTACTGAGCTGGCAATGCTCGACGGTGCTCGCTTGGTGGCAGTTTCAGAGACGGAAAATGGCCAGGCGTGGTCCGAACCCCGGATCAACCAGTTCACTGGCGGAGACGCCGTGACGGCCAATTTCATGCGCCAAGACCTGTATACGTATCAGCCCCAGCTTAAGTTGCTCGTGATCGGCAATCACAAGCCAAAGCTCAAGACCGTCAATGACGCCGCCCGGCGAAGGTTTCTGATCGCTCCGTTCGTGCACAAACCCAAGCAGCCGGATAGTACTCTCGGCGACAAATTGCGCGTTGAGTATCCAGGTATCCTTCGTTGGATGATCGAGGGCTGTCTGGACTGGCAAAAAAATGGGCTAATCCGACCAGAGGTCATCGACAAGACCACGGCCGATTATTTCGAGGAACAAGACCTATTCGGCCGATGGATTCAAGAAGAATGTGTTTCGGGCGCCGGTATGAAGGGGGTGTCGTCGGAGCTTTATGATTCTTGGAGGGCGTTTGCCATTAAGAATGGTGAGGAACCAGGATCATCCACAAGCTTCGGTCCCAAACTTGTCGAACGGGGCTACCAAAAGAAGAAGAGCGGTAACGTGTACTATCTCGGCATCGCGCGGAAAAATTTTCCGGGTATGTACGCTCAGGGAGGGTTGGGAGGGTTCTCCGGGTAGATCACCTAAAATCTACCAGGGGCTAATACGGGCTAACTCTCCCAACCCTCCCAATATACGCAGTTCGTTAGTTCGAGTTCTATTCGTTTCTGCAGAATCTGCGCAAAACAGAGATGACAATGCCTATCGTCGTTGTGAGACGCCCAATCAATATCGAACGCCGAGGCAACCCCGGCCGACATTTTGATCGGGCAGTTGCGGCGCTTGGATAGGATACCTGCTGTGTTCTTCGGGAGATTGGGTTTCGGGTGCAACGTCTGCACAAAAGGAGGATCGCCATGCCCGTAATTATCCGTCGTCCATCACCACCACCACCAACAACACCACGACATCAAACGCAAACGCCGCATAATCCCAATCCGCAACGTCGAAGGCTCGATGACATCGTGAAGGCGTTGGCTCCGATCATTGTAGAAATTCGAAAGGCGGGTCATCACGGCATTACCGAAATCGCAATGTGCCTAAATGATAAAGGCCTGCTTGCCCCTAGCGGAGGGCCGTTCACGTACGAAACGACGCGGCGGATTCTGAAGCACATAAAATTGCTGGGTTTGGGGGGCGGTCCCCGAACTAAATCGGCGGCCATGGTGGCTCGGGCCGAACAGGAGAGTGCAAGGAGGTGGAGGAAGTTTGCGGAAGATGTAGCTCGGAGGAGCGCGAGCATCCCGAATGGTACAAGGGAGTCAATTGACCCAGGCTCGAAATCTGCTTAGTGACGGAGCTTTCAATCACGAGGCTATCCTGGATCGGTCAGTTGATCGATCATTGCCAAGTCGAATGTGTCCGTCTCCGGACAACCGGTCGGCATAGAAACAACCAGGGGATCGAGCGAGCAGTTGAGTGTTTTCGCGCATAAATTCTCTGCACGTGGTCCACAAATATGCGCCACGCCGGCAACGCCCAGGACGCGGTCCAGGACATGGGGGATAAGCGACCGAGAATTATCCTAAAGCCTTATCTCACCAGCTTTTTCGATTGTAGCGTGCGAACACCCAAAAGACATCTGAGCTTAATTTTTTTGGTGAAAAGAGACCGACATGGGTGGCTGGGGCAGCGGTTGGCAGGGCACGAAGAAGGATGTGGTGGACGATTGCATCGTGCTCTCCATCAAGGAGCTCATTCGCGAGCGCATGCTCGTTCCGGGCAGCTACCGTCGTGGCTCGCTTACCTGGCGATGTGACGGCAGTGAATCATCCGCAACGTTCAACTACGAGTCAGACCTACGCCAAGATGGAACCGGCTCTCTGTTTCTCCGATTCGTGGATGCTGGCCAGCAATTTTGTCACTGGATTTCGCTGCGCTCCACTCTGCCCCATTATGGCGGCCGGCGCTGGTGGTTCCTGTGTCCGCTGAAGGGCATTCGCGCGGCGAAGCTCTATTTGCCGCCAGGAGACACCTCCTTCGCTAGCCGCCAAGCCTATGGCCTGACCTATACGTCCTGCCAAGAGAGCGGGCGTGTCGACCGGCTGTGCCGTCAGCTAACCCGTCAAACCGGTCGGGACGAGGCGGAATTGCGGGCTTTATTTAAGTGATGGCAGGCGATCCTGAGCCAGCAACGTCACTTCCGGCTCTTCGACTGCACGACCTCATCGTCAGGGCCGGGACGGTCACCCACATTCCACTCATGCATCTCTGTATTGAGATCGGCGCCGGACACGAGCTGCCCCAACTCCAGAAGCTTTTTGAAATCCGGATCGGTCGGTCGAATAATTCTCACCTTGGTGGACATGACATACCCCAAACGGTTGATATCAGTTTTACGTCGCAACCTGCTGAAGCTCCTTGACGAACCTTGCCATTGCATCAATCCAATCTGTTTTACGCGCCAACAGCTCTTTGAGGGGAATGCTCGATTTGCCATTATAGCGGACATACCAACTGCCACGGTCGGCGGAGCTGTCTTTTATATCTGTGGAAGGTAGCAGGCTCGCGACTGTCCTCATGTATTCCTCGCCAAGGGGGCGACCGATCTGGCCATCGCGGGCTGCGCTGCCCCAAATTGTCACCGTTCCATCCGAGTTGATGTGGCCGAGATTGACGGACTGACCAATAGTCTCTGCATAAATCAGATATGTCCGCCTTAATTCAGGCGCGCAACCGGCCGCCTTTGCCGCGTCGATCAACTCGCGTACTTCCCCCGGGTAGGATGGGTCCACTGCTGCCAACTTCTGAAAGAACTCCTGTTCTGAAATCGTCTGGGGCTTTGTCGGCGCCGTCACATTTTCGATCGCCAACTTTCCTTGCTTGTCGGCGAGCACAAATACCGTTCGGGTCACAGTCTCGGTCCGGAATAGGATGCGCGGCTGTACGTAAAACGGTCCAGTTGTGACATTGCCATAGAACGCGATTTCGACGAGCCCGAGGGAGAAGCCGAGGGTTGAACGGTTCAGCAAATCGGCAATCTGGTGCAGTCCGGCTCGAATTCCGTCGCCCGCGATCAGAAGCAGGAACGTGCCATTTCGGAGCGATAGAGACAGTGCATCGATAAAGTCCACCTTCAGTTCGTCCGATGCCCCATCTCCTAGGACGGTTCGAACCAAAAACTCCCGCTCATTCTGTCGAGAAGCCTTCGCTCCCGCCTTTTCAAGCTCTGAATAGGACAGCCGCGATAGTTCGGCTGCATAATCCAGCACCTGAGCGACGACTTCACGGACGGCTTCGGGATTCCGCCAAAGCTTGCACTCGACAATGCAAATCCGGCCGTCGGGGTTGATCAGGAGATTGTCCACGTACTTAGTGCCGCTCGCGAGCGGTAGCTCCTGACAGACCGGACGTAAGTCCGAAAATCCCCGATCGATCTCCTGGACGGGCAGAATGCCCGGATCGGCATGTATCAGCTCTTGGAGCAGCTTCTCGGGAAATTTCAGCGGGCTTCCGGCTGCGGCGACGGTGTTGACCCGCGCCAGCCTCCTTGGATTAAGCGGCAGAGCGAGCCCGTCGAGTACGACTGGCGAAGCATAAGGCAGCATGGCGACCCCCCTGGATAGGCAGGGTCATATCCTATTTTGGGTTTTGACTGCGAAGCAAGAAGCCTGCGGGGACCATCCCCGGGGCGAGCATGGCTAAGGCAAAGTTCTCACCGGCCTATGACTATCTGCGCTCGCTCTTGATCAAAGCCCGCGAAAGCGCCGGGCTCCGGCAAGAAGATGTCGCTCGGCGGCTCAAGCGCCCGCAGTCCTATGTCTCAAAAATCGAACTGGGCGAACGGAGGCTGGACGTGGTCGAATACATTGAATTCACCCGAGCCATCAATGCCGACGCGGTTCGCATCTTGCGCCAAGTGATTAAGAAAAATCCAGGTGACGAAACATGAGCGCTTGCCGACGAATGAATCCCGCCGACCAGCGGTATTACCTTCGATAATCTTCCATTATCACGACCTACCATTTCGACAGTGGTCAGCGGCGGCATAGTTTCCGCCGAATTTGAACACTCCCCTCAACCCCAGCGGCATGTAGCAATCCACCGACGCCAGACGTGAAAGCAATGATCACCAACAAAATCAGGGTGACCTTGCCCAGTGATAAGATTAAGATAACCGGCACCACGACGCAGAAGGCTGCATTACGTCGGCCGGCGATGTGAGGTCTCAAGCCAATGTCAGAAAAAAATAAGGAATTCTTCTACAAGGACAAAGACGGCAAGCCGCAGGACAAAGAGCTGCACGAGCCGATTTTGTCTGGCATTGACCGTGATGCCGAGGCGCGCGTCAGGAACATCGGCAAGGAAGTAGCCCGACGCGCCGGCCTTACCGAAGCCGAGATTAAAATGTTGTACGCCGACGACTGACGTTGTGTTCGGTGCATCGTTGGGGATTCGACGGCTGATGGCAAGGCCGACACGCGGTCGGCGTCGGTAGGAGAGTGTGTCATGAAAAAAGTGAGAGTTGTTCGACCTACCGATCCTGACTTCAAGGAACTTCTGGAATCTGGCCGACTTGTGTCCGGTGCCGACATCCAGGCGCTGTGGCATGCATGGAACGCGGGCGAAATTCCAGACCCTGCTGACGGAGACGAAGTCGTGCAGCCGAAAAGCCGGCCGGAAGACTTCAGCGAAGACGAACTGGAAGCCATCCAGCAGCGCGTCGACCAGGATATCACCAAGAATGGCGTGCCGTCCGACGCCGATCTTATGAAGGAGATCGACAAGATGAACGATACTGCACCGAAATGAGATGGTCGAAGAGCCGCAAGGACCCGAAGTAATCGCCTGCAGTCGTGCGCCGGGAAGTAAACCAGTTCTGGGAGAGGAGAGGGGACCGCTAGCCATTGAGCTCCCGTGGCCTACTAGACTTGCAACGATGGCGAGATCGACGACGCCTTCGATGCCCCCAGAGAGCGGCAGCGGTTGGGGAAATGGGGGTTTATTTTATACTAAAACAGTATATATGACGTGCACAGGCCCGATCCTGAGCACCGGTGGAGTAAGAAATGCCGAAGACCCTCATTACGCTGCTGCTGGACCGCAGCGGTTCGATGGCATCGATCAAGGACGATACGATCGGCGGATTCAACACCTATGTTGACACCCTTAAGGCCGCCAACTCCGGCGATATCGATTTCACGTTCGTGCAGTTCGACAGCAACAGCATCGATAAAATCTGCGTCGCGGTTCCGGTATCGCAGGCGCCGAGGCTCGACGAGCGCAATTACGTGCCCGGCGCCTCGACCCCGCTCATCGACGCCGCCTACAAGACCATCAAGGCGGTGGAAAAGTCGCTCGACGGCCGTCCGGCGGACTCCAAAATCATCGTCTGCATTCAGACCGATGGCCAGGAAAACTGCTCGACCGAGCATACTTGGCACGACCTCAACCTTCTCATCAAAGAGAAGACGGCGGTAGGCTGGCAGTTCAACTTCATGGGCACCGGCATCGATGCCTATGCGCAGGGCGCACAGATGGGAATCGCGGCGGACAACACCATCAGCACCGGCCGCGACTCCCGGTCGGTCCGCGCCTCCTTTGCGGCCAACGCCACGAATGCAGCGGAATACGCCCGGGGCGCGCGGGCCGACATGTCCTACACGAGGGCTCAGCGCTCGGAGTCGGGAGACGCCTACGCCGACAAGGTCAAAGGTCAGAATCAGGACCCGGCGAAGCCGGCCACGCCGACGGCACCGAACCTGAAGGCCACGGCCAGGCGCTCCGTCGTCGACGACTTCACGCTGTGATGACGCGGCGCAGTCCCTACGATACCGCATTCGGCGCTTCGACCAGCGAGCTGTTGGCCAAGCGCCGCATGACGCAACTCGATCTGACGAAGGCCGTTGGCAAGCATCCGGCCTACACTAACCAAGTGCTGACCGGAGGCCGGCGTCCCTCGCCGGAATACGTCGATCTGGTGGCGAACGCGCTCGGGCTGTCGGACGAGGAGCGCATCGCGCTTCATCGCGCGGCCGCGAAAGACTACGGCTTCAAGCTCGATCTCACCAAAAAGTAGCGCGCCGCACAGTATGAAGCGTTGATCGGTAAGATTTTCGCGTCAGGAAGGATGAAGAATCGTGTCTAAGAAACCGAAAGATTTCAGTGCCAGCGAATTGAAAGAAATCCACGACAAGGCGATCAAGCATGTCGAGGACAATAAGCCGTCCGACGCCGATCTCATGAAGGAGATCGAGAAAATGAACGAGACTGCACCGAAGAGGTGATAAACCGGTCCAATGGCGAGGGACGCGGCGATGCTGAGGGATGATAGGGATACTGGACGCGGTCGGCGGCTTGCAGCCCGCAACGTGCTCGGCGAGCCCTTGGAAATCTGCTCGATCAAGCCAATGACAGGGTTTTACCGGGATGGCTGCTGCAACACCGGGCGCGAGGACATCGGCAGCCATACGGTCTGCACCGTCATGACCACTGGGTTTCTCGAATTTTCCAAATCGCGTGGGAATGATCTGTCGACACCGATGCCGGAATTCGGCTTTGCAGGCCTGAAGCCGGGTGACCGTTGGTGCTTGTGTGCGCCCAGATGGCAGGAAGCATTCGAGGCAAACCAAGCGCCCCGCGTGGTCCTGCGTGCCACTCATGAGGGCGCTCTGGCCTATTGCGCGCTCGCCGATCTCAAAAGGTTCGCAGTCGACTTATCGTGACTGCGCACGAATTCCCCGTTGAACCGTGCCCAAGCTTTTGAGTGAGCAGCGGTTCCCGGAGAAGGCCTTCGAACGGGAACTCCAAGCCAAAAGGTGCACGTGACTACAAAGTGCAGACAACTGCACAGATTGTTCCATAGTTCAGACATTTCCGTTTTCGGTACCTCCTTCCGAAACGCCGGGGCACCGGCCGTCGCTTGACTTAGTCGGGCGCTGCGTAACCATTCGCTATGGGTTTCAACCGCCGAAAGATGGAAGCTGACCGAAAGACCAAAGCCGACGCTGAGGCGGCTACCCGGCGCGCGACCGATGCCCAGGTGCTGGAAGACGCCGAGTACGTCGTCGGCGCATGGAATGAGCGTCAGACCAAGCGCATGCCCCTCTTGTTCGCCCCGACGATCGGCGCCGCCATCGCCGCGCGGTATTGGTTCTTGTGGGTACACTGCCCGGCCTGCCGCACCATTCAGGCTATCGACCTGCGCACGCTCGACCGGCACCGCGACGCGGCTGTGACGAGCCTCATTCCCGCTTTGTCGTGCCGTTCGTGTCGGCCGAATGCGCCGTTCGCCGAACTCGTGCGCTTATCACGGACCAGCATCGCCGACGAAATGCGGATCGAGCACACACGCCGGGTGCTCGGCGAGTAAGTGTCGGCTAACAATGCGACCACGCGCACCCATGCACGACATCCTGATCTGCAGCGGAATCTTGTTCGACGGCGCCGGTCATTCCGGCATTGCCGACGATCTGGCTATTGAGGGCGGTCGCATCCCCGACAACGCGTTCGGCGCGGCTGCTAGACCTCCGATAACGGACGCGAAGGTGGACGTCGGCGCGGCCGAGATGTGCCAATAGCGGCCAACGCACTGCAGCAACATTTTATTCGATAAGCGGTAACAGCGCCCACATTCATGGCACTCTCGTGCCGGTGGAGGAGCCGTCAACAGCATCAATAGCGGACATTCCAATCTCCGTCCGCGCGCCTTAGTTTGCAGACTTAGTAGATAATACATTGTAAGCCGTCATGGGGCGGCGAATGCCCTTTAGTGCAAAATCACCCACTGGCTCAATCGTTATGTCCGTCTCGACGGCCATCATCACACGGGGGCTAATTAGTATTTGGCCAGGCTTTGCCTCGTCGCAAAGCCGCGACGCCACATTAGAAACAGTCCCGATGGCGGCATAGTCAAAGCGTCCCTCAAAGCCGATTGTGCCTAGCGTAGCAAACCCGTGCGCAATACCGATGCCAAAGCCAATGTCGTGCCCAAGTTTACACCACTTCTCAACCAACTCTCCGATAGCACCTCTCATATCAATGGCCATCAGTACGGCGTGAAGGGCAGGCTTATCTACCGGAATTGGATCGTTAAATACTACCATCACCCCATCACCAGCGTAGCGTTCAAGCGTGCCGCCGTGCTTGTTTATGATCTCACCGATAGCCGCATGGTATTCTCGCAATAGCGCCATCACGTCTTCGGGATCGGAGCTTTCAGAGAAGCCGGTGAAGCCACGCAGGTCGCAGAATAGCGCGGTAATTTCTCGGCGGTGACTTTCTAGCTGCTTTTCTGTTCCCGAGGCGACAATCAGATCGGCCACCTGCGGTGGCAGGAAACGCCGTAGTTTGCTCATGCGCTCGATTTCGGCAACTTGATCAGCGACGCGTTGCTCAAGTTGATGGTTCAGCTTATTGAGCTCCTTGAGCAGCCGCGTGTTCTCGATGGCGATAACGGCCTGAGAGGCGAAGCTCTGCAACAGCTCGATCTGCTTGTCGGTAAACGGGCGCACCTCCTGGCGATAGATAGCGATGGCACCGATCAGTGCTTCTTCCCTAAACATGGGCACGCCCAGAAACGTCCGTGCGCCGCTAGATTCGACGAGGGCGACCATGCGGGCATTGCGCTCAATATAGGCCTGCTCGGCGGCAAGGTCGGTGATGTGAACGATCTTCTTCATTCGAGCAAGCTGGGCGAGCGGACCTTGCGGATTGTCGAGGGGCACAAGTTTCGATCCCCGCTTCAACCAATCCGGATAAGTAAGCCCAACGCTTTGCAGTGCAACCACGCGAAAATCGCTTCCTTCGCTAAGGAACAAATGACCAAATTTGGCTTCGCAGATGCGCGTGGCATTCTGCAGTATCGCGTTAAACACAGGTTCCAGGTCGCCGGGCGAGCTTGAGATGACGCGCAGTACCTCCGAGGTCGCGGTCTGTTGCGCCAATGCCTCGCTCAGCCTGTGCTCGAGCAGCGCGATCTTCTCGTTTGCATCGGCGGCAGACGGCTTGCGACGACGCGCGACCTTTGGCGCACTGCGACGCTTGAGCTTTGTCATCGTGCTACGTCGCTTTTTCATTGCTTCGCCGATTGTTGCAACCGCGAAGCAATCGAAAATGCGGCTCTAGCGCCACCAAGCAGCACAATAAATTCGCGCCGTTGCATGTCCTCCCCCAAGCTCAGGAGACAGCATTGTATCGGCTCAAACGAGTACTTTTCTAGGGGCTGAAATCGGCTTCGCTACTGCAACATGAGATGCTCGCCAAACGACGCTATGGGTCATGAACCGCCCCGACGGCCCCTAGAGCCGCGCGGCAGAAAGACCTCCGATAGCGGACAATTCGCTGCTTTACGGCGAGTTGTCCAGTTATCCACAGGCAGCAGTTTTGGCACAATTGACATGCGCCGCCCGTTTTGCACGATTCGATTAGGTGTAACGGTGTGGAGTGCGGCCATGGCTGAGAGCTTTTATTGCGGCGAAGGGCCGGGCCAAGTGACAGTCCGCGAGGGAGGAGAAAAGCGACCGCTCGATCCCCGCTTAGACTTGCAAAAGCTTTACCCCACAGGCTTCGCCTGGGGCGATGGCAGCGACAGTGCCGGTCCTGCGCAGCAGCTCGCCCTTGCATTGCTCGCCGATGCCCTCCGGAACGACGCGCGCGCCTCGCGGTTACACCAGGAATTCAAACGGCGCGTGGTCACACTTTTCCCGAAGCGCTGGACGATCACGCGCAGCCGCATCCTCGCTTACATCGACAG
>Ga0074044_10003712_pt1 | contig 12892 bp, 13 predicted proteins | sample BogForMeECP23OM1_FD_94443 | JGI IMG/M metagenome (GOLD analysis project Ga0074044, IMG submission 94443) | Bog forest soil microbial communities from Calvert Island, British Columbia, Canada - Bog Forest MetaG ECP23OM1 | ecosystem: Environmental > Terrestrial > Soil > Wetlands ...
TCGATAGATGGCACAGAGCGGCTGAAATCCCTTGCTGGTGCGAGGCACGGTGATGATGGCGTGGTTATCTTCGTCTGTGGCCGCCGCAAAAAGAAAGGCGAGAAGTTCCTTGGAGACGAAGGGCATGTCCACGGCAAGCATCAGATTCAACTCGGCGGGTGAATGCACGAGCGCCGCGTGAATCCCGGCGAGGGGGCCACATCCGGGGAAAATATCAGCCACGATTGGCCCATATTGCGTAGATCCGTATTTCGCGAACCTGCCGGGGTCGCCGACTATGGTCACGCGGTCGCAGACCTCGCCCATCACGGTTAGCGCACGATCGACCAAGGTTTCGCCGCGAAAATCCAGAAAGGCTTTATCTGTATTCGTGCCCATACGGGAACTCTTGCCTCCGGCGAGAAGGAAACCCATGCGCGACGGTTCGGTTGGCGCCATATGGAAAAGCATAAGCCATGAGCCACGATGCACGAAAGTAACCTACCCAGAACGGCGCAGCCGTCGGAAGATGGAGGTGTCCGATTGGTAGGGGGCACTACTCGAAATCATGGCGCAAAAACTCATGGAAGTTCTGATGCTGGGACGCTGTTCGCACGAGTTCTCCTGGCCGCGCCGCGCCGCCAATGGAGAGTACTACCAAGTCTGCCTGGTGTGCGCCTCCGCTTACCAGTATGACTGGAAGACCATGCGTCGCGGAAATCGAGTTGAAGCACCGGTGGCGGAGACCACGTCCGTCCGGCGCCGCTCCGGTCAAAAACAACCGACGTGGATGCCTCGGGCACGACGCCTGCGGTCGAACCTTCCGGTTCGATATCGCGGAAAGAATCTCCATACCTGGTATGAAGGCCTGATCCAGAACATCAGCCAGTCGGGCGTGATGTTCCACGGCCCGCAGCAACTGCCGGCGAATGCGCTGGTGGAACTGATCTTCGAGATGCCCGAAGAAATCTCCGGACAAAAGAACAGCAGTGTACTTTGCCAGGGAAGGCTGATTCGCACTAAGGATGTGCTTGACAATGTCGAGGACGCGTACGTGCTGGCAGCTTCCATCCTAGACTACAAGTTTCTCCACAAGGACTGACTCGTAAACCTGCCTGGAACCGTGCGCTCTCCGGGCCCTGGTCGCGTCGGATTCGCTCCCCGATTTTCCCTGTTCACCACCGCTCGCCTGCATCTAAACTACACATATTCGCCTCTCGTCGATCAAGAGATCAGGAGCGCTTATGAGGATCGTGGCAGGGAGACGTCCTTCAGTGATTCTATTAGCCGGCATCCTGGCCATCGGGTTGGCATGCACCAAAGCGCCGGATGACAGCCAACTGACCAGCCAGATTCAATCCAAGCTCAGCGAGGATTCCGGCCTGCATGGCAAGCCGATCACGGTGCGGACTTCGGGTGGGGTGGTCACCATCTCCGGATTGGTCGAGAACGAAACGCAACGGGAAGCAGCGGCCCGTTATGCGTCCGCGATCCTGGGAGTCAAGGAAGTAGTGAATAATCTGCAAACCTCATCGATGGCAGCAATGGCCGCCTCCAATCCAAGGGGCGCCAACCCTCGCCAGAGCACACCGCGTCATCGGACGGAGTCAGACTCCAGCGAGATGGCGGCAAATGCTCCACCACCCGCGGTAGCGGAAGAGCCAGCGGAGGAGAAACCGGCTCCTGCCCCGGCGTCACAGCCCGCGCCTCCCCCACCTCCGCCAGCGAAAAAAGTGACAATACCATCGGGAACTTCGATGGCGATTCGGCTGATTGATCCCATTGATTCCGAGAAGGCCCAGCCTGGACAGACTTTCCGGGCGACACTGGACGCGCCTCTGCCATCGGACGGAGATGCGGTGCCCTCGGGATACGACGTGAAGGGACACATCGAGGATGTAAAGAGTGCGGGAAAATTTGCGGGACAATCACTCTTAGTTCTGCAACTGGACTCGATTTCCGTCAGCGGCAAGTTGTACGACATTGACGCCGACCCGTACCGGCGCCAGGGTAAGAATCGCTCCACGAATACCGCAGAAAAAGTGGGAGGAGGCGCAGTGCTCGGGGCCATCCTCGGTGGCATCATTGGCGGCGGGAAGGGTGCGGGCATCGGGGCGGCCGCGGGTGGAGGCGCCGGTGGCGGCGCGCAGGCTGCGAGTAAGAGCCAGCCAATTCACCTGCCCTCGGAGACGGTGCTGAACTTCACCTTGCGAACGCCATTGACGGTGACGCTGGGTGGCAAGAGTCCCGACTCAGGCCGCCAAAAGTTGGATTCTCCGCAGTAACGAAACCGTCCCCCCGTAGAGACGCGGCTTGCCGCGTCTCCCGAGATGGGGCAAGCCCCGTCTCTACACGCTTGACCATCATGCGTCCGACGGTTGCCGCGCGCCCGTGCTGCTGCCAGAGTTTTCCCCGGGACATCGAAAGCCGCTCTGAACAATGCCGGGAATTGAGGCCAATCTGAGGAGTTGGATCACACGGAATCGGTATTCACCGCTGGTGCAATACGGAGGGGCCGCGCTGGCGGTATGGGTAGCGCTTAGCCTGTGGACTTTTGTGCCCATGCTGCACCGCCATCTCTTTGTACTTCTGCTGGCGGCGGTGCTATTCACCGCTCGTTTCCTCGGATTTGGCCCGGCGGTCTTCTGCTCCCTGGTTTCCACCGCGTGCCTGGATTTCTTCGCCGTTCCACCTTATTTCAGCTTCCGTATCCACTCGGGCGCCGATCTGGAGCGGTTGCTGGTTTTCCGGGCCATTTCCGTGTTCGCCGGAAGCATGGCTCGGCAGAAAACGTTGGCGGAATTACGCGCCGATCGCTCCACTCGCGAGATGGCTGCCATCGTGGAATACTCGGCGGACGCAATTTACAGCGTCAGCATGGACGACACTATCACCAGTTGGAACCAAGCCGCCGAACGTCTCTATGGCTACACTGCCGAGGAGGCAGCCGGGTTGCCGGTAGCGCGCCTAGGGCCGCCGGAACGCCGCGACGAGCAGGAGCGCAACCGCGAGATCATCAATCGGGGCGGGCACGTGGCTTCTTATCGGACCGAGCGCATGCACAAGGACGGCAGCCGCCGGCCGGTAATGCTTTCGGCGACGTCGCTTCGAAATGCGCGCGGCGAAATCGTGGGGGCGTCGGTCATCGCACGCGATATCTCGGCCGAGAAGCAGTCCGAAGAAGCCGTCCGCCGCAGCGAAAGGCTCGCCACCGCTGGCCGGCTCGCCGCTTCCATCGCGCATGAGATCAACAATCCCCTCGAGGCCCTCGCCAACCTGCTCTACCTGGCGCGTCATGACTCCAGCCACGCCGGCGACTACCTGACCCTCGCCGAGCAGGAAGTAGGCCGCGTAGCCAAGCTGGCGCAACAGACTTTGGGATTCGTCCGCGACACCAGTTCTCCTGGCACGATGGATCCTGCCGCCATCATGGACGAGATTCTGCAGTTGTATTCTCGCAAGCTGGACGGAAAGCACATCCACGTGACGCGACGCTACTGCGGCAGTTGCCGGATCAGTGGCTACTCCGGCGAATTGCGGCAATTGCTTGCCAACCTTCTAGTGAACGCGGTGGATGCCATGGCGGACGGAGGTTCACTGCAAGTGCGCGTGGCGGCGGGCCGCGGCTGGTCCAGCGGCTGCGCGGGAGTGCGCATCACCGTGGCCGACAACGGCAGCGGAATTCCCCGCCACAATCTCCGTCAAATCTTCGAACCCTTCTACACAACGAAGAAGGACACCGGAACCGGCCTCGGCTTGTGGGTCTCGCGCGGCATCGTGCAAGAGCACGGAGGCTCGATTCGTGTACGGAGCCGGACAGACGGGCGCACGACCGGAACAGTGTTCTTGATTTTCTTGCCCGCTCAGCACGAAGTCAGCCGGGTAGCATGAGCAGGTGTTTCCTCCTTATTCCCCAATGACTTGCAGGCATCAGAAGTGCAGTGACCTTCGTGCTTAGAAGGCCCAGCTCTTGCGGCTTATAATCATCCAAGTCCAATCAGACTGGGCACTTAGCCAACGTGGAACCGAATCTTGCAGCTGCGATCTTCGCTGTGGGGCTGTGCTTTGGCAGCTTCCTGAACGTGTGTATTTACCGGCTGCCGCGTGGCAAGTCGGTGGTGGCGCCACGCTCCGCGTGTCCGCACTGCGGAAATCTGATCCCGATATACCACAACCTGCCCGTGTTGAGCTGGCTGATTCTTCGAGGAAAATGCCGCTCCTGCAAACAGCCCATTTCACCACGCTACCTTGTGATCGAGGTGCTGACGGGCTTGCTCTTTCTCGGCTGTTACGCGCACTTCGGGTTGACGCTGGCGGCGCTAAAATGCGCGGTGCTCGGCTACCTGCTGCTGGGCTTGATCTTCACCGATGCGGAAACCAAACTGCTTCCCGACGCGATGACTCTGCCCGGGCTCGCTTTGGGAATTGGGTTCAGCCTCCTGGTTCCGGTGAATGACCTGGCTTCCCGAATCATGCCCGGCATGGTGTCGCCGGTGATGAGCAGCGATATTTCGTGGCGCTTGTGGTCGTTGGCAGACTCGCTGCTGGGAGCAGCGGTTGGCGCTTCGTTTCTTTACGGCGCTGCGGCAATCTACCTGCGCGCCCGTGGGGTCGAAGGCATGGGATTCGGCGATGTCAAGTTGATGGCGATGATCGGCGCATTCCTCGGAACCAAGCTCACGGTCCTAACCATTTTTGCATCGTCGCTGGCGGGCTCGCTTTTCGGACTGAGTACGGTTCTTGTGGTCTGGATGAAGCGCACCCGCCGGATTCAGTCGCGCGGCACGACTTCGGGCATTTCTTCGAAAGAAGCCCGGCGGCGCGCCTGGCAATCGGCCCGCCTGGCACTCCGCTACTACGAGATGCCGTTTGGCGTATTCCTCGGCAGCATGGCGCTCTTGTCGTTCCTGTTTGGAGACCGCCTCCTGCACTGGTATTGGGGGGCGCTGTGAGGCTGCTGATGAATCCCGTGACGCTGCGCATGGCCCTGCTCATGTTTGCTGCCCTCGCGGCTTTCGGGCTGGGCTTATTCGTGATTCGGCGTTTGCGAAAGAATCTTGTAGAAGACCCTGAATCGCTGGATTACGCTCCGTTGGCGGCGGAGGGATTGCCGGTGCATGCCTATCACGCCGTCATTCAGCAACTGAAACAGCAAAAGCATGAGCTCGCCGCCCAGCAACTCTCGGACCGCAGAAAAGCCAAGGCCTCCGACAGCCTGAGCTCGACCGTACTCGCGAACCTTTCCTGCGGCGTTCTGTTTCTCAACACCAGCGGTTTGGTGCGGCAAGCGAACTCAGCCGCGCGCACGCTGCTGGGATTTGCCTCGCCGGTGGGACTCCATGTCAGCGATCTGTTCCGCTCGGCCACGCTGCGCCCGGAAACCCAGAGCTCAAGCTCAGATTCGGGTTCGGAATCGAGCGTCGAACAAGCCCTGGCTCCAGCTCTGGCGGGGACGTCCACGGTTCGAGGGCTGCTGCTCAATCACCTCACGCGGGATGGAGAGACCCAGGTCCTCGAAGTAACGGCCTCTCCGGTTCTTGCTGATGATGCGAGTCTTATGGGAACGACGTTTGTGCTGAATGACAAGACCGACATTGAGCGTATCCGGCACGATCAAAAGATGCATCAGGAAGTTTCCTCGGAACTGGCGCACGGACTGCGCAATTCCCTGACGACGATCGCGGGATACGCGCAGCAACTGGCCTGCAACCGGGACTCGGAACTGGCGCGCCAGTTGGCGGACAGCATCGCCCACGAAGCGGCGCAGTTGGACCGGACGATTGTCAGTTTTCTGGGAGGCGCACGGGCTGCCACCACAAGTTCTTGATATTCGCTAGGGCAGGTCGCGATTGGAATCGCGGCTTGCGAAAGGATGATCACATGAAGCACATGAAACATTTGGCAATCGGCACTCTGCTCCTGCTGGGGGTTAGCGGCGCCGCCGCTCAGTCTCTCGGGGATTACGCGCGGGCGGTTCGCAAGAACAAGCCCGAGCCGAGTTCGACCACCCGCCACTACGACAACGACAATCTTCCCACTGGCGACAAACTGAGCGTGGTCGGACCGGAGCCGGCGGCGGACTCCCATGCCGCGCCAGCCGCAAATGCGCCGGCGGCCGATCCCTCTGCAGCCGCTGCCGAACGCCAGAAAACGGCGAACGATTGGAAGCAGAAGCTCGACGCGCAGCAAGAGAAAATCGAATCCCTGAACCACGATATTGATCTCGATCAGCGCGAATACCGTTTGCGCGCGGCCGAAATGTATAGCGATGCCGGTAGCCGTCTGCGTAATGCGGCCCAGTGGGATAAGGAAGACACGCACTATAAGAGCGATATCGAAAGCAAGCAAAAGGCGCTGGATACCGCCAAGCAGGAACTCGACCAGATACAGGAAGAGGCGCGTAAGGCCGGAATCGTAGAGAAAGAGAAAGATAAAGACCAAGAGAACGACAAAACGAAAGACAAGGCTAAAGACACCGAGAAAGAGTGAGAAAGATTATCTTTCAAGGTTTCCCAATCCGCTCCCGGATTTGCCGCGCGTGATGCCGTCCGTGGACCCAGTGGAATTTACGCCACTCGCCAGCCGTCAAAGGTCCCAGGAACGGGTGGTCCATGATCTTGGTCCGGGCCCCGAACCGGCGCTCGCACTCGTCGAGGTCCGAGCCCATTTTCTGCAACTCAGGCGCGAGGGCGTGCAGAACCTCTTCCGGCGACATTCCCCGCGGGGTAGCACGCTCCGGAGCCTTGCGGCCTCCCGGAAAATACCCGAGCTTCACGACCAGGAGCGTGGCTACGCGATGCTTGAAGGTAGCGCGCGTGGCCAGCGGGGCACTCTGTTCCAGGCACTTTGCCATTCCGCGGTTAGTGCTCTTGTAGGTAAGGAAAAGGTGCTCCAGGATCTGAGCAGCATTCCACTTTCCGGCGGGAGCCTGCGCCAAGGCGCCGGGGCTGGCACCCCCTATTGCATCTTCGAGTTCCTGCTGCAAACGTTCGAGAGAGCAATCCATGGCACTGGTTCAGTACAATAGTTCCAAACAACGGGGCTGGGAATCGCTAATGAAAAAACTAGTCGTTGCAGTTGCCATTCTAGCAGCGGGGTTGTTGGCCGGGTGCTCTTCGGAGCCGAGCAAGCCGGCAACGGCGGAGCAGCCTCAACCGAAGGCTCCGGAGGCAATCACCGGAAGCAGCGCGTTCTACAAGTGCTACGCTTCTGCCCGTCTCTGGGCGCCGGATGTTCAGGCCTACCGTGCAGAATCGCACGCTAGCACAGACTTCAAGGGCCGCGACGGCAAGGCGGAAGAGTGGCGCGTCGGATTCGCCTCGCCGTCACAACACGCGATCAAAACCTTTACCTGGGCAAATGGCGATATCTCTCACGGCGTCGACGACACCTACAGCCCGACCAATTCCAGCACCCAGATTTTCAACGTCCAGTTTCTCAAAGTGGACACGGATAAAGCCTTTGCCGTCGCCCAGCAGCACGGCGGAGACAAGTTGATCGAGAAGGAACCCGAAACGCCTGTTTCTTATGTGCTGGACTGGAACCGTCAGAAGAACCAACTCCTGTGGCATGTAATCTATGGACCGGATCCGGAAACCGCCAAGCTGCGGGTAGCTGTGAACGCATCTACGGGAGATTTTTCGCGGGTGGAGCAGTAAGAAAGACTCACGTAGGGACAGCCGCCTCGGCTGTCCAGGCGAGCGAAGCTCGCCAGGGTTTTCGTTCGTCGTTCCTCGCCCTCAAGAGCGGGGTTTCGCCCCCCCCCGGACAGCCGGGGGCGGCTGTCCCTACGCAGAACTCATTGCGCTTTCGCGAGCCGATCCAGTGAAGCGTGCGCGTCCTTGGCAAACGGGCCGTCCGGGAGAATCTTCAGGTACTGTTCGTAGTATTTCCTGGCTGCTGCTTTGTCTCCGATCTTCTCCTGGCACACGGCGAGCCGGAAGCTGGCCACGGCGTCGTTGTCCTTGTAATACAGAGCTTCCTTGTAGCGATCGATCGCGGCTTTGTAGTTCTTGCGCTTGAAATAGTAGTCGCCGACCTCAATGTCTTTCATCGCCTTCATCGGGTTCCAGGGATGGAACTCCTGGACACCGGAGGTATCGGGTTCGTCGGCAACGTCGAGGTCAGAGACCGCAGCCTTGCTGTAGGGATGGTTCTTGGCGTCGTCCTTGGGCGGGCTGATATCGATTCTAGTGTCGTGACTGGAACTTCCCTCATCCCTCGCGTCGCGACTTTGCGAGGCAGCCTTATCCGAGGCGGTCTTGTCCGGCGCTGACTTGTCTGACGAATCCTGGGCCAGCGAAAAAGTCGTCAGCAGCGCGAAGCAAATCAACAGCAATCGGATGCGCACGCTTTTATTGTATCGCTTAGGGCGAGGCCGAAAGCAAGTCACAAGGGTCGCGTGGAATCCGGTTTCATGGTGGGCCAACGATTCCGGCAATGTTGACTACCTTGCCGTTCCGATCGAAGTCTACCCGGAACGTGTTGCGGGTCGGCCCGGCATAATAAGTAAACTGGCTGCTCCAGGCTTGCCCGTTGCTCATCTGCTTCTCGACGAACTGGAGAAATTCCTCTTTCGAGTCGATCGTTTTATCGTACTTCGGGACGCGGTACGAGTGCCCACCAGGCTCTTTGAGCACGTTGAATGTCCCAAATTCCTTGGTGGTCTCGTTGCGGTAAGTACTCAGGCAGAGGTCCCAATGGTCGACCGCGTTGATTACGTCGGTCGCGCTCATTCCGATCTTTACCTGGCTTCGGTCGTGGTAGGCGTGCCAGCAGCCGGACATGGTTGACAGAGACCCGAGAAGCATTAGGCCGGCCAATACCAGAGAGATCTTTACGCCCCTCGACATGATCTGCGCCCGCTCTGTGGATCATATCTCCCTCTATAGCGATTGTTGTCGAAAATCGCGTTGGCATTCATTGACCCGGTTTTGAGGGCCAACACCTGACTTCGGCCACTAAGGGCTCCCGCCCATGCTTTACTCTCGAGGCAGTCGCTTCTGTGGCGAGAAGACGCAGAACATTCATTTGACTTGATCGTAAGTGGGGCGCACTGTACCTGAAGAAGTGAGGCAATATGAGTAGAGTTCGTTCTGCCCTTGCTGGGTTCATCGCGTTGCTAGCGGTCACCTTTGCATCTTCTTGTTCAAGTTCGAGCCCACCAATTTCCGTCGGGCTTTCGGCGTCCTCTGCGCAGACGGACCAGGGTCTATCGGTCAGCATCACAGCGAAGGTCACGAACGATCCATCGGGTAGCGGCGTTTCGTGGAGTTTGACCGGCCCGGGATCGCTTACCAGCCAGTCACTCACTTCCGTCAAATACGTTGCGCCCGCGCCCTCAAACATTTCCACCGTGCAGAAAGCGACGGTGTCCGCCAGTTCGGTGAAGGATTCGACTAAGACGGCATCGATCGAAATCAGCGTAAACCCGCTGCCGTTCCTTACCCTTAGTCCGCTGCCCGGGGGAACCGCGGGAACACCTTACAGCCAAAGTGTCGGCGAGACCGGTGGCACGGCACCGTTCACGTGGTCGATTGTGTACGGCGCCCTGCCGACTGGACTGCAAATCGGGTCGGGCGCGGGCACGATTAGCGGCACGCCCCCGGAGGGAGGCACGTGGTATTTCGATGTGCAATTAACCGATGCTGCGGGCGCCGCGTCGCAGTGGCCCTTCTTCAGCATAGAAGTCGTATCGAACGGCGCGGGCGGAAATCCGGTACCCTTCCTGAACCAGCCGCTGGTGCCGGATACTGCCTCGCCAGGCGGATCTGGATTTGCGCTGACGGTAAACGGAACGGGCTTCCTTTCGACTTCGACCGTCAACTTTAACGGCGCAGCGCTGGCCACAACATTCGTGAGTCAGGGACAACTGACGGCGGCGGTGCCCGCAGCCGACATTACCGCAGCGGCAACCGCTTCGATCACGGTGGTGAATTCCGCGCCGGGCGGTGGGAGCTCAAACGTGGTTTACTTCCCGGTAGCCACGCCGGAAGCAAATGTGAGTTTCTCGAATGCCGCAGGCTCACCGATCACGGGCTTTGATCAACCAATTTCCCTAGCTGTCGCCGATTTCACCGGCAAAGGAAAACTCGATCTAGCTGTCGCCCCATTCCTTAACCAGGTGGACGTCTTCCTGGGAAATGGAGATGGAACGTTCAACCAAGCGCCCGGATCGCCGATCATGATTCAGCCACCACCGTGGGACACATTGCCCACTCCTTATATGAACTTCATTACCGTTGGAGACTTCAACCACAGCGGTAAGCTTGGGTTGGCTGTTGCGGATTTCACAGATGAAAGTGTGCCGATCCTGCTGGGCAACGGGGATGGAACGTTTACGCCTTCGAACGCATTTGTGTACACCGATGGCCTTTATGTGACAGGCCTGGCAGTTGGAGATTTCATTGGGAATGGAAATCTCGACCTGGCCGTCACGAACTCGCCTGGCGGTTTGGCGCTTAACATTCTGCTGGGGTACGGGGATGGGGCGTTCAATCAGGCACCGGTCCCGGAGGCGGGGTATGTGTCTACCGCGTACATGCCAGCCGTGGGTGATTTCAACGGCGACGGAAAGCTGGATCTCGCGATCACGGGAGCGGGAGTCACAGGACCGCAGGATGATGTAGTAAACATCCTGCTGGGAAATGGTGACGGAACATTTACCGCGGCCAGCAATTCGACATTTGCAACGGGCAAAGGCCCGCAGGCGATCGCGGTGGCCGATCTTAATGGCGACGGCAAGCTCGACCTCGCGATCGCCAACTACGGGGATGGTACGGTGACCATTCTCTTGGGAAATGGCGATGGGACTTTCAAGCCTGCGCCGGGCTCGCCGATCACAGTGGGAAACGCTCCGTACGCGATCGCCGTGGCCGATCTCAATGGCGACGGCAAGCTCGATCTCGCAATTGCGAACAACGGGGATGGTACGGTGACCGTTCTTTTGGGAAACGGCGATGGAACGTTTACGTCCGCGTCTGGCTCGCCATTTCCTGTGGGCACGGGGCCATCGTCCATTGCGGTCGGCGATTTCAATGGGAGTGGACGGCTCGGGCTCGCCGTGACGAATTGGCAGGGCAATACAATATCGATTCTGCTAACAACCATGAGGGAATTGCCCTGGGGAGTTGGTTAATCAACGATATTGTTAGCTCACCAAGGGTGGAAAAGACCGCTAAGCATAGACCGCAGACCAGGAGCCCACAAAAAATCAGGCCGCCCACGCATTGGGACGGCCTGCTTTGGCAAAGTCCTCCGGGGAGGAGGGGAAAGGTTATAACGATGGCGGAGTCGCGCTCGCCGTCGGAGTTGGGTTGCTGGTGGGCGCCTGCGCCGGTGTCGTTCCAGCCCCAGTATTGGTCATCAGGCGGATATCCACGCGGCGGTTCTTGGCGCGGCCCTCGGCAGTTTTATTGCTCTCGACCGGCTTATCCTTGCCCAGCCCGATAAGATAAATCTTGTAACCCGGAACGTTCTTTTCCGCAGCCAGGTACTGAATCACGGCATTAGCTCGGCGTTGGCTCAGATCGTAGTTGTACTCGGAGCTGCCCACCGAGTCGGTCGCGCCTTCGACCGTGATGATGTATCCCTTGGTAGTGGCTACGCTGGCGGCCAGCTGATCGATGGCTTCCTTGGCTTCCTGCGTCAAATTGTCTTTGTTGAATCCGAAATGCACCGCCGTCTCTACTACCGGGCGATAGTTGTCGAGGTTGACGACAGCGTTGGTCAGGACATCGACACGCTGGGTGGCGGCGTTCGCCGACAGCTGCGCCTTATCGGCTTCGCTACCCGCAGCCAGAGCTTTCTGGTCTACTTCTGCGGCCTTGGCCTGGACGGCCTGGATTCCCGCCTGGGCGCGCTGATCGACGTCCTTGATGTCTTTCGAGTTCTTCGCGGTCAGGTCGTCGAGTTCATTGGTCTTGTTAATCAGCGGCGTGGTCTGTTGACGCACGTAGTTCTTGGTTGTGCATCCGAGCGTTGCGGCCAGTGCAACCGCCAGCATTAGGGTCAATCTCAATTTCAATGACGTGCGATTCATAAGCGTTTGAGGGCTCCTTGCCCAAATATTGCTCTGTTCTGAAATCTATGTCCGGTCCTGCTAAAAGTCTCTGAACTGGACCTGTCCTTTGGTAATGCACGAGGAATGCCATTGCACGCTCGCCAAAAAAACGGCTAAACCATTCTATATCAATACCTTGGAAAGTGAGTGTGGGAAATGCATAATCGCCCGACCAAGGCAATCACGGTATTAACCGTAGAAATTTTATACTGTTGGATTTCTCGCCAGGAATTAGTAGGGGACGATGCGCCAGCCTCAATGCGTGATCTTGTCCCAAGCTTTTTCGAACTGCGAAACCAGCGGCATCTCGCCCTTCTGCAACCCGCCGCGTCCCATCACGCGCCACAGATAGGTCTGCGAGGGCCGGCTGCTCGCATCCCCGCCGTGCGCATCATAGACGGCCAACACATCCTCTGACGGACGAGACTGCACGAGCAGCATGATGTCAGCGTCTTGCGGCCGGTACACCAGTGTCAGTTTGCCCCACTTCTGGATTGAATCCTGGACGCGGCTGATCGCTTCGCGGTCCTCGGGCAGAAGATTGGGATTGAATTGATCGCCATCGTAGGCAGCCACGTACACAAAGCGCGCGTTGGCAAAAATGCGCGGCATCTGCGGGGCGTTCTCCGCCCAGGCGACCGCAGTGATCATCGTCAGAATTAGACTTAACGTCAGACCTAGCAACACCACGGCAAAGATATTCTTCTTCATATGACAGCCCTACTCGCTATCCTATAAGTAGGATGCTGCCTAAACCACCGGAGTTGTCACTCCTCGGTAACTCGCCTCACATTACCGGCGGAACACTGATCCCCATGGCCGCAAGGACGCGAATGAGTTCCCGGCGAACCA
>Ga0074044_10003713_pt1 | contig 12889 bp, 21 predicted proteins | sample BogForMeECP23OM1_FD_94443 | JGI IMG/M metagenome (GOLD analysis project Ga0074044, IMG submission 94443) | Bog forest soil microbial communities from Calvert Island, British Columbia, Canada - Bog Forest MetaG ECP23OM1 | ecosystem: Environmental > Terrestrial > Soil > Wetlands ...
AAGAACACCGGCTTGAAGTTCCAAGTCAAGGCCGATGGCAACGTCGTGCGTCTCGCTCACAAGGCTCGTTTGCTCCGCAGTCCCCGGGTCCAAGAATAGGAGATACCCATGGCAGGAATCGTGTTTATGGTTTGCATCGTGGCCCTTTTGCTGTTCGGGCCGATTTACGTCGGCACCCGCCCCAAAAATTAGCTGTTGACAAGAAAACGACTTTCGAGTACTATACTGACATGCGTGCTCTCTCCATTTCGAACATCTACACCGTCAACCTCGACGGCGTTATCGTCACGCGCACGTGTGTCCAACGAACTACCACCTGTCAAGGCACAGTTGGCATTTAGTTCGTTGTGATTCCTACCGGCCTCTAATCACAACAACTTAGGTTTTACCGAGTTTTCGCCGAAATAGCTCAGCCGGTAGAGCGCCTGTTTCGTAAACAGGATGTCGGGGGTTCGAATCCCTCTTTCGGCTCCATATTGCGATGAGGAAGGGCAAGGCGTGTAGACGCCCTCATCGGAACCGCTCGTTGGGAGGAAGTCGCCCAATCGCCCGTAGCGGAAAAAGTAACGGCCCGTTGGGTGGTGCTAAAACGGTAGGCAAGTGGGCCTTGAACTCACTCGTGGAGGTTCGAATCCTCCCCGCCCAACCAAATTTGAGGTCGCAATGAAGCTGATACGCATCGTCCTGTGCTATCCAGATATGGACCGCATCATTGTGGACCGAGAGAAGGATTTGGAAAAATACGACCTCTCCAAAGTATCTAGTTACGATGTTTTGGCGTCATTGACGGCGAAAGAATTCGCCGCGTTGCGGTCGGAAAAATTTTCGCAGGCTTCGTCCAACGGCTAGGACTCTGGTTTTGTAAACCAGTTATGAGAGTTCGAATCTCTCAGTCTGCTCCAGATTCGCACGGTATGCCGAAGTGGTCGAGGCGGCAGATTGCAACCCTGTCCTTAGCGAGTTCGAGTCTCGCACCGTGCTCCAAGTTTCTTTTGCCCGTTCGTCCAATTGGTAGGACATTGGTCTTTGGAACCAAGTATGGGGGTTCGAGTCCCTCGCGGGCAGCCATTTTGCAGACGTAGAACAGTTGGTAGTTCGCTTGCTTGGTAAGCAAGAGGTCGTCGGTTCGAACCCGACCGTCTGCTCCAGATTTGGGTCGGTAGCCAAGTGGTAAGGCGAAGGTCTGCAAAACCTTTATCCGTGGGTTCGATTCCCACCCGGCCCTCCAAGTCCGCAGGCGTGGCTCAATGGCACAGCAAGGCACCCGTAATGCCTCATTTGGAGGTTCAAGTCCTCTCGCCTGCTCCAGAACCTAGTATTATACCTCATGAAACGCCGTCACTTCCTTCGTAACCGTCTAAACGTGGTATCATAGCTGTGATGCCGGAGGACTAGCGCCTCGCGGCAGGGCGGGGAGGGGAGGCGATGAGCCAGTATCCTCATTGACGCGCCAGCGTTCTCCTCCCCCTCATTTTTCTTCCATCCACCCCAATCGCGTGGTATTATTCACCATGCCCACCCGAGTTGACAACGACGCCGTATGTCTTGATTGCGGTCACACCGCCTTGCATCACGGCTCTCATGGACGCTGTGAACACGTGGACCGCACCGTCGAGCCTTGCGTGCGTTGCCATTGCGATGCCTTCGTCATCGAACGCAAGTACATCGCCATCAATCCAGTCGAGGAACTCCTGATTGGCATCGGCATCGTACACGGCAAGAACTACGAGAACGCATGGCGTCGCGTCTTGGCTCGGCTTGAGGTCAAGAACGTACCGCAGCCTCTCGCCATGAACTTGATTGGTTCCGACTTGGCGTCTCTGCTCGATTACGCCCGGCTTCTCGAACAAGACCCCACCGCGACGGACATGATTAAAAAGCGGGTCCAAAACATTGATGCCGCGTTGCGCTTCCACGGCGTCTCGTGGACACACTTCAAAGAGTTTCTCGTCGGCATGTTGGATGGCCAGCAATGATTCGCACCGAAATCGGCCTCTTGCTCGAACGCATGATTGGCACCATGAAGACATGGGATGGCCACTCGATGCGGTATCTCTTTTGTTACAACGGCGAAGGCGAGCATGAGTCCTACGATTGTGCTTGCTGCCTCTCATGGGAACCTAGCTCGGATTGTGGCTGCCTCTGCCACGAGCGCATCGAAAAGATGGCGAACACCGGCGACCTTCGTTTGCTATTCACCGCGTTGCAAAAGCATGAACACTTCCCGAAGTTTGCCAAGAACTACGACGAGCTAGAAGGCTGGCGCAAGAGTGCTCTCGTTCGTGGCGAGCACCACTTCCACAACACGAACGGTCATTTCTCAAACTATCCGCGAGTCGTGTGCTCCGTCTGCATCCCTTGCGATGAACACCCGAAGATTAAGTACGACAACTACACGGGCGAACTCTTGAAGACCCCGGGTGTCGCCAACCCCTATTGTCACACATGCGGTAGCCCGTATCCCGTGTACCGGAACCCGCTCATGGGCGAGGACGCTGGCAAGCGTTGCGAGGATGAATTCCATCCGGTTGTCGTCGCGGCACCGGAGCCAGAAGAAATCAAGGTCAGCGGTTGTTTCTTCCATGCTTCACCGGAACCCACGGTTTCAGCAAGTGTTGAAACCGACCCAAAGACTGAAATGCCAAAAGAGTGGTCGCCGGGCGGCTGCGTTTCCTAGTATTATGGAGGATGTACAAGCTCCTCGACCCTGACGGCCATGTGTGCCTAAGTGCGGAGAAGGGGACCATCGGTGGACACCGTGGCCTCAAAATCTTCGGCTTACTGAATTGCGCCTCCGCTCTGCGGTTCATCGCCGCAGGCAAGTACGTCAAGCACCGCGTCTTTTTCGCCGACATGCCGACAGCCATGGCTGCCGGGTACCGCCCCTGTGGGAAGTGTATGGCCGAGATGTATGAGACGTGGAAGCTCCACCGTTCGGATTGGGACCGCATGGTGAAGCAAATCCGCGATGGTTACGCCGTTATCCGAAAAGAGAATGCCAAGGCCGCGATGCTTGCCGTCGCCAAGAGAGCCAGATGACCTCGCTAAACGAAGAACAGCGGCTCGCCGTCGAGCATCCGGTAGACGTGCCCGCGTGCTTGATTGCAGGCGCTGGCTCCGGCAAGACCCGCGTGCTCACCGAGCGCGTTAATTGGCTCATGAGAGACCGCTTGGTCTCCCCGGCTCGCATCCTGTGTCTCACCTTTACAAACAAGGCCGCTGGTGAGATGATGTCTCGACTCGGAATCCCCGAGGACGAGAACCACACCAAGGATACGCCCTATGTCACTACCATTCATTCTATCGCGCTCTCGTACATCAGACGAGCACCGGGCGGTTTCGGTCTTCGTGGCAAAGTCTCGCCACTCGACGACTACAACCAAGAGCAAATGCTCAAGCAACTCATTGACCGCAAGCTCAATGGAGCTAACGCTGACGCATACGCTGCCATCAATCAATGGCTCCTCAAAGAGAAAATTCAATTCCACCGGGCACGCGGCCTCGGATTCCAAGTAGAGTACACGCCTGAGTACAACAAGCTCGCGGAAGAACGTCACGGCGGTTATCACGCGATGAACGAAGCCGAGCTTGACATCTGGTATCTATACGAGCTTGAGAAGAAAGCGAATTGCGTCGTGGACTTCGACGACATGCTCCACCTTTGCGTGCGACGTGGCCGTGCCGACGAGGATTGGCTCGAACTCTTGCAGAACCGCTTCCACCACGTGCTCATGGACGAAGCTCAGGACACGAACCCCGTCCAGTGGGAGTTCGTCAACATGCACTTGGGTCCGGCCAACAAGAATTTCTATGTGGTCGGCGACATGAGCCAGAGCATCTACGGCTTCAACGGTGCCATGCCCAAACTCTTGAAAGAGTATAGCGAGGCTTGGCGCGGAACCCAACCCACGCTCTACCGCATTGCCCGCAACCATCGCTCCGTGAAGCAAGTCGTGTCGCTGGCGAACGCTATCCAACGCAAGATGACCGAGACCATCCCGCTTCAAATGGAGGCTTGGCGTGGCGAAGGCGCTCCGGGTGCCACCAAAATGATTCAGGCTTTGTTGCCGACCGACATCGCCGAGATTATCGCCCGCGAAATCTACTTGGGTGCGAACCGCGAAGAGCCTCGCATCCCCTACAAAGACAACGCCATTCTAGTGCGCTCCGGTGGCCAGATTCGAGACATCGAAGGCGAACTCGTGAAGCTCCGCATTCCTTACATCGTGCGTGGGGGCCGGGGCTTGCTCAACACCGAAGAAGTTCGAGACGTGCTGGCTTTCATGCGGCTGGCGACGAACCCCAACGATTACATGGCGTTTTGTCGAGCCATTTCGGTGCCACGCCGTGGCGTCGGCAAGGTCATGATGGACAAGCTACGCCAAGTCGCGGAGGTCGCTTGCGACGGCAATCTAATCGAGGCTTGCAAGACCATGCCGGATAAGCTCGACGGCTTCTCGACCGCGATGAAAGAGATTCAACGCAATATCGCAGACGCGCCTGCGGCATTGGCTTCGGTGTTCGACGCCGTTGGCTACATCACGTACATCAAGGAAAAGTATGGAGCCGACCCCAACAAGATTCGAATGAAGGTCGAGAACCTTGGCCGTTTGCAGATGCTCGTCAAGGGCTTGACCGAGACCGGATGCGTGACCACCGAGGATGTCGTCTTCCGTCTCACCATGGAGAAAGCCGCCGAAGGTGACCCCCAAGGGCAGGTCGTTATCTCGACCATCCACGCCGCCAAAGGACTGGAATGGTTTCGCGTCTATGTGCCGTCCGTGGTCGAAGGTTACTTGCCTCACAAGTGGGCACGCAAAGCCGAAGAGGTCGAGGAAGAACGCCGTCTGTGGTACGTCGCCATCACGCGAGCGCAAGACAAGCTAGTCGTGGGCGTCCCGGGCATGATACAATACCCTAACTCGGAGCCGAAGAAGTGCCAGCCATCGCGCTTCCTCTTCGAAGTTGGGATTATGAAATGAACTACGAAATAGTCGAGGGTCCGGCATTCAGCGGGAAGCACTTGTGGGGATGGTACCCGCCCGCTTGGATTTCTTGGCTTTTGCCTTTCGTGGCCATCTCAACGCCTTTCCAAGAATCCCGCTGGTACCTGCATCAAGTCCCTCTTGCCGACTTCCGGCGATTTCAAATCGGATGTCTTGGATTTCCCCTAGCCGGACGTAATCTATGGCTAGAGGCGAGACACTCTCTTCTCGGGCGGGTACTGGATTTTCTAGTGCCAGCTCAAAGAGTTTCGCTCTCTCCGAGTCCATCCGATGAGGGTCGCGGACTCTGAACCCGTTGTAAGTGAACTGCTCTTCTATCTCATGCTGTTCTAACTCGCGTATAGCGTGGAAAATCATGTCCACGATGAACTTCTCCCGGGGTTCGACGAGTTTCTCCCAATGGTCCTTGTAGAGGGTCATGCCGGGGCCGGTCAACTCAATTTGATTTTTGGTCTTGACATCTTCGACGTAGCAGCGAGCGTGGATTGAGTACGAGTAGGGGTCGCCGCCTTGGGAGTCCGCGAAGGCGACGATGGCGAGGCTCCATCCGGGTTTGTACCCGACACCCTCAATAAGTTCGGCCATCCAGATTGGAAGCGTGCCTCGGAGAGAGTAATTCATTAGTCCATCCGATTCGAGGCTTCAACCAGCGAGTCCACATCAATGTGGCGGTTGAAGATGGTGGCTCCCTTGTAGCGGAACTGCTCGGCGATTTCGTGCATCTCGGCACGTTGGACGGCGAGCCATGCGGCCTGCACGATTTGAGTCGGGTGGGTACCGAATTCGATGAGCCATTTGCGGCCCGTCTGGAGTTCCATCTTGCCGGTGGCGTTATCTGGTGCCACGAACTCCACGCGCAAAAACAAGTCACCGTTTTCCGCATCGTAGTTCTCGACGGGGCACTTCACCGACGTGACTTCGAAACTCCAACCCTTGTATTGGACCTTGGCCAATACCGCTTTCACGATGTCCATGTATGTCATGCTTCGTCTCCCTTTTTCTCCGGGTCGCCGGGATGCCGTTCATCACGCAAGGCGTACTTCTTGAACTCCAAGGCTTTCATGAGCAAGATGCCAATGGCTTCCAACCATGTAAGGTCTTCGTGTTTCTTCAACCAATCGTTGACGAGACCGCCGAACTCAACGTCGGCCTTTTGCACCTTCATGAACCGCTCGTGGAGTTTGATGCTCATTCCGGCTCTTGTTCTTCGCCATGCTCAAGGTAGCTATCCCGGTAATCCTCTTCCTCCATGATGAGAGCGCCGCGAAGCGCACCCAAGACCTCATGGCCGGGCAAGTTGGCGATGCCGAGCACCAAACCGCTTTTGTCTTTGTCCTCAGCGGTTGTCGCGTCTTGCTCGATAGCTATGATGATTATACCCTTGTACTTGTCCGCTTGTCCAAGGAAGTGGATTAACAGCCCGTGCGGGGAATCAATCTTTTCACTCACGTTCGTGCTCCTCGACTCTGGCGTTAATCCAATCCGAGAGTTGGTTGCTAAGCAAAATCTCTATCGGCGGGCGCTCATAGACGTGACCGCAAAGGCATCGCCAATTGTTGCCCTCTTCGTCCGAGATGAACTGCAACATGTGCTTCTTTGCTTCTTGCGGGTCGGAAACCGTTCTGGTTCTGTGCGGATTGAATGGCTCCGATGGCGGCTCGGGGGGAAGCGGTGGCGCTGCCGGTAGGCGGACGGGTCTAATCTTTGGCATCGCGGACCTCTTTGACGTTGTTGATGTCGGTGCTATGGTACTCCCACCCATCCTTCTCGGTCCACACGATTTGGTGGTTGTGAACGGGGAACTTGCCGTCTTTCGCGTAGACCTCGGTGTAGCCCGGCAAGAAGTTCACGACTTGAACTCGTTTCTCGCCATCGAGGACGTAATCCCACCCGTGGGGCGTCGGCATCTTGGGAACTTGGACGTGAACTTGAGCCGTGGCGAGCACGGTCACGGTCTGGCCAACCTTGACGTAATTCCGCAGGATGTAGTCGGGGACATACTCGATAAACTTGGCCATGACCAAGCATACCACAGCGCACTTGCATTTGGAAGAACTTCGGAGTATAGTGGTGTTGTGAAGCAGCCCAAACCAACTTTCTTGAAGATAGCAATGCCGCTCGACACGGATGTCGTGGTCCTTTGCAAGAATCGCGGACGAGGCATCGAACCCTTCCTGTTAATGGCCCCCGAAGTCCTCACCAAAGAGACCCTCATTTCTCTCACTTCGGAAGACGCGAGACGCGGTATCATTGTAGACATATACGCTTATCCAATCAAGTTCGATAACCGTATGCGACTTTACTCCACCAAAGAGGGACTTCTATGCGGCAGAAAATCAAACCCGGTTCGCAAAAAGAGCGGCTCCGGCAAAAGAACCAGAAAAAGCGCAACGACGAACCCCGTATTGGTAAGTGCTCCAGTTGCGGAGACAAGCCCGTCACCATTGCCCGTTTCCGTGGAAGTCAACTCTGCATTAACAAGTGCCTGAAGCGGGCCATCGTGCGTCTCGGCGGCGTCGTGCCGACAGCACCAGCCGACCAAACCATCGCGGTCGGCGAACCCTTCGCACCGGAGACCATGTTCACCGGAAAGATTAAAGATGGCGAGCAAGCCTAAAACAGAAGCGGCGAAAGAACCGACCCTCAAGGCCGATTGTCCTCGTCACGGGCGCTACGAGTTCCCCGCCTACGACGAGAAGGGTTTCCACAAGTTCCACCAAATCATCCCGGACCCATGCCCGAAGTGCGTCGCCGACCCGCTCCCTTTCTTGTCCACTGACATTTACATCCAGCATTCGGGCTGCCCTCAAGACCTGCGAATCGCATGGCAGGAGAAAACGGGGCAAGTAACCTTTCCTTTCTTCAAACCAACTCGACAAATCTCGTGGGAGAACATGGCCGTCGTGCTTGAATGCCCGGCGTGCGGCACCACGATTAGACTCAATAGCTACATGGCCGAGGTCAAAAATGAGAATCCCCGCTAAGGGTCAACCACCGGAAGCCTTCGACGCCGAAGTCGAGAAGTGGTTCGCGGAGAACACTATCCACTACACGACCTGCAAGACTTGCGGGACACCTATCGAGAATGTCACGGCTTACGTCTCCATCCACATGGCGGCTTTCGGCGATTCGCACGCGGGCGGCGGCGAGTGCCGCTGGATTCCCATCCCTTATTGCCCGAAGTGCGAGACCAAGCCGACCGATAAAGAATGCTACACGTGTGTCCACGTCGGACCCGTGTTTGAGGAACCGGCTAGTGGCTAAGAGCAGATTTCATTCACGACCCGGCTCAAGAAGGGCTTCGAGTCCTTCATGGACTTGCTCCACAGCTAGTGCTATAATTTTGCCATGAATAAACCAAGCTACGGCGTCATCGTAGGACGCTTCCAAGTCAACGACCTTCACGACGGCCACATGGAATTGTTCCGTGAAGTCATGGGTCGCCACAACCGCGTCATCGTGTTTGTGGGTGTCGCTCCCACCGAAATCACGCAGACCAACCCCTTGAGTTTTGAAGCCCGCAAGAAAATGATTCAGGCCAAGTTCCCATCCTTCACGGTTCTCCCCATCAAAGACCAAGGTAACGACGCTTATTGGAGCAAGATTCTCGACCAGAAGATTGCTGAGGTCGCGGACTACGGCGAGGTCACGCTCTATGGAGGGCGCGATTCCTTCGTGCCTCATTACAGCGGGCACTACAAGCCGGTCGAGCTTTGCCTCCATGGGTCGCCGAGCGGCACCGAGGTCCGGGCGGCTCTCACGGATACCGTTTTGGAGTCATCTGACTTCCGAGCGGGCGTCATTCACGCCGTCAACAACATGCGGCCCCGAGTGTTCGCCACCGTGGACATCATCATCATGCGTAATGCGGTATCCGGCAACGGTCTCCGTGACGGCATGGTCATCACGCCGCATGTGCTCTTGGCTCAGAAGCCGGGCGAGACGCTATGGCGCTTCGTCGGTGGCTTCGCCGACGTGGACTCCGAGAGCTACGAAGACGATGCCAAGCGGGAAGCCTACGAAGAGACCGGACTCGACATCAACTCACTCCAGTACATTGGTTCGACACGCATCAATGATTGGCGCTACCGCGAAGTCCCGGACAAGATTAAGACGCTGGTTTTCATCGGGTGGACGAGTTCGAGCCATGCCACCGCCAAGGATGACATCGCCAACGCCCAATGGTTCACGCTCGACTCCCTTAGCGAAGACATGATTGTCTCCGCTCACAAGAAGATTTTCCAGATGTTGATGAAGCACACGGAGAAAAAAGATGCCGCAGCCTCTCAGAGTCAACCCGCTATTGCGGACTGACAGCTACAAGCTCACCCATTTTCGGCAATACCCACCCGATACCGAGATTGTGTACTCCTACCTCGAATCCCGTGGTGGCATGTTCGACCGCGTGGTTGCGAACCCAATCTTGCAGTACTACCTAGAGGCTTATCTCGCCGGTCAAGTCTTCACGATGCGGGACGTAGACGAGGCCCGCGAATTCGCTCTTGCTCACTTCGGCACCGACCGTTGCTTCAACTACGGCGGCTGGAAGAATCTTTTCACGAAACACCAAGGCCGCTTGCCTCTCCGCATCCGAGCCATCAAGGAAGGCGAAGTCGTCGAGACCCATAACGCTCTCGTCACCGTCGAGAACACGGACCCCGAGTTCCCATGGCTCACCAATTGGGCCGAGACCCTGCTCTTGAAGATGTGGTACCCCATCACGGTCGCCACGCTCAGCCGTGAAATCAAGCAAGTCATTGGCCGTGCGCTTGCCCGCACGGGAGACCCCGCCGACTTGCCATTCAAACTCCACGACTTCGGGTATCGCGGCGTCTCTTCCGAAGAATCGGCGGCAATCGGTGGAGCCGCCCACTTGCTCAACTTCTTGGGCACGGACACGATGGCAGCTATTGAGTTGCTCCAGCAATACTATGGAGCCACGATGCCCGGCTTCTCCATCCCGGCTAGTGAACACTCCACGATTACCTCGTGGGGTGGCCCCGAGCAAGAGCAGTTCGCGTACAAGAACATGCTTGACCAATACCCGGAAGGCTTGGTGGCTTGCGTCTCCGATTCCTACGACATCCAGAACGCCGTCGAGAAGATTTGGGGCGGCGTGCTTCGTGAGCGCGTCAACGGACGCCCGGGCGTACTCGTCATCCGACCGGATTCCGGCGAACCCGTTCAAGTGCTCGAAGACATCTTCCGTGCGGTCGAAGCCCGTTTCGGCCTCGACGACCAGCACCTTGGGACAAAAAAGGGCTGGAAGGTCTTGAATCCCCGGGTCCGTGTCATCCAAGGCGATGGTGTCAACTACCACACGATTCAGAACATCACGTCCCAACTCACCCGCAAAGGCTGGTCGCAATCCAATTGGGGTTACGGCATGGGTGGCGCTTTGTTGCAGCAACTCAACCGCGACACGCTCCGCTTCGCCTTCAAGTGCTCGGCTATCCGCCGTAATGGTGTCTGGCAGGATGTCTACAAGGCACCGAAAACCGACATGAGCAAGGCTTCCAAGGGTGGGCGCTTCGTTGTCGTCAACAATGGCCGCGCCTTCGTGACCGTGCCATTCAGCGAGACCGTGACCGTCACCAGCGACCGCTTGGAAACACGATTCCTTGACGGCGAAGTCGTGAAACGCTATACGCTTGACGACCTCCGGGCGACTGTCGCGCACTACGACGACTTCAAGGAATTGGCGGCTTAAAACTTCTCGCACCGTAGTATTATTGGTGCATGGCCGAACAACAAGATTTTTGGAATCGAGTTTGCGACTCGCTCTTCGTCAAGAGTCCCGGATGGTTCACCGCCGTCCAATCATTGCCGGACAAACTGGACCTAACCGTTTGCCTTAACCGTACTTTCTCCGGGGAAGCCGTCACGGGTTCCGCCATCCAAGCAAAGGGATGGGTGGGACGCGGAATCACGCAAGAGATTCACGCCAACCCGGTTCGCCAAGAAGACCTCGGCCCCACGTCCCAAAAGCAATGGGCGTTCTTGCAATTCATGTTCTCGTTTTTTCTCTTCGAGGGCATCTATACCTCGTTGCTTGACAACGGTTGGGGTGCGCCGGAACAATGGCATCCGACGTTCATCAAGCAATTCATCGAAATCACGCAAGCCATGACCTTCTACTCCGCGATGCTCATCATCGCCGAGGAAGGCCGTCTCCCCGAGAACGAGTTCGGGCTGGAACCGCTCATCCGTGATGAAGTCCGCAAGATTGTGGGTGTGCTCACATCCAAGACCACGGACTACGGCCAAGCCTTTTTGCGTCACGGCGTCATCGGAATGCTCTACCGCGTGTGGGATAAGATTGCCCGCTACGCGACGCTCTCCGCCGAGAATCGTGCTGCCAAGTTCGAGTCCCGCAAAGACACGGCGATGGACATGCTCGGGTACTCTGTTCTCATCTGGTCCATTCTGGAAGACATGAACGCCAACGTGGTGGAGCACTATGCCGAAAAAGCACAAGCGAACTGACCATCTAACCGACCACGATTGCATACTCATTGACGACATTCGTAAGGCTCTCAAGAAGACCGTCTTTGAGACGGCTGGTGGAAGTTTCTTCGATGGCTCGACTTTTGCAGCGCAGGCGGGATTCGAGAAGGCAGTAGCACAGATTGTAATCAAACGTTCAGGAATGGTGAAATCATGATTGATGCGGCACTGAGACAACAACTCCCCACCGGAGACGGGCAAGACGTGGCACGAGAGGTCGTTCGCTTGCTCGAAGCCGACCCCGCGACCGCTATCTTGATTGACGACATCGAGGCTCGTGTAGCTTCGGGTGAGAAGAAGTATGGGACTCGCTTGAAGACCGACAACGGTCGCAACGTGGACCTCGACCTCTATCAAGAAGTGCTTGACGCCATGAACTATTCTGTGCAAGCATTCTTGCAGACCGGAGTCCGTGAGTATCTCGACATCTTCTACCAAGAGGTCGGCATCGCTCAACGGGTGAAGGCAATCCTTGTGGCGCAGAGCGCCGGAGTGGATGACCAAACGAGCTATGGCACTGCATCGGTTGTGGGGTAAGCGTCTCAAGATTCTTGTTCGCCGGAACCTCAAGATGAGTCCCGGCAAGGTTGCGGCGCAGTCCGTCCACGCCTCTCTAGCCCTTGCTGCCATCATGGAAGCGTCTCCCGCCGAACTCATGATGATGGCCAACTTGACCACCGTCACCCTCGACGCCTCGGACCAAAAGTTCAAGTGGGCGCAAGAAGAACTCAAAGAGAATGGGATTCCATTTTGGGCTTTCGAGGATTCGGGGTATACTGAAGTGGACCCGAAGACCGTGACCGTCATGGCCTTCTTGGAAACCGACCCGAAGGCGGAAGAGCGAAATGAAGATTCGGTGGCATAAAGAACCGCAGGACCACAACTACCCGGCTGCGGCGTCCTACCTCTCGCTGATTTTCAAGCCGAAGCACGTCAAGCAACTCGTGAAAGAACTCAAGACCGCTCCCATCCAATGCTTCAAGGCCAAAGACATTTTCCGCGCATCCGCTCTCTCGCTACTCGGTGTCTCGAACTCCCACGTCATCGAGAACCAAAAGAAGATTGAGGCCGGTCGAAAGCTGTCTCCAATTTTGTTGGTCCGAGACTCCGAAATTGGAAAGGTCATCATCGCCGATGGCTACCATCGGCTGTGCTCGGTTTACACCTTCGACGAAGACGCTTTAATCCCATCCAAGATTGTGACCCGCTAATGGACTCCCCACTGCAAGACATCCTCGCTATGCTCGCCACGCTCTGCGTGCCCGGGCAAACCGGGAAGAACCTCGATGCCTTGGCTCTGGGCAGCATCCGCTCCCGTGGATGTGAACCCGCCTTCTTGGACTACCGCCCGGACGGACGCGACATCAACGACAAGT
>Ga0074044_10003716_pt1 | contig 12887 bp, 12 predicted proteins | sample BogForMeECP23OM1_FD_94443 | JGI IMG/M metagenome (GOLD analysis project Ga0074044, IMG submission 94443) | Bog forest soil microbial communities from Calvert Island, British Columbia, Canada - Bog Forest MetaG ECP23OM1 | ecosystem: Environmental > Terrestrial > Soil > Wetlands ...
ACCTACGCGCAAGCCATCCAGGCCTACGGAGCGCAGAATCTGTTTCGCGAGCCGCGAAAGACCTTCCGCTTGACCGTGTCGACCACTTTCTAAAGCAGTCCCTCAATGAACGTGCCCTTTCTCATCTCGTGCGAGGTGGCATTATCTTCCACCCCCACGGACAAAGACCCGTCCGCGCGGACCCGGTTAAGGAAAATGCCACTGAACGTCAATGCTTTCGGGACACAGCAATTGTAGGACCGCTTAAGGTACCCTTATTGAAGGCGCTCGAAAGCGCGTCTGTAGTGGCTCGTCAAAGGAGTATTGGTCAAATGAAGATTTATCTTGCACTCACTGCTGCGCTGTTCTCCAGTCTTGCCGTGAGTGTTCCAGCCCAGACAGGTGCTCTGCCTGCTGCAGGAGATGTATCGACAACCGAGGCGCCAGCCAAGATCGCAGTCATTGCGTTTCAGGCGGCGGTCACCCAAACCAACGAGTTTCAGCGCAACTTCGGTGACCTGCAAAAGAAGTACGAACCGAAGCGCGATCATTTGAAGTCGCTGAATGATGAGATCGGGACGCTGCAAAAGCAATTGCAAGCGCAGGGCGCGACGTTGAGCGATGTGGAACGCGAAAGCCGCGCCAAGACGATCAGCGACAAGCAGAAGCAACTGCAGCGTGAACAGGAAGACGACCAAAACGACTTCCAGCAGGAGATGCAGGAGACGTTCAATGGCGTGGCACAAAAGGTTGGCGAGGTTCTGATCGCCTATGCGCAGCAACACGGGTACACGCTGGTGCTCGATGGTGGTGAACAGCAGACGCAGATGGTGCTATATGCCAACCCGGCGACTGACATCAGCAAGGCGATTCTGGATGCCTACAATCTGAAGTCAGGAGTACCGGCGCCCCCGCAACCTGCTGCAGCGACACCGAAGCCGGCAACCAGACCTCCCGCGCAACATAACCCAGCGCAGCCACAGCATTGAGCTCTGCCGAGGGCGGCTTCATTGCAAGACCGGTGTCAGCCGGTCTTGCAAAACTGCAGTCGCGAATTCGTCGGTTGACAATCCTTTTTTCGATCGGCTCAAGTGGATGGGTACGCTGATGAAGCTGGTCCATTCAAGAGGGTTTCCACAATGCATGTGCCCTTGCCCAGTCCGTGCAAGGTGGGATTTTCTTAAGGAATGCGCCACTCGGCTGTAGCGGCTTCGGGGTACCGGCAATTGTGGAGCCGCTTTGGCTTTGGTTTTGCCGTATAATCCTCTTTGTTCCTGCTGATGTCTCCATCCGTGTCTTTTCAGTTCCTGCTCATGCCTGGGCAGTGTTCCCCGAAGGAAGACCGAGAGGTTTCTCAGGAGGCACAGGTTTGTCCGCGCGCACGCGTGCGAACAGCGATCCAGGAATTTTGAAGGAGTACTCCATTCGAATGAAGCTTTCGTTAGCAATTGCTACTACTTTGGCCTCGGGACTTATCCTGAATGCCGCCGCGCAAGTACCAGCCGCTCCTGCTCCTGCCGAAGCTTCAGCACCTGCAAGCGTCCCCGCTGCTCCAGCCGGGCCCGCCAAAATTGCCGTTGTCGCTTTCCAGGTTGCCGTGGCGCAGACCAATGAAGGCCAGCGCAATTTTGCCGACCTGCAGAAGAAATACGATCCGAAGCGCCAGCAGCTCAAGGCGTTGAATGACGAAGTTGAAAGCCTGACCAAACAACTGCAGACGCAGGGCGATAAGCTGAGCGACACAGAAAAAGCCAGCCGCGCCAAGACGATCGACGACAAGAAGAAGCAGTTGCAGCGGGAAGCCGAAGACGCGCAGAACGATATGCAGCAGGAGATGCAGGAGCTGTATAACGGACTCGCTTCAAAGGTCTACGATGTGCTCGCCAGCTACGCGCAGCAGCACGGCTACACACTGGTTCTTGACGTCGCGCAGCAACAGACGCCGGTGCTGTATGCGACCGAGTCTACCAACATCACCAAGGCCGTTATCGACGCGTACAACGTGAAGTCGGGTGTTCCGGCACCACCCACTCCGCCCGCCGGGGCTCCGGGAGCGCAGGCTGCGCCTAAGGCGCCGGGCGTCCACTAAAACGGGCTGTTAAGCAAATAGAAAGGTCCCGTTTTTCGGGACCTTTCTTTGCGCACCGAAAACGCGATCCGGGCCATTGCCTCGCATGCAATTAGCTCGCCCGAATACCGCACACGATCCTGTGGAAAAAACTGTGGATCGCAACCTCCAATTTTGTGGAGAAATTGCGGGTTTTCCTCTTGCCAATTGAATACCGATTCTGCTAAACAGACTAAACCTTTCCTTTTCATATAGAAGCGGCGACCCAATTGGCGCCTTGATGCGGTGCCTCGAAACGAGACACAACTCGCAACTGCGGCAAGCTTTCCACAATCCAGGGTTAACAGGGCATGACTGCGGTGGCACCGAAAGTGGACTTCTCAGGTCTACTTTTGCTGGTCTTCTCCGACGCGCAGCACGGCCAAAAACGCCTCTTGCGGGATATCGACTTTCCCGATTCGCTTCATGCGTTTTTTGCCCTCTTTTTGCTTCTCCAGAAGCTTGCGTTTGCGGGAAATATCGCCGCCATAACACTTAGCCAGGACGTTTTTCCTGAGCGCTGTGACCGTTTCCCGCGCCACGATTTTCGCCCCAATGGCCGCCTGGATCGCCACTTCGAATTGCTGCCGCGGAATCAACTCCCGCATCTTCGAAACCAGGGCCTTGCCGCGCTCATAAGCAAAGTCTCGATGCACGATGATCGAAAGCGCATCGACCGGTTCGCCTGAAACCAGGATGTCCAGCTTGACCATCGGCGACTCCCACTCGCCGGCGAGCTGATAGTCGAGCGATGCGTAGCCGCGTGAGATGGACTTCAGCCGATCGTAGAAGTCGAGAACGATTTCGTTCAGCGGGAGTTCGTAAGTCAGCAACACGCGCGTTGAGGTCACGTATTCGAAATTGATCTGCTTGCCGCGCTTCTCTTCGACGAGCTTGAAGATTCCGCCGACGTACTCTTCGTTGGTGAGAATCTTCGCGGTGATTACGGGCTCGCGGATGGTCTCAATGTTGGTGGGTTCGGGCCAGCGCGAGGGATTGTCGACCTCGAGAACGGTGCCGTCGGTAAGCGTGATGTGATACCGCACGCCGGGAGCGGTGGTGATCAGGTCGAGTTCATACTCACGCTCCAGCCGCGCCTGGATGATCTCCATATGCAGGAGGCCGAGAAATCCGCAACGAAAACCGAACCCCAAAGCGACGGAACTCTCCGGCTCAAAGAAGAAAGAAGAATCGTTGAGGCGGAGCTTCTCCAGCGCATCGCGAAGAAGCGTGTGCTCATGAGAATCCACTGTGTAGAGCCCGGAAAAGACCATCGGCTTGATGTCTTCGAAACCGGGCAGCTGCGCTGCGGCGGGGCGCGCGTCCTCGGTGACCGTATCGCCGATGCGCGTGTCGCCGACATTCTTGATGGTTGCGGCAAAGAAGCCCACCTCGCCCGCGGAAAGTTGGGCAATCTCGACGGGCTTGGGCATTAACACGCCCATCGATTCAACTTCGAAGGCTTTGCCGTTCGACATGAAGCGAATGCGCTGGCCTTCGCGCATCGTTCCCTGCATCACGCGCACCAGCACGATGACACCTCGATAAGCGTCGAACCAGGAGTCGAAGACCAATGCTTGGAGCGGAGCCCCTGGATCTCCTGTCGGTGCGGGGAGCCGATGAACGATGGCCTCCAGCACTTCGTCCACGCCCTGTCCGGTCTTGGCACTCACCGGGATGGCATCGGTCGCGTCCAGCCCAACAGCTTGCTCAATGGCTTCCTGTGTGCGTGTAATATCCGCCGAGGGCAGGTCGATTTTGTTGATGACAGGAATGATTTCGAGGCCGTGGTTGATGGCCAGGTAGGCGTTTGCCAGCGTCTGTGCTTCCACGCCCTGGCTCGCATCCACGACGAGAAGTGCGCCCTCGCAGGACGCTAGTGAACGCGACACTTCATAGCTGAAGTCGACGTGACCGGGGGTATCGATCAAATTGAGCTGATAAGTATTGCCGTCCTTCGCCTTGTACATCATGCGCACAGCATGCGCCTTGATGGTGATGCCGCGTTCGCGTTCCAGGTCCATCGCGTCCAGGATCTGAGCCTGCATTTCGCGCCCAGTGACCGAGCCGGTCAGCTCAAGCAGACGGTCGCTGAGGGTCGACTTTCCATGGTCGATGTGGGCAATGATCGCGAAGTTGCGAAGGAAACGTACATCCATGAGGGGTTTGGCCAGCTCTCCAGTCCATCTGCTGTATGTTGAGTTGAATCCGCCCGATTTGCCGTGACGGACAGCTCAGAGGCTGGGCTTCGTTCTACAGCACCGGAAGAACTGTATTGGCGAAGGAGGACCGGAGCGACCTTCGGGGCGCGATGCCTCCAGGCCATAGCTTATCATCGGCATAGGCTCTCCTATCGCCTTGCTGACGCCTGATTGGGGCCGAGTGGCCGTTTTGAATTGCCCATGAGTCGAGTTTTGTGTCGATCCATTCCGTGCATCACGCTGGCCCTCCTGATGGCCGGTTGCACGCCCACCCAGCACGCGAAGTCGACGCAGAACGCATCGCCTCAGGCCACCGCACCGGCTCTGCCAAGTCCCACACCGGAACAAAAACAGGCGGCGAGTGTACAACAGGCGAAGACGCAACAGGAGCAGCGTGTACAAAGCCTGATCGAACAGGTTGAAAAGACCTACGCCGACGGACAATCGAGCTATCGCAAAGGCAACCTGCCTGCCGCGAAATCGGAATTCGACCGTGCTGTCGACTTGATGCTCACCAGCGGCATCGACATCAAAGGCGAGCCGCAGCTACAGGATGAATTCGATCGCATCGTGGATGCGGTGAATGCTCTTGAGATGGAGGCGCTGAAACAGGGCAACGGGTTCGCGCCCAAGGAGGAGCCATCGCCCGCAGACGTCGCCAGCGATGTCACCTTCGCCGTCGATCCCAACATCGTCGCCAAAGCACAGAGTCAATTAGCCACTACCAAGTCTGACCTTCCGCTGGTAGTGAACGACTATGTGGCCGCATTTATCAACTTTTTCGCAAATACGCAAAAGGGCCACAATACGCTCCTGCATTCGTTCGAGCGCTCAGGCCGCTACAAGGGAATGATTCAGCGTGTCATGGCCGAAGAGGGCGTGCCCCAGGATTTGATTTATCTCGCTGTAGCCGAGTCGGGTTTTCAGCCGCGGGCCGTCAACGGGCGCTCCGGAGCTGGCGGAATGTGGCAGTTCATGCCTCGCGGCAATTACGGACTCACCCGCAACGGCTTTATGGATGAACGCTTCGATCCGGAAAAATCGACGCGCGCGTATGCCCGCTACATGAAGTTTCTCTACGACCAGCTCGGCGACTGGTACCTGGCGATGGCCGCCTACGACTGGGGGGCAGGCAACGTCCAGCGCGCCGTCGAGAAGACCGGCTACGCGGACTTCTGGGAGCTCTACAAGCGCAACAACCTGCCGGGCGAGACCAAGAATTACGTGCCTGAAATTCTCGCGGCCATCATTATTGCCAATCATCCCACCCAATATGGATTCGATGAGATCACCCTGGATCCGCCCGTGGTCACCGACACGGTGACGATTAATTATTCGGTAGACCTGCGCCTGGTGTCGGACTTGGTGGATGCGCCAATCGACGAGCTCGAAGCACTGAACCCCAGCCTGCTGCGCCTCACCACGCCGGCGGATACGGCCTTCGACTTGCACCTGCCTGCGGGCTCGGCGCTGGTCTATCAGCGGCGCATTGAGCAGATTCCAGAAAGCAAGCGCAACTCATGGCGCTATCACCCTGTGGCCCCGGACGACACGCTGTCTTCGGTGGCGCGGACATATCGCGTGACGGTATCGGAGTTGTCGGCGGCCAACCAGTTGAGTGAAAGCGCGAGCCTGTCCGGAATTGAAGCGCTGGTGGTGCCCGTCCCGCCTTCGATTGCCCCGTCGCATGGAGTGCTCTACACCGCGCGCCGGGGGGATACGCTGGTATCGATCGCCGACCGGTTTGGGGTCTCGCTCAGCCAGTTGCGGCGCTGGAACAATCTCAGCGGCTTCAAGGTTGCGCCGGGACGTCGCCTGCGTATAGCCGAGCCCGCCCACGTGGTTCGGACACGGACCAGCAGCCATCGGCGCGGGGCCACGGCCGTGGCCAGCCTTCGTGACCCGGCTCCTAAATCGAAATTGAGGACCGGTGCCACAACAACCCAAAAGAAAACGCGCGCTGCAAAGCATACGGCCACGGGAACCGCGTTGAAGTCCCAAAAGAAATCCGGATCTGGCGTGGCCGCCAAGCGAAAATCGTCTCAGCATACACGCGCCTCGAACTGAAATCGCGAACCAGGTAGAAAAAATCGATTGAAACTTCTTGTCCTGCATGTCCTTGTGATAGCTTTTGAGTCGAAGCTGTTGCTACAATAGCTTCCGCATGCGACGTAACGTTGCGCGCACAGCGAAGATTGAAGACCCCAATGGGGCAGCGGTGATCCGCTGGAGGCAATCGGATGGAAGATGTGTACAAGATGTACGCGATGAGTGACGGCAACCCTGATGCGGAGCCGCTCGGGCTCGACTCCGATCACGAAGACGACTTTCAGGAAGATGATGAAGTCGAAACCTCCAGCATTCTTACCTCCTCGGATGACGATGAGGGCGTGGAGGAAGCGGTCATCATAATCGCTGATGTACCCGAAGCCAAGCCGGCACCAAAGAAGGCCGTGAAAACGGCGGCGAAGAAGGCTCCTGCCAAGAAGGCCGCCCCGCAAAAGGTTGTGGCCAAAAAGGCCACGAAAAAGTCCGCCGTAAAGAAGAGCGCTGGCGCTAAGGGCGGAAAGACCGCAGCGAAAAAGGCTGCGGTGAAGAAGAGCGCCACCAAACCCACTAAACGAGGTAAAAAGTTGGCCGTTAAGAAAACCGCAAAGAAGGCCGTCAAGAAGGCAGCTGCGAAGAAAGCTCCTGCCAAGAAGGCGGCAAAAAAAGCAGTGAAGAAGGCACCTGTAAAGAAAGCAGCAAAAAAGAAGTCCGCTGCCAAGAAGAAGAAGTAATAAGGCAACGAAAAATCAAGGCAAGCAAAAGAGTCCGCCGCGGCGGACTTTTTTGCGCCCGAAAAACGGGTCTGAATCAGTTCAGAGCTGCGGCATTCCCATCGTAATCTGCTTCAGATGCCAACGCTGATGGACCACATAGTCGTCGATAAGGAAGCGAAGCGTTACGGGCGGGTCGTCTCCCACCACGCACATCGCTTCGAGCTTTTCTTCGGGAATTTGATCTACGACGGCCATCAGGATTTCGTGCTCCGCTTCCCACCAGTCCAGGAGCGTCGCCCACGTCTGATACGCATAACCGTGCGCGTCCACCCAGGCATTCTGCGCATACATGGGCCCAGCGTATTGCCCGTCGATTGCGGCGCGCACGAACCGCTGGCGGTTGTTTGCAGCGGAATCGAGCAGGTGGCCGACAATTTCCTTTCGCGTCCAGCCGCCTTCCCGCCAGGGCAGGTCGGCCACCTCAGTCGGAACCGCAACGAGGGCTCGATGCACTTCGTCCAGATCTGCGCGAAACTTTTGCGCCACGCTATCCGGCATCTCGGTCTTCAAACCCCCATGTGAGCCATCGGCCCACGAACGGCCTACTTCTTCAAGTCTGCGATTGCGCTCAGGACTTCTTCCGAGTGATGGTTCGGATCGACCTTTGTCCAGACTTTCACGATCTTGCCCTGGGGGTCGATGAGGAAGGTATTCCGGTTGGCAATGGTCCACGTACCGAAGTGGCCCAGCGAACCGTACTCGTCAACAACTTTATGGTCGGGATCGGCCAAAAGATGGAAGGTCAGACCGTCCTTGGTACAGAACTGCTTGTGACTGTCGACAGTATCCACGCTCACGCCAAGAATCACAGCGTTATCCGCTTCGAACTTGGGAAGATCGCGCTGGAAGTTGTGGGCTTCAATCGTGCAGCCAGTCGTCATATCTTTGGGATAGAAGTAGAGCACCACCCACTTGCCGTGGAAGCTGTCGAGCGATATGGGATCGCCAGTCTGCGAGGGCAGAGTGAAGGTTGGAGCCGACTGCCCAACGGCGGGCAGTGCATCATCGGCCGCGCGCGCAGTGGTGAGCGAAAGTGCTATCGCCAGCGCACCGACCATCACAAAGAGAATCGTTCTTTTCACAGGGAACCTCCATTGGGTAAGACGGGGATGGAACCCAGGATGACTCTGTAAAGTTCAGGTTAAAACCACCTGGAAGTCCACTCTAAGTATTAGCGCGGGACAGCCACGATGGCAATACCCGCTTGATTGGCACTCTTCATCATCGCTTCCCGATCGAAGAGCAGCGTGCGGCCGGCTTCCACTGAGAGACAAGTTGCACCAGCCTGGATCATGGTTTCCACGGTTCGAATGCCAATGACGGGCACGTCGAAGCGCATATCCTGGTTCGGCTTTGCCACTTTGACGACCGTCAGGCGTCGCTCCAATGTTTGCGTAGGGGTCGATCCGTCGCCTTCTTCCAGAGATTGCATCAGCTTGCCGGCACGCTCAATCGCAGCATCCGTGCCCTCCATCGCCTCCACTGCGACACAGGCTTGTGCGGCCACCACCACCGTCTGGCCAATATCGAACCCGGCCACAGCGTTCGCGACGCTCATGCCGTAGTCGATGTTCTTCCGTTCTTCCTGGTCGGGCGCGCGCTCCGTCAAGACTCCCTCCTGCGCCAATAACGGCTCAAGAAACGCGGTCGAGCTGATCAATTCGATACCTTCATCGCCCAGCACCTTCGCCACCGCACCCAGCAACATGTCCGTATTGCGCGAGCGGAGATTCAACAGCAGCTTGGCCAGCCGCCAATCAGGCCGGATGCTCGAGAAAATCTGCTTGTGCTTCACTTGCCCGGCCATCACGGCCATCGCGACGCCTTCTTTGTGAAAAACCTCGATCAGGCGCGATAGCTCACCGAGCGAAAGCCAGTGGACGGTGATGCGCTCGTCGGCAGCTGCGCGATGGTTGATCTCCGGGTCGGTCTCTTCGCGGATTGCGGCAACTGTAACGGCAAAGCCCTGCGCCCGGGCTGCATCGAGCAGAAGGAAGGGGAAACGGCCGTTTCCGGCGATGAGGCCGAGCTTCATAGCTACTTGATAATCCCTCGCTGGCTTCGCTCGATGAACGCCACCAGCACCGCTGCATCTTCGCCGTCCATCGCCTTGATCTTTTCGAGTGCCTGCGTGGTATTCAGCTTGGCCGCCAGCAGCAGCCGGAACGCTTTCTGTAGCGTCTGCAGCCGTTCCGGCGAAAAGCCGCGCCGCGTGAGTCCGACTTTATTGATGCCGAACGCCTTGTTTTCGCGTTTCGAAGAAGTCAGCGAAAACGGCAGCACATCCTGGGTCACGATGGTTCCGCCGCCGATGAAGGCGTACTGGCCTACAGTGCAATGCTGGTGCACGGGGCTGAAGGCGCCGACGCTGGCGTAGTCCTCAATGACTACATGGCCCGCCAAAGTTGCCGCATTGGCCAGGATGCAATGATTTCCCACGATGCTGTCGTGGCCGATGTGCACATAGGCCATCAGCAGATTGCCCGAGCCGATGCGCGTCAGACCGCCGCCGCCCGCCGTACCGCGGCTGATCGTAACGCCTTCCCGAATCGTATTGTCATCGCCGATGACTGTCTCGGTGGGTTCGCCCTTGTACTTCAAATCTTGCGGCGCGACACCGATGGCACCGAAGGGATAAAACGTGTTGCGCTTGCCGATGCGGGTGCGTCCATCAAGAACCACATGCGAGATGAGCACGCACTCTTCGCCGAGAACCACTTCAGGGCCGATGGTCGAAAAAGGCCCGATTGTGCAGGACGCGGGCACCACTGCTCCGGCAGCGATGACTGCGCTCGGATGAATGCTCACTCGGCTTCCACCGTCACGGGAGCTTTGTCCTCCTCCGGCGCCACATCGGCTGAGGGGTCGCCGTGGGCACGCTTCCCGCGTTCGCGGGGTACAACCTGGCAGGTTAACGTGGCCTCGCACGCCAATTTTCCGTCTACCGTTGCCCTTCCCTGGATGCGGCCTGCGCGCGTGCGGAATGAGAGCACTTCGACCTCGATGCGAATCTGGTCTCCCGGGGTTACCGGGCGCCGGAATTTGGCTCGTTCGATTCCCGTGAACACGACCAACTTTTGATGACGGTCAGGCATTTCCGCCATCATGATAATGCCGCCAGCCTGCGCCATCGCTTCCACCACCAGCACTCCCGGCATGATGGGATAGCCGGGAAAGTGGCCTTGAAAAAAAGGCTCGTTGATGGTGACGTTCTTGATTGCGACCAGGCGCTTGGTTGGCTCGAACTCGACAATGCGGTCGATCAGCAGGAAAGGATAGCGATGCGGCAGGAATTCCAGGATCTCCTGGATGTCGAACGTCATTCTCTGGCTCCAGACAGCGTGCGGGTGTGCGGCATTGCGCTCGACAGGATTATAACGAACGGATGACGTGGGATTCCGCCAAAGGAACTATGCGCCGCGTTTCAGAAACTCGTCCTGGCTCAATTGCTGGGCGACTGCCGGAGAGGTCCATTCCTTCATCTGCTCGGGCCAACTGCGCAGCAGATCGGCAAATTCCAGTGGCGGGATTGGACGCCGAAATAGGTAGCCCTGGCCTACATTGCAGCCGATGCGGCGAACCACATCGAGCTCGCCCAATTCTTCAATTCCCTCGGCCACCGTTTGCATTCTCATTTGCCGCGCCATAGCGACGATGGTCTCGCAAAGGGCCCGCATATCATGCGACTGGTGAATGCCGCGGATGAAGCATTTATCGATCTTCATCGTATCGATGGGAAGCTGTTTTAGAACGTTGAATCCTGTGTAGCGGGTGCCGAAATCATCAATGCTGACGCGCAGTCCGATGGCCTTGAGCTGTCTTACGCGGGTAGCGAAAAGCTCCTCGTCCTCGAACAGCAGGGATTCCGTCACTTCCATTTCCAATTCTGTGGGTGAAACCGCGTATTCCGAAAGAATGCGGCGCACCTGATAATTGAAGCCCTCCGCCTTCATATTTGCGGCGGAAACATTTACGGTCATCAACGGAGGCGCAATTCCTTGCGCGCGCCAGCATTCCGCATCAGCAAGCGCCGTTCGCAGGCTTAGGTCAAATATCCGATGGATCAAATCGGAGCGTTCGGCCACCGGAATGAATTCATTCGGAGCCACGTTGCCCCACTCCGGATGCTTCCACCGCATCAGCGCTTCCGCTCCGGAGATCTGTCCTGTCGCGAGGTCGATTAACGGCTGATAGTGGATGCTGAACTGGCCTTGATCCAGGCCTTTGCGCATCTCTGTTTCCATCCGATGGTCGTGAATGACCAGGCTGTTCATGCCGGCATTGAATGAGACGACCGCCTGGCTTCGGACTTGCGCGGCGCGGCTGGCTGCCAGGCTTGCGAAACGGACCAGATCCTCGGCCGAAGAAGCATCTGCTGGAAAGAATGCCACGCCGGCGGCGGTTTCCGGCTTCATTTCAGAGCCACAGAAGTTCATCGGCGCGATCGCATCGACGATGGATTGAATGCGCCTGCGCGAATGCTGATCGAATTTCGTTCCGTACATCGAGACGATGAAGCACCGGCCGCTGAAACGGCCCAAGACTGCATCGGGTCCAACAACATTGCGCAGCGCGGCTGCAATGTGGCGTACCAGTGCTTCGGTACCCGCACTTCCCCAAAGTGAAAACTCTTTGCGAAGATTCAGAATGTCGATCCAAAGCAGAGCAACTTCCTGGTTTGCCGACCTCTCCTGCAACAGCCATCCCAGCGACTCCTGAAACGCCTGGTAATTGAGAAGACCCGTCTGGAGGTCGTGGCGCTGCGCGTAGGCAAGCATCTGCCGGCGCAGATCTTCGTCCACAGAACCATTGTTCTGCATCTCAAGCGCGGGTTCAGCTTTGCCAGAGACGCTTGAGCCGAGCCACTCTGAACGTTCGCTCGAGCGTCGTTTCGATCTGCTGAGGGTCGGGCTTCTTGATCGGATCAAAACCAGAGAGGGCCATGGGTAATCTGCTCGAGATGACTTCCGCTTCAGAATATGAAGCATCACCCATCAGAAGGAAGCCCTCGGAGCTCCTCAGCCTGGCGATAGTGACGTCTCATTTTGTGCGATACACAAACAAAGTGCAAGGAACCAACTAGCCATAACCTACAACCTGTGTGCTATATAGACCAGGGAAGATCATCGCGACCGGGCAAAGGAGTGTTTCGTAGGCGCCGAATGCTGTTCTGCCGGAGGATATGCAGCGCGAACCGGCGGGCTGGTTACCCTCGCGAACAAAGAGCGAAGCTTCTAGCGAAGAATGACAGTCACCGCACCTGAGACATCAGGCGGATTGATCTCAGGGTTGAGTGCTATTTCTTGATTCGCTGCGCAGCCGCATCCACATTCCAAAAGTCGTCGGGCAAAGGGCGGTTGTATTCGACCTTCGTTACGTAGTATTGCCTCACGATTTCGTCGTTCTTGAGCCGCGTAATGCTGAAGGGCGTGGGGAACCCTTCGATGGTGTGGTAGTCGTCGTACTCTTCGGCATCCGTGTTTTTATCTTTGTAAAGTGGATCGCGCCATTGGAACGAGCGTCGCAGCGGCAGATGGCTCTGCTCGTCCATCTGGATCGTGATGGACTCATTTTGCGCAGAGATCAACGTGACCTGTTCGGCCATGTGGCGTTCCGCCATCGTTTGCCCCTCGTAGACCAGGATGGTGTTCGGATCTTTGAGCCAGACTTTAACAGCAGTTTCAATCGAGTGGTCGCGGCGACGCAGATAGTCTTCCAGCAGATCTTTCTGCATCGGTTTCTTGCCACGATAGGTCACCTCCCACCCATCGCGTCCGA
>Ga0074044_10003717_pt1 | contig 12885 bp, 13 predicted proteins | sample BogForMeECP23OM1_FD_94443 | JGI IMG/M metagenome (GOLD analysis project Ga0074044, IMG submission 94443) | Bog forest soil microbial communities from Calvert Island, British Columbia, Canada - Bog Forest MetaG ECP23OM1 | ecosystem: Environmental > Terrestrial > Soil > Wetlands ...
GCAACCCGTGCGACTTGTCGAACTCGTAATCCTGAAGCGAGTAAATGATGTCGAAGCCCACGAGCCACAACACGACCGCCAACGCAAGAACGATCGGCTGCAGGCCAACACGCGCTGCCTGTTCCCAAGCCCAAAAGGAATCAGGCGACGAGAACATGTCCGCGGGTGACGCAAAGCCGAATTCTCCTTTCACTGCCAGCCACGCGCCCACGGGTGCGAGCGCGAGCGCGAGGCCGAGGAAAACGTGCGTGTAATCCGTGAACCGCTTCGTCAGCGAATAAAAACAAATCACCAACAGCGCGACCGGCGACAAATAAAAACACAGCGGATTCAGGAGACGACTAACGGCGATCAAACCTGCGCCGCTTAACAGGCAAAGCATCCATGCGCTGAACAAAGAAATCTGGCCGGCGGGCAAATGGCGGTTGGCCGTGCGCGGATTCAGCGCGTCGGACTTGCGGTCCACGATACGGTTGAATGCCATCGCGCCCGTTCGCGCGCAAACCATCGCGGCGAGAACCAGTCCAAACGTGCGCCAGCCCGGCCAGCCGCGATTATCGCGCGCGGCGACGGCCATGGCCGCCAGCGCGAATGGCAGGGCGAAGGCCGTGTGCGAGAAGCGCACGAAGGAAGCCCATTTTTTGATTAAGGAAAACATTTTTTCAACCACGGATGAACATAGATGGACACGGATATGGGAAAATTATCGGTCGGGAAGGCGCGTCACTCCGTGCGCGCCGTGCTTGGTGTTTTGACGGGCGGCGGGCAGAGGACTGCCCGCCCTACCAATCAATCCGTGTTTATCCGTGTTCATCCGTGGTCACTCTTTTTCTTCGGCCCAGCGCGGCGCGAGCTTGTTCGGCAGGCCGAGATGGTCCAGCACGCGCGCGACCACTGTGTCCACCACTTCCTGAATTGTTTTCGGGTTTGCGTAAAAACCCGGGTTCGCCGGCAAAATGGTTGCGCCGGCCAGCAGTAGCAGTTCCATGTTTTTGACGTGAACGAGGCTCAACGGCGTTTCGCGCGGAACAAGAATCAGTTTTTTCCTTTCCTTCAGCACCACGTCGGCAGCGCGCAATAAAACATCCTCACTGTAACCGTGCGCAATGCGGCCCATCGTGCCCATCGTGCAGGGAATGACCACCATCGCGTCCGGCGGGTTCGAGCCGCTGGCGAACGGTGCGTTCATGCTTTTGACATTGTGCGTCTTCACGCCGTCGGGCAGGCGCAGGCCGCCGGGCAGTTCCCCGGCGATGACCTGTTGCGCGTAATTGCTCGTCACGACGTGGATTTCATGCGCGCGAGGATCCAAATTATCGAGCAGACGTTGCGCGTAAAGCGCGCCGCTGGCTCCGGTGATGGCAACGAGTATTTTCACCGCGTGAATCATGCCGCAAGCGTGCGCCGCAAACAAGCCGCGTGAGTGAATCGTCCTCGTCGTCGTCCGCGTTCTCGTAATCGAACCATGAAATTCGAGGACGAGGACGAGAACGAGGACGATTGGAGTTTATCAAAACAGCTTGAGTCCGGTTTCCCCATCCGCACAATGGCTGCGTGTCCAGGTCACTGGCAATCATATTCGTCACGGCGATTCTTCTGGCGGGATGTGCCACCACACCAAACCCGCCGGAAGAAGTCATTTCGTCGCCGCCGGTCATGTCCAATGAGGCACCTTCATTGAACTGGTCGGATGCCAACCTCGTTAAAAAATTCTCCACCTCACGGGCAATCAGGCCGGGAACGCCGGCAGCCCGGACCAATCCGTCACCCGCCGCGCCGGTGACGACGTGGACTTCGCTCAATCGCTGGGCCGCTGAAAACAAGATCGGCCAACCACATTTGATATCCCGCACGCCCGTGGCCACATACGCCATTGGGACGGCGAACGGCACGGTGGTTTTGGACATCGGCAGCCGCGAAGTGAGCTGGAATGGCACGGAAATTCAACTCGGGTTCGCCCCGGAATTCATTGACGACCAGGTTTTCATCCACGGCCTCGATTTGCAGAAAAATCTTGAACCTCTTTTGCTCGGATCCCCGCCGGCATTTGGCAATCGCGTCATCGTGATTGACCCCGGCCATGGCGGCTCCAACGTCGGCACCCACAGCGTCCTCGACGGCCGGTTTGAAAAAGAATTCACGCTCGACTGGGCAAAACGTCTCGCGCCGTTGCTCGAAACAAATGGCTGGAAAGTTTTTTTGACGCGGACAAGCGACGTAACCGTGTCGAATTCAGACCGTGTCGTTTTCGCCGAGGCGCATCATGCGGATGTGTTTATCAGCCTGCATTTTAATTCGACTTTGGACCAGGATAAAAAAACCAGCGGTCTTGAAACCTATTATATTACGCCGACAGGAATGCCTTCGACTTTGACACGTGGTTTTGCCGACCTGTGGTCGGAACATTTGCCGAATAACGCTTTTGATGCGCAAAATCTCCAACTCGCTGTCCGTGTCCACAGCGCATTGTTGCGCGCGACGGGCCTTGAAGATCGCGGCGTCCGTCATTCGCGGTTCGACACGGTTTTGCGCGGACAAAATCGCCCGGCGATTTTGATTGAAGGCGGTTATCTGTCGAATCCGCACGAGGCCAAACTGATCGAAAACCCGGAGTTTCGCCAAAAGCTTGCTGAGGCCGTCGCAGACGCACTGCGGTAAAACAAAATGAGAAGGGAAAATGACTTTGAGTGGAGCGTATTTTCAAAATCAGGTTGAAGCCGCGGAGCGGCGGGAGACAGTAGCCCACGGCGGCAGCCGTGGGTTGTGTCGTTCCCAATTATCAGCCCCGGGAGGGGTGAAAGATTCGATGTCAGGACGTAATTTTCTGCCGCCCCACCGGGGCGGGATTATTTTTGTCCGATTATCCCACGGCTGCCGCCGTGGGCTACTTTCTTGCGCGCTTCCGGCGCTGAAGAGGGTCATCTGATGTTGCTCAATAAAATGATTGCGCGTGCCAATGACTTCTATCGAAAGTCGGAAAGCTGAACCCCATGCCATCCTCCATCCTCCATCCTCGTCGCGCCGAAGCAAAGCGAAGGCGGACTCCATCCTCGCACATTCTCGTCACCGGCGGCGCGGGTTTCATCGGGTCGCACCTCGTCGAGCGTTTGCTGGCCGATGGCAAAAGGGTGGTCGTCATTGACGATCTTTCCACCGGCAGCCTGGAAAATCTACGCGCGGTCAAATCGCATCCGCGCCTGCGCGTGGTCCAATCCAGAATTTCCGCGTGTCGCGAACTGCCGAAACTGGCCGCGAACGCGGAATTCATTTTTCATCTGGCGGCGACCGTTGGCGTCGAACTGGTGGTAAAATCCGCGTTGAGCGTTTTGGAATCGAGTTTTCACGAGACGCAAATTTTGCTGCGGGCCGCCGCGGCCAGGCGCACGCCGTTGCTGTTGACCTCGACTTCGGAAGTTTACGGCAAGAGTCAAAGACCCGCGTTTGGCGAGGACGACGATTTGCTCATCGGTCCGCCCGGACAATCGCGCTGGAGTTACGCGTGCTCGAAACTCACCGACGAATTTCTGGCGCTGGCTTATGCGCGGGAAAAATCGCTGCCGGTCATCATCGCGCGGCTGTTCAACACCGTCGGGCCGCGCCAGACCGGGCGTTACGGCATGGTGCTGCCCCGGTTCATCGGCGCGGCCAAAAAGGGTGAACCGGTGAAAGTTTTCGGTGATGGCGCGCAAACGCGGTGTTTCTGCCACGTCGGCGACGCCGTGGAAGCGCTGGTGCGGCTGCAAAATTGTCCGAAGGCGCGCGGCGAAATTTTCAACGTGGGCGGCACGGAGGAAGTCAGCATCCTCAAACTGGGGCGGCTGGTGGTGAAAACGCTGGATTCAAAATCGAAGATTCAACTCGTGCCGTATGCCAAAGCCTATCCGCCTTCGCCCAAGGGCTTCGGCGCGATCCCGCATGGCGGGATGCCGGGGTTTGATGATATGCGTCGCCGTAAACCGATGGTGAAAAAGCTCGAACGCTTCGTGAAGTTCCGTCCGCGCACCCCCTTGCGCGAAATTATCCGGCTGACGGCCGAAAATCAAAGGTAGGGCCGCGCTGCTGCGCGGCCATCATACCCGGCGGCGCAGCAACGCCGCCCTACCGAAACATCACCCCTTCGCGCGAGAGGAGTTCGCGCTTCCAGTTCAATCCACCGGAGAACCCGCCCAGTTTTTTGTTCGCGGCCAGCACGCGGTGACACGGAACCAAAACCGGAATTGGATTTGTCCCGCACGCACCGCCGACGGCACGAACGGCCCTCGGGCTGCCAATGGCGCGGGCAATTTCGCCATAGCTTTTGGTCTGGCCACGGGCGATTTTTCGCAAGGTGTTCCAAACCTTCCGTTGAAACGTTGTGCCGTTGGACAAATCCAGCGGCGGAAATATCTTGGCCGGACGTCTGGCGAGAACATTTTTCAGCGCGGCAGCGGTTGCGCGATGCCAGCGGCGGATTGGGGCAGGGACGCCAATGAGTTTGACGGCTCGCGGGGACGCTCGCCCCACCCGCGGGAAATCCAATTCCGCCAGTCCTTTTTCCGAATAACGCGCGACAAATTGGCCGTCGCGCGTGGCAATTAGCAGTTCGACCAATAAAGTTCTCATTCAATGATTGTGCACAACGACTGACAAGATGCCGAGTAGTACGAGGAGCAGCACGACTGCGAGCGTGATGAAGCGGTTGCGCGCAACGCGCTTCTCGTAGCGCATCGGACGCAGGCCATGCACGCCACCGGCGGCCAGATAGGCGACGAGCCGCGGATTGTTCGTGGTCGGCCGGCGGAAATGGTTCCGGATGCGGTTGAACAGCGCGGGCAAATCGTATTTGCGGACACCCAGTTCGTTGAACTGGTCGGGCGCGGCGGTCTCCTCGGTGTCGGACAAGGGTTTTACCTCTTCGAAAACCGGCTCATGCATCGGCGGCGGCGGAGACGGGGCTGGTTCGTGCGCGCGGGCGATGGTCGCACCGTGCGGAATGGCGGTGGAACGAAATTTCGGAGTGGGCGCGCGCTGAAGTTGCGTATCGAGCTTCTTGATTTCGGTTTCGAGGGCGGCAATCTGGTCGTTGAGCGCGCGCGAACGGTCGGAAAGCGGGTCATTTTTTTTCTTCGCGGGCCCCATACAACAATTTCAGCGCCGCATCAAAACGGCAACCAGCACGCCCAGCGCGGCCAAGGCAATCAACACCAGCGGCCAGGTCATCGCCAGACCAAATTTGCACAGCTCGCCAAAACTGGCATTGGCGAACGGCAACCGCTCGGGTTCGGGCGCTGGCGCTGCGTCGTCGCCGCCACCCTTTTCGCCGTCCAGGACGGAAAATTTGAGCCGGGCGGCGTTCCATTCCATGCGCGCGTTTTCGATGGTGGTGAGGCCGCGGGTGAGTTCGATGCTGAAATTGTCCTTCGTCCACGCTTCGTCGTGGATGGCCTGGATTTTATCGAGCGCGTCGCGAAAATCGGCCACGGTCTTGACCATTTGCTCGGCGTCGCGGCGGGCATTGAACTCGGCTTCTTCGAGCAGGCCGAGGCCGCGCGTGAGATGGTGAATCATTTCCTGGCGGCCGGTTTGAAATTCCGTCTGGCGGCGGCGCAATTCCTCGAGCGCGGCGCGTTCGCGCTCCAAATCATCCTGCGCGCGTTTCAACTCGGCGAGTTTTTGCTGCGCCTCGACGACCTTGCGATCCACCTCGTCGCGCGTCGGCGCGCGGAGCGGGTCGTTGGGTGCGGGCGTGCCGTAAGGCGATTTTTGCGCTTGAAAATCCGTGTCCACAAACTCCGTTGCATCGTAATCAGAAGCCATGGGGCGACTTTAGTCCCGCGGCGCGAAAGTGTAAAGTGTGTTTGCGCTTGTCAGCGTGGAGAGCGAGGCCTAAAGTGCGCCCGTCAGTGACGCAATTTGAACTTTTGACATGATTGAGCTGATTCAGTTTCCGTGGAGTCCGTTCTGCATTGTTCAACGGCGCATCCTGGAGTTTGCCGGAGTCCGCTTCAAAATCACCAACATCCCCAACCAGGACCGCTCGCTCGTTTGGAAACTGACCAAGCAGCGTTATTACGGCGTACCCATCATCAAGGACGGCAAAAACGTCATTTTCGAAATCAGCGACGATTCCCAGGTCGTAGCCAAATATCTGGACGAGGAACTCGAACTCGGCCTGTTCCCCAACAAATGGTGCGACGTCCAGTCCATCCTCTGGCGCTGCATTGAAAATGAAATCGAGGGCGCGACGTTCCGGCTCAACGACATTTACTGGAAGGAAAATGTGCCCGCGCCGGACCAGCTCGATTTTCTCCGGTTCAAGGAACGCAAATTTGGCCGCGGCTGCCTCGACCAGTGGCGCCAGGACCAGAAATTCTGGCTTCAGCAACTCGAAGAACGCCTGTTGCCGTTCGAGATGATGCTGACGCACCTGCCGTTCATCCTCGAAGACCGCCCGCGTTTTGTGGACTTCGATTTGTTCGGCATGCTCGAAAATTTTCTCTATTCCGGCCATTACCGCCTGCCCGAGCGGCACAAGCAAATCCAGTCCTGGCATCGCCGGATGAAGAAGGTCAAACACACCGATTTCAGCGCGTGAAAAATTACATCATCGACACCAACGTCCTCCTTCACGATCCCAATTCCCTGCTGAGCTTCGCGGACAACCACGTCCTGATTCCCATTGAAGTCATCGAGGAAATTGACCGCTTCAAGCGCGAGTCCAGCGAACTGGGCCAGAATGCGCGCAGCGTGTCGCGGATGCTCGACGGTTTCCGCGGCGAGGGCAGCCTGAGCGAAGGCGTGAAATTGCCCAACGGCGGCAAATTACAAATCACCTTTCAAAAGAACGGCCATGTCAATGGCGATGCCCACGTCAATGGCAACAGCGTGGACAACCGGATACTTTCACTCGCCGCGAGCATTCAAAAAGCGCAGCCGAAAAATCCGACGATCCTCGTCAGCAAGGACATCAACCTGCGCATCAAGGCCGACGCGCTGGGTTTGCAGGCCGAGGATTACGAAACCGACCGTGTGTTCATTACCGACCTTTACACCGGCGTGATGGGAATGGCCGTCGCCACGAACAAAATGGCCGCGTTCCGCGCCAGGGGCGAATTGGAACTGGAATCCGGCAAACAATATTCTCCGAACGAATATTGCACGCTCACCGACGAAACCAATCCCAAACGCACCGCGCTGACCAAGGTGGACGCCACCGGCACAAAGCTGATTCCAATCATTGACTGCCGCGAAGGGGTTTGGGGCATCAAGCCGCGCAACCGCGAACAGCATTTTGCCTTCGACGCGCTGCTCGATGACCGCGTCAAACTCGTCACGCTCATGGGCAAGGCCGGCACCGGCAAAACGCTTCTGGCGATGGCCGCCGGATTGAAGCGCGTCGTGCTCGACCGCGAATTCCGCCGGCTCGTCGTCGCGCGCCCGACGATTTCGATGGGCAAGGAACTGGGCTTTTTGCCCGGGTCGCTCGAGGAAAAACTCGCGCCGTGGATGCAGCCGATTCACGACGCGCTCGAAATGTTGAGCGACCTGAACATGGGGCACGACCATCGCCGCAGCACCGACCTCATGCGCTCCGGCAGCATCGTGGTGGAGGCGCTCAGCTACATTCGCGGACGCAGCATCGCGAACCAGTTCATGATCATTGACGAGGCGCAAAACCTGACGCCGCTCGAAGCCAAGACCATCATCACGCGCGTCGGCAACGGCACCAAAATCATCTTCACCGGCGACCCGTACCAGATTGACAACCCCTACGTGGACTCGTCATCGAATGGATTTAATTACATCGTCAGCCGGTTCCGCAGCGAAGCCATCGCCGCGCACATCGAATTGCAAAAGGGCGAACGCTCTGAACTCGCCGAACTGGCCGCCAACATTTTGTAGATTTTGTCAGTTGACAAACGGCCGTTGCGGTCGAAATTCCTGGTAGAGCTGGATTGGGCGCTAAGGGCGTCTTCAGCGGGAAATTATGATCTCAAACGAGCGACCATCACCTTACGGACGGGCTCCTTATGGGCAGCCCAAACCGCCGGTCAACGAAGACACGCTGAAGAGCGAGAAGATTCAAATCGAGCGCAAAACCTTCGTTTTCACGCTCAAGGAAAATCCGCGCGGCCGGTTCCTGCGCATCACCGAAGACGTCGGCGGGCGGCGCGACACCATCATCATCCCGTCCACCGGTTTGGAGGATTTCAAAAAGCTCCTCGAAGAAATGGTGAAAGCGTCGAACGAAATACCAACGAAGAGCAACCCGCAGGAAATGACGTAAGGAGACCCTGGTTTTTCGGAACGCGCCTCCTGCCGGCGGCGCTTACAAATTTTTTCGGGTGGTTTTCTTCCTCAATTTCACCCGCGCCGCGTCGCCCCAAAGACTTTCCAAATCGTAACGCGCGCGCGCGTCCTGCCGCATGATGTGGACAATCACATCAAAAAAATCCAGCACCACCCATGCGCCATGCACCGTGCCGTCCACCGCGCGCGGCCGCACGCCGTGCTCCGCGCGCAACTGGTCGGTGATTTCGTCCACAATCGCGCGCAAGTGCGGTTCGCTCGTGCCGGACGCAATCACAAAATAATCCGTCACCGACGACAAATCACGCACGTCGAGGATGACAACGTTTTCCGCCTTTTTGTTGTCCGCGAATTCGCGGCAAAGCCGGGCAAGTTTTCTGGAATCCATATTCGCCGGGAGAATTTAACCACGGATGGGCACGGATGGACACGAATAAATTTTTGGGCCTGAAATCCTCCTCGTTTTCGTCCTCGTCCACCGTCCTCGGTTGTTCGAGTACGAGAACGAGGACGACCCGTCTTCGCTGTGCTTCCGTCTTCGCACTGCTACGCCGGGACAAGCCGCCGCGGCAGGGGAGGAGGAGGATCGGTCAACGATAAAGCCGGCTATTGCGAATGGCTTCCGCCACGGGCGGCGGCACGAGATGGTCAACCGGCAAACCCGCCTTCACCCGGGCGCGGATTTCCGACGATGACACGCCCAGCGGGAAACCCCTGAGCATTCGTCCGCGAAACGGTGGCGGGAAATTCGCCGCCGCACCGCCCGGTCGCGGAATCGCGACAAATTCCGCGAGCCTCGCCAATTCGCCGGCTTCGCGCCATTCGTTGAGTTTTGCCGCGTTGTCGGCGCCGATGAGATAAAACAACTGCGCCTTCGGGAATCGTTTCACGAAGTCGCGCAGGGTTTCGATGGTGTAGGAAACGCCGCCCCGACGAATTTCCTGGTCGTCCACTTCACAATTTGTTTTGCCCGCGAGCGCGAGCCGCAGCCATTGCCGGCGGGCGGATGCCGGCGCGGGCTGGCTTTCCGGCTTGAACGGCGATTGCGCCGCCGGAATGAAAAACAGCCGGTCCAGGCCCAGTTCCTCCACTGCCGCCTGCGCGACGAGCAGATGTCCCAGGTGAACCGGGTCAAACGAACCGCCAAATAAACCGATTTTCATTTATTCTGGAGGGCACTGCTTCGTCAGTGCCCCATTCAATTATATCGAGGCATCGACGAAGCGATGCCTTCCAAAGTCTGCTTCGTCAGTGCTCTGATTTCATTTATCGTGCCAAACCAGGACATTCGATTCACCTGCATAAGGCCAATCTTCCGGCCTTGTCGCAAGGCCTTTTCGCACGGGGTTCCGCCAAACATAATCCCATTTCTCAGAATAACTCTCGCCGCGCCGCAATTGTGTGTCCCAAAAATCAAGCTGCCAGACGGGTTGTTCGTCGGGTCGCGGCCGGCGTAAAGAAACCTGACTCTTCCAAAACTTCATCCAGCACCTTAAGCTCACCAACAAATCACGCGGTGCGCAGAAAAAGTGAATGTGGTCGGGCATGATGACATAACGTCCAACCCGCCACGTATCCGCCTGTTTCCAGGTGGAGAGAATAACGTTTGCTGCATCTGTTTTGGCAAGGATGGGTTTTCGTTGGTGGGCGTTGACCGTGACAAAGACAATAACAACTTGATTGCCTCGTTGAAAAACCGGCTGGTGAACGGGATGTTTGCGCCCGATTTCTCCGTGTGATTGCAATCCCGGCATAATTTTTAGTTGGGGCACTGACGAAGCAGTGCCCTCCAAATTTTTAACAACAACGCCGCACGCCATTGAACCGCTGTTCGGTGGCTTCAACGTAAATCAGCTGCGCGGCTTTGTCGTAGCCGCGAACGCGAGTTCGCGGAACATCCGCGTTTTCACAAACGCGGCTACATTCGCACTGCTGCGCGCGTTCCAGATGCGATTCGCCGGACCATTCCTTCGCCAGCGCCAGCGCCAAGGCGGCCATGCCAGCCGCACCACTGAACCTGCGCCCCCCTTCCAACACCGCGTAATCCGGCAGCCAGACCGGTTCCGTCTCGTGCAACACCGCCGGTTTGCGCCGCGACAGCAGCAAAAACCACTCACGCAAGCTTAACAAAACAATCGCGATGACGAGAGCCAGAAAAATTCCGGCAACGATGGCGTCGAGGAGGTTGTTGAACCGGAGCGTGCGGTTCGCGTGCAACTCCTTTTGAGCGGCGTCCATGGCGGCCACATCGCCCGCAGCGTTTGCGTTGTCGAGCGCCTTTTGCAGGGCGGGTGTTTTTTCGGCCAGCATTTGCGCCTGCGCCAGAAATCCGATGCGTGCGTCGGGATGGAAGATTTTTTCCACGCCGGCAGTAAAGGTCACCGCCACCAGCCAGATGAGGGGAATCAATGTGATGAGCGCCAGTCCCGGTTTGCCCGTTGCTTTCGGAGGGGCGAGCTCTGCGAGCCCCTGACTTTCCGTGGGTCCTGGAATTTCAGGGCGTCGCAGAGCTCCGCCCTCCGGTTGCAACTGCATTTTCAAAATGATGGTCGTGGCCAGGCACAGCGCAATGGCGGCAAGCATCTGGTTGGCGATGCCAAACAGCGGCCAGAGCGAGTTGACGCCGCCCAGCGGGTCGCGCACGCCTTGAATCAAAAAGCATCCCCACGCGCCGACCATCAGCGCGGCGGCGACCGGCGTGGCGAGGAAATTTTTCGGATCGCCGAGCGGTTTCCAGGCACGGCCAATGATGTTTTGCAACAGGTAACGTCCCACGCGGGTGCCGGCATCAACCGTTGTCAGGATGAACAGGGCCTCGAACATGATGGCGAAGTGATACCAGAGGTCGAGCCCGCGACCGTTGACGGCCTTGGAGAAAATGTGCGCCATGCCGACCGCCAGAGTGGCCGCGCCGCCGGTGCGGCCGAACAGGGTTTTCTCGCCCAGTCCATTCGCGAGCGAATCCATTTGTTCCACCGTCACGGGAAAATTGAGCGCGGAAACTTTCGCCACGGTCGCGGCGGGATCGCCCTTGACGTTCATGCTGAAATAGACGCCGGGTTCCAAGGCGCAGGCGGCGATGAGCGCCATGATGGCCACGAATGATTCACAACACATCGCGCCGTAACCGATGGACCGCGCATAGCTTTCGCGCGTGATGAGCTTGGGCGTTGTGCCGCTGGCGATGAGGGTGTGAAAACCGGAAATCGCGCCGCACGCGATGGTAATGAAGCAAAATGGAAAAATCTTGCCGGCAACGATGAGACCGGAACCGTCGGTAAACCGCGTGAGCGCGGGCAGCTGTAGATTGGGCAATACGAGCAGGATGCCGAACGCGAGCGCGAAAATAGTGCCGAGCTTCATGAACGTGCTCAAATAATCGCGCGGCGCGAGCAGCAACCATACCGGCAGACTGCTGGAGATGACGCCGTAGCCAATGATGATCCAGGCGATGGTAATGTCGCGCAGGCCGAAGAACTGCGACCCGTGCGGACTCTGGTAAACCAGCTTGCCGCCCCATACCGCGAGCAGCAGCAGCGTAACGCCGAAGGTTGAGGCTTCCAGAATCTTTCCGACGCGCACAAAGCGCATGTAACAGCCCATCAACAGCGCGATGGGAATGGTCGCGCCCACGGTGAAAATGCCCCAGGGACTTTCGGCGAGCGCTTTGACAACCACGAGCGCCAACACGGCAAGCAGAATCACCAGAATGGCCAGGATCGCCAGCACCGCGATGAAACCCGCCGGAGCACACAATTCCTCCTTCACCATCTGGCCGAGCGATTTGCCGTCCCGCCGCATCGAGCAAAACAAAATGACGAAGTCCTGCACCGCACCGCCGAGCACGACACCGATGAGAATCCACAACGTCCCCGGCAGATAACCGAATTGTGAGGCGAGCACAGGCCCGACCAGCGGTCCCGGCCCGGCAATTGCCGCGAAGTGATGGCCGAAAACAATCCATTTGTTCGTCTTCACGAAATCCCGACCGTCGTCGTGAACGACGCACGGCGTGGCGCGGCGGTCGTTGAGCGCGAGCAGGCGCGCGGCAATCCATCTGGAGTAAAACCGGTAGCCGATGGCGTAGGTGCAAACCGCTGCGATGAGAATATAGGCGGAGTTGACCGGCTCGCTCCGGCGAAACGCCAGCGTGGCATACGCGGCCGCGCCGGCCAGGGCGAGCAGGAGCCAGAAAAGTGAAGCCAAAACCTTTTTCATGCCGGATGGTTTGCCGCCAATTTACGATTTACGATTTACGATTTACGAGAGTAAAGTTTGCGCATGCGCAAATCGCAAATCGCAAATCCAAAATCCGCATGACCCGTCACTGCCACAACTGCGGCGAGGAATGGACACTGACCGGCCAGCCGGGGCGCGGCGAGAGCTGCATGAAATGCCGGGCCGACCTGCGCGTTTGCCTGAATTGCGCGCACTACGACCCGCGCGCGGCCCAACAATGCCGCGAGCGCCGGGCCGAGCCGGTGCAGGAAAAGCACGTGGGCAATTTCTGCGAGTATTTTGAGTTCGTCCGCCGGACTTGGACGCCGAAGGCCGGGAACAACCAGCGCAAAGCCGCCGCACGCGAGCAATTGAAAA
>Ga0074044_10003718_pt1 | contig 12885 bp, 10 predicted proteins | sample BogForMeECP23OM1_FD_94443 | JGI IMG/M metagenome (GOLD analysis project Ga0074044, IMG submission 94443) | Bog forest soil microbial communities from Calvert Island, British Columbia, Canada - Bog Forest MetaG ECP23OM1 | ecosystem: Environmental > Terrestrial > Soil > Wetlands ...
GTCCAGGCCCATCATTTTGAACTTCGCCCGGCCGCACTTCAGCTCGACCCAATCGCTGTCGAGCGACGTCAGCGCGACTTCATCGCCTTCGGTCTCGCGCACGATTTCGAAAAGCTTGCGCGCATTGAGCGTGAGGCTTTTTTCCTTGCCGGAACATGCGACCCGGGTGCGGATTCCGACTTCGAGGTCGGTCGCGCTCAAAGTCAGCGCATTTCCGTTGGGTTCGATAAGGACATGGCCGAGTATCGGAACCGTCGTGCGCCGTTCCACGATGCCCTGCACCAGTCCCAAACCGCTAAGCAGCGAAGCGCGCTCGATGGAGAGTCCCATGAATTGTTAGCCCGTCTTCCTATTTCTGGATCTTAGATCTCTAAAAGAGAATAGCAGTAATAGCAGGAGTTGTGGATTTGTTGATTGATCGCGCAAACGCCCGAAAAGGAAAGCCGATCGATCGCTGAAAAGTTGTCAGCGGAAAAGCGGCTGACCGACAGGGCCGGCCCGGTGCGCACCGGCCCTGTCGATATCGATAGCCTTATGCCCACTTCCTCCACAGCCTCCTCCACATCGATTCACGTGGCATTGGCGCGAATCGATTTAAGCTCGCGCTCGATTTTTTCGATCGAGAGCCGAAATGCCGAATCACTGGTGACGCGCCGCGTGATCAGGTTGTAGGCGTGAATCACCGTTGAATGATCGCGCCCGAAATGCTCGCCGATCGTCGGAAACGAGCTGTCGGTCAGCTTGCGGCACAGGTACATCGCCACTTGACGGCAAAACGCGATGTGCTGGGTGCGCTTCTTCGACTTCAATTCCGCCAGGCGGATGTGGAAAAAATCCGCAACCGTCCGCTGGATCGATTCGACGTCCGGCTTCGCGTCGGGATTTCGAATGAGATCCTGCAGCGCCTGGCGCGCGAAGTCCACGGTGATTGCCGATTTCTCCATCGAGGCCAGCGCCACCAGCCGGGTCAGGCATCCCTCCAGCTCGCGCACGTTCGACGAGACACTCTGCGCGATATACATCGCGACTTCCGGCGCGAGGCGCAGACCATCGAGCACCGCCGCCTTTTTCTGCACGATCGCCACTCGCGTCTCGAGGTCGGGCGGGGCGATGTCGGCGATCAGTCCCGACTCGAACCGATTGCGCAGCCGCTCCTCGAGCCCGGGGATTTCGCGAGGAACTTTGTCCGAAGTCAGAATGATCTGATGCCGCTCGGCATGAAGCGCGTTGAAAGTATGGAAGAATTCCTCCTGGGTGCGCTCGCGGCCGGCCAGGAACTGCACGTCGTCGAGGATCAACGTATCGACCCGGCGAAATTTCTCGCGAAACTCGCCCATCTTGTCGCGGCGCAGCGAATTGATCAGCTCGTTCATGAAAATTTCGGCCGGCATGAACAGCACTTTCCTCGGCCGATCGCCACTGGCCCAGATATGGTGCCCGATTGCGGTTACCAGGTGAGTCTTGCCCAGGCCCACCCCGCCATAAATGAAAAGCGGGTTGTATTTCTCGCCCGGCTGGTTGGCGACCGCCTGCGCCGCGGCATGCGCGAACTGATTGGCCGATCCCACCACGAACTCCGCGAAACTGTAGCGCGGGTCCAGGCTCGGATGCCGATCTCCACGCGGCGCGGCTGCAACCGTCGCACGATTTGCCGCGGCCGCCTTGCCGTTGGCACTTCCGTTTCCGTTGCCGTGGCCATTGCCCGGGCGTTGATGCGGCGTCGCCAATCCATTCTCCATGAGAGTCAGCCTTACCTCCATTTCCTCGCCTGCCTCCGCCGACAGCGCCGCGCGCATCAGGCTGAGGTAACGATCGTTGATCCAATCGCGGAAAAACCGATTGGGCGCCTCGATTGTGACGGTCGATCCTTGATGAGCGATAAAATTGAGAGGCCCAATCCACGTCTCATAGCCGACCTGACCCAGCTCATCGCGGATGCGGTCAGCGGCCCTTTGCCACAAACCATTCATATCGTTCCCCCTCAAGAAAACCGGACCGCCGACTGCGGTCCGGAACTAGCGCGCGGCATCGAATGCCACGCGAATTACGCACAAGCTTATCCACATCTGTGGATAACACCCATTTCTCTCGTTAGAGCCGACAATTTGATGGCGCTACACGCCGGACTATCAACTTGTCCGGGGTTTCGATCGGTTCTGTTAGGTTCGAATGTCTGAGCGAAAATGCGAACGATATGCACACGCTTCGAAGCCATGTCCCGACGAGCCGAGGTTAGAAGTATGCGGCCAAGGCAACGTGATAAACTTATTTCACGATCAGGACAAGCGCGGAAAAAATTTTGTCGCTATGCAGGCGGATCGAAAAGGAAATTTTTCGTGCGCGCGATCGCGCGCCGCGCGTACGAAATTTCACGCCGCCCGCGCGATCGCGTGTATCTGCTCTGGAAGCCGTCGCGCGCGATCGCAAATTTTCGCGTCGCGGCGCAATTCGGTCTCATTATGACGCGTGCAATCGAATTTTTCTTCGCGATCGTAAAAAATTTTTTTGATCCGCCGGATTCTCAGGAGAATCGCGATGACTTCACGCAAAAAATCAGATGAACTCTTCAATCGCGCCAGTGTTAAGATTCCTGGTGCGGTGAATTCTCCCGTTCGCGCGTGGAAGGCCGTCGGCGCGAAGCCAATTTTTATCGAAAGTGGCAGCGGTGCAACTTTGATCGACGCCGACGGCAACCGTTTTCTCGACTACGTCTGCTCTTACGGCCCCGCGATCCTCGGACATGCCCATCCGCGCGTCACCCAAGCCATCGCCGAGCAGGCGCGACTTGGTCTGGGCTTCGGCGCGCCGACGCGGCTGGAGGTCGAGCTCGCGGAATTGATCTCATCGGCGATCAAATGCGCACAAAAAGTGCGACTGGTCAGTTCAGGAACGGAAGCCGGGCTCACTGCGCTCAGGATCGCGCGCGCGGCGACCGGGCGTCCGAACATAATAAAGTTTGACGGCTGCTATCACGGGCATAGCGACTCGATGCTGGTGCGCGCCGGTTCCGGCAGTATGACTTTCGGTCAACCCGACAGCGCCGGCGTTCCATCGGCGCTGGCCGCGATGACGATGGTTGCACGATATAACTCGATTGAGACAGTCGAAAGTTTATTTCGCGCCGCGCCTGACAAGATCGCCGCCGTGATCGTCGAGCCCGTCGCCGCCAACATGGGCGTCGTAAATCCCGACCCCGGCTCGCTGAAAGCTCTGGCCGAAATCGCGCACCACAACGGCGCCCTTCTGATCTGTGACGAGGTTATATCCGGGTTCAGGCTCTGCTTCGGATCGGTTGCTGAAAGCATGGGCATCGCGCCCGACCTCATCATGCTCGGGAAAATCATTGGCGGCGGGATGCCGGTGGGGGCAGTTGCCGGTCCGGCCAAGATCATGGACTTGCTCGCACCGCTTGGTCCGGTCTATCAGGCGGGAACGTTGTCGGGAAATCCGCTTTCCGTTCGCGCCGGGCTCGAAACGCTTTGCATTCTCAGGGAAACCAACCCGTACGCCGCGCTCGACGCCGCCGGCGCGCGTCTTGAAGCCGGACTTCGCGACGCTCTGAAAAAAAATGGCGAGGCGGGATGCGTCAATCGTGCAGGATCGTTGCTGACGGTGTTCATCGGTCCCGAGCGCGTACGCGACGCCGACGAGGCTCGCGCGTGCGACCCCGGCAAGTTCGCGAAGTTTTTCCATGGGATGCTCGATCGCGGGATAAATATACCGCCGTCGCAGTTCGAGGCCATGTTCCTATCGACGGCGCATACCAACGCCGACATCGACCGCGCTATTGCCGCCGCTCACGAATCTCTCGCGTCGATGCGATAATGATCGAATACGAGGTGAATTACCGTTGCCGTTGATCTCCGGAAAGTACGCGCGGCCGCTTGCGATGGCGCTGGAGATCCCGATGTCGCCGATCGCCGGGGGCGTGTTTGGCCATTACATCGACGAATACTTTCACACCGAGCCATGGTTTACCGGCATTCTCGCATTCGCGGGCTTCATTCACTCGATTTTGACGATCATCAGGATCGCCAGGGAAATGCCCCCCAGTTCGGAAGGCTAGCGAGGCGGCGGTGCGAAACGATCAGATTCCGACGATCCCGGCGATTCAGCGGATGAACGTCATCCTGGTGGCTGTCACCGCGATCATTCTCCTTTATTTCGACTCAAGCGCTGCCGCCCTGGGATGTCTTCTCGGTGGCGCAATCGTGATCGCGAACCTATGGCTGCTCAGCCTTCTCGGCGCGGCGATTCTTTCGGCCGCCGGCGCGGGCATCTCCGGGACCGCCGCCAAGTTTGGCGTGATGGCGATACCACTGAAGATGCTGATCGTGCTTGGCCTCGTCTATCTTCTATTCAAACGCACCCACGTTGACGGTCTGGGATTCGCGCTCGGAGTCTTGACTCAGATGACAGCTGCAATTATTGAAACCGGGCGTGCTTCGCTCCGCGGTGCCAGCTAAGATTGCCGCGGCGGAGATAATTCCTTGCAGCAGTCGATAAACTTTCTCGAAATGATCGGTGGGGGCAAAATCCCCGAGGTTGTGGTTGGAACCTGGCTGGTGATGGGGATCCTGCTGATTTTCGCATTGCTCGCACGACGATCCCTGGCCAGCGCGGCCGACCCGCTCGTTCCCGACGACAAGATCACGGTGCTCTCGGTTGCGGAGACCATCGCGGAGTGGGCAGACGGGTTCGTCTCCGAAGTGACCGAACTTCATCACTACCGAGGACTGGTTCCTTTCTTCGGCACTCTATTCATGTTCATTCTGCTCGCGAACTTCCTCGGACTCGTTCCGGGGATGGAACCTCCGACCGCCGACTCCGACCTCACTTTCGCGTTGGGGACGATTTGTTTCGTCTTCTACATCTACCAGGGGATGAAGGCGCAGGGCGTCGCCGGTTACTTGAAAACCTTTCTTGGACCGATGATTGCGGTTGCGCCGCTCATGCTCATGATCGAGATCGCCGACAACGTTTTTCGCCCGTTTTCGCTCGGCATACGTCTTTACGCGAACATGTTTGGCGATCACATGGTGCTCGGCATCTTCACGGGCTTGACGAAGTTGCTGATCCCTCTGGCATTCCTGACGCTTGGATCGATCTTTTGCGTTATCCAGGCGATGGTCTTCATGATCCTGTCGATGGCGTACGTGCGCCTGGCGGTCAGCCACGAACATTAATCGAAAGGCATAAAACAGATTTTCATGCACCCGAGATTCCGCCCGGAATTTGAGGTGGTAGAGGAAGAGATGCGGCCGGTCGCGGCACTTCGAGGCGCGCGAAAAAGAAGGAGGATCGAGAAATGTTACGAAGGATTGGAACTGTAATGACGATGGCCGGGATGACCATCCTCGCCTCGCCGCTGCTCGCGATGGCGCAGGAGGCCGCGGTCCCGGTGGTCAGGATGACCCAGTCACCGCTGAGCGTAGGATTGATCGCGCTCGCGGCAAACGTCGGCGTCGGGATCGCAGCGTTTGGCAGCGCGCTCGGGCAAGGGCGGATGGCAGCATCTGCGATGGAATCCATTGGGCGTAATCCCAACGCGGCCGGGCAGATCTTCACTCCGATGCTGCTGGGCCTCGCGTTCATCGAAGCGCTGACCCTGTATGCGCTGGTTATCGGATGGGTGCTCCAGCTAAAGATCTGAGTTTCGTTTTTTCGTTGTTTTTTTGTGACCGCGGGGCCCGACCGGGCCCCGCTTTTTTTTGTTCGCTGCTAGCGCCGCTTGGCGCCCTGCAAAATGTCGAACGGCGCGCGGCTCTTTTCCCGCTTCAACAACACGTACGTCGCACCCGCGCCGCCGTCGGCGGGCCGCGCACTCGTGAATGCCAACACGTGCCCGCCAATCGCGCCATGCGACAGCCATCCGGCCGACGCGTGCTTGAGGACCGAATGCCCGCCCGGCGATCGCAGCCCGCGCCCATGCACGACCAGGACAGTCCGCAGCCCCTTGCGAACCGAGGTGATGATGAACTCCTTGAGCGCTTCCTTGGCCGAGCCCTGGATCATGCCGTGCATATCGAAATGCGCCTGCACGGCGAACTCGCCGCGGCGAAGCTGCGACACCAGCCGCGGATCCAGCCCGACGCGGTATCCCTCGAGGTATTCGTCCGACTCGGTGATATCGAAGGGCGCCTGTCCCGATACCAGGTCCGACAATTGCGCGATCACCTCGGCGTCCTCGTCGACGATCGTGTGAGTGACGGGAGGTTCAAGAGGTATCCGCGACCGGCGGTTGCCGTTGCTATTCAGCGGGCGGACGCCCTCGAGCGCGCGGCGGAGGAAAGACTCGTCGTCTAGCAACTCGTCATGCAAGTGCTGCGCGGGTTGCGCGGGTTTTTCCACGACCGGCACCGCCGGCGTCGCGCGCTTGGGCTTGAAGGCCGGGGGCGATGTCGACAGCTCTCGCTCGGCGAGCATTTTCTTGAGGTCTTTGAATGGTGACGAAAAGACCGGCGCCGGCGGCTCTCGCTCGCCGCCTCGTTGGTCAACTTGGCGGCCATGCTTTTGTTTTTTTGCCATCGGAGGGAGCCGCAGGTTCCGGATACGTGCACGGCTAGACAGACTACGCCGAGGACACCGAGCGGTTCAAACCGCTGGCGCGATCTGAACTAATTGGCTCGCAAAATCGTCCGCACAGAATGATGCGCGTTCGGCGCGCATCGACTACACTTGCCCGCATGCCGCGAACCGCTTCGAAGCTGCCTGATGTGAGGATCCTCATATGCGTCGTGTCATTGTAGTCGCCGCCGCAATTATCGGAGCCGTCGTGATTTTCGCCGGCGCGGTCCTCTTCTACGCCGCGACCAACCTGAACTCGATCATCGCCGAGCGCCGCCAGACCATCCTGGACAAGGTCAGCGCCGCGCTCGGCCGCAAGGTTCAGGCCGACGACATGAAAGTGAGCCTCGGCTGGGGAATCCTCGCCGACGTGACCGGCGTCCAGGTGGCAGACGACCCCGACATCTCGAAAAAGCCGTTCATCGAGGCGAGCAACGTTTACACGCGGCTGGAACTGATACCGCTGCTGGCGCGCCGGATCGAAGTCACCGAAGTCGTACTCGACAAGCCGGTGATCCGAATCGTTCAGACTCGCGACGGTACTCTCAACGTCTCCACGCTCGGCAGGAAAAAAATCGCCACCGAAGAGCAAGAGTCGGAGAAAGGCGAGGGCGCGAAGGGCAGGGGCACGATCGGAGGCTCGCCGATGGCCGAATCGGGGATGGCGCCCGCGACGCTCGGCTCGCTGTTCGTCAAGAATTTCTCGGTCGATGACGGCACTTTGGAATTTCAGACGGAGGGTGCGCCGCAAGCGGTGACCGTCAACGCTATTGACCTCAAGGTCCGCGATTTCGGCTTCGGTGCGCCGTTCACGGTCGCGCTCACCTTCGCCGCACTCGCCGACCAGCAGAACTTCGATCTTTCGGCGACGATTGGGCCGCTGATCAACAAGGGAGCCATCGACATCGACGCAATTCCGCTGTCGGGCACGGCCAAGGTCGGCCCGATTCTACTGACGCAGCTCGAAACGATCCCGATGCTCGCGAAAGCCATCGGGCCGAAGCTTTCGATTTCCGGCCCGTTCAGCTTCGACGCCGCGGCCGACGGCACTGTTCAATCGATCAAATTCAACGTCTCGGGCGATTTGAGCGCTCCCGCAATCGCCTTCGGCGACACGTTTAACAAGCCGGCCGGCCTGCCGCTCAAGATATCCGCCGAAGGTTCGCGGACAGGCTCGGCGGTCGGCGTGACGCTCGCCAACGTGACTCTCGGCGACCTCGAAATGAAGGCGGCCAATATTAAAGTCGGCGGCGCCGCGACCGCGGCCCGCATCGATACCAACAACTTCGATATCGCTTCGATCGCGAAGATGATCCCGGCACTCGGCAAATACAGCCTCGAAGGCAAGACCGAGATTCATACCGACGCGGCGCTTGAGCGCGGCAAGGCGTCGGCGGACGGCACGGTCGCGCTCGCTGATGTCGGATTGTCCATCCCCGATCAGAAAGCGCCGCCGCTGAGCCATCTCAGCGGTAACATCAAGCTCACGGGCACCAGCGCCGACATTGGCCCGCTGACATTCAACCTGGGCGCCTCGAATGCAACGGCAACGTTGAAGTCGCATGTCGATCAGTTTCAGCCATTGGTCATGAGCTACGAACTGAATGCGACCTCGGTTCACCTGGCCGACCTCGCACCCTCGCGGCCGCCCGACGAATTGATCAACCAGCTTTTTGCCAAGGGCGCTGTCTCGAATGCTTCGCTGACCGGTGCGGTCGTCGATTCTGAAATCACGTCGCCGTCGGGCAACCTCGCCAACGTCCCATACCAGGACCTGAAGTTGTCGCTGTCGCTGGCGGGCAAACTCGCCCGGGTGACCCTGCTCAAGGTGAAGGCATTTTCGGGCGGAATCGCCGCGACCGGAGACACGCGGCTCGAGGCGGCGGCGCCGATGACGGCGTCGATCAGTTTTTCCAATCTCAATCTTCAGCAGGCACTCGACGCGCAAAAGTCCAAGGCCGCCGGGACTATTCGCGGGTCGCTCGGTGGAAACATCAACGTCACCGGAAAAACCGGCAGCTTCGATGAGACGAAGCCGACGCTAAAGGGTAGCGGCACGCTGATGCTGACCAACGGCAAGCTGGTCGGCGTCAATATCGGCGGTCAGGCGCTCAAGAAGGTGCAGAAACTGCCCGCTATAGGCAATCTGGTTCCGGATGCGGTCGTCAAGAACCATCCCGAGCTGTTCAGCAACCCCGACACCGACATCCAGCTTGCGAGTCTGAGCTTCGTGCTCGCTGGTCCGCGAATCACGTCGCACGACATCAAGGTGCAAACGCTGGATTACAATCTGCTCGGCGACGGATGGTTCGACATGGACAAGAATATCGACCTCGCGGCGCGAATCGTGCTCTCGGCGCAATTCAGCAAGGAGCTGATCGAGCAGAAGAAGGAGGTCGCGTTCATCGCGAATCAGGACGGGCAAATCGACGTCCCGCTGCAAATCATCGGACAATTGCCCAAGCCGAATGTCCTGCCCAACGTGACCGAACTTGCGCAGCGCGCCGGGACTCATGCGGTCCAGGCCCAGGGTCAGAAGTACCTCGGGAAAATTTTTGGCAAGAAGGGACTTCCGGGAGGATTGGGAAAATTTCTTGGCGGCGATTCGGGTGGAAGTGATGGAGGCTCGGGCAACGGAAATGGATCGGGCGGCGCCGGCGGCGGAGCGCCCGCGGGCGGCTCCAACCCTCCGCCGAACCCGCTGGATCAATTGAAGAAATTGTTCTAGCGCCCGCCACCGCTCTACAAATTCATCTGCACGATCGTTGCGCCCGCGCCACCGTGATGCGGCTCCGCGCCCCGAAACGACGCGCAATACGGCGACGTGCCCAGGTATTCCGTCACGGCTTTCCTCAGCGCGCCTGATCCAATCCCGTGTACAATCCGCACTTCCGCGCGATTGGTCAGGAACGCAGTGTCGAGAAATTCCTCGAGCTTGCGCAGCGCGTCCGTAGTTCGCATCCCGATCAGGTTCAACTCGACGCGCTCCCCGCCCTCGACGCTGAAGGTGACGGTCGCCGCTTTTGTCTGCACCGGGCGATTTTCGGACGCGCTCGCCGCCGACCTGCGCAGCCGCTCGGGCGCGACTTCGATCCTGAGGCCGCCGCGGCTGATTACGGCACGTCCCGATTCGAGCACAATCAATTCGCCGCGGATGTCGCCTACCTCGACCCGATCTCCGACCTTGAGCGGCGCATCGGACTGCGGTCCGGCGTCGGCAGCCGGCGCGAGACTCTCGAGTTTCGCCGCCGCCTTCGTGATGAACCCCTTCAAGTCGGTGCGCGATTTCGCCCGGGTTTTCAACTCATCCATCAGCGCCGCACCGTCGCGCCGGAGCTCCTCGATCAGGTCCGCGACTTCGGCGCGCAGGCGCTTGCGTTCCAGCTCGGCGCGCTCGCGTGTTTTTTCCGCGCTCTGAAGTACCTCTTGCTCGACGCGAGCCAGGCTGGCCTCGTGCTCGCGCAATTTTTCGACCTGCGCATTCAGCTTGGCGCGCTCACCGTCCAGTCTTTTAAGCGCGTCGGTCAGCTCGATGGTCCCGGCGCCCATCGATTGCTCGGCCGCGTGAATTACTTCCTCGGGCAGTCCGAGCCTGCGCGCGACCGCGAGTCCGTAACTCTGCCCGATCGTATGCGGCTTTAGCCGATATAACGGCGTGAGGCGCTCGGCGTCGAAATCCACTGCGGCGGCCTCGAACCCGGCTTGCGAATATGCGTGCAGTTTCACTGCGGTCGAATGCGTCGCGATCGCCAGCATGCAGCGCCGCGCGCCGAGATGGTTCATCAGGCCGATCGCCAGTGCCGCGCCCTCGGCCGGGTCGGTGCCGGCGCCCGGCTCGTCGAGAATGACCAGCGCCGGCTCGACGAGCGATCTGATTATCTCCGACAAATTTGCGATATGCCCCGAAAAGCTCGACAGGTTGGATTCGATGGACTGTTCGTCGCCGATGTCGGCGAACACGCTGCGAAAAACCGTCGCCTTGCTCCCGGCGAGCGCCGGAATCAGCATCCCCGCCTGCGCCATCAGCGACAGCAGCCCGAGCGTCTTGAGCGCGACCGTTTTCCCGCCCGTGTTCGGCCCCGAGATGACGATTCCGCGCTGTCCGGCCCCGATTTTCACGTCGATCGGGATCACCTCGCGGCCGCTGGTCATCAGCAGCGGATGCCGCGCGCCGATAAAGTCGATTCCCTCCTCCACCAGCTGCGGCTCGACGCATCGAAATCGCTCGGCGAAAATCGCGCGCGCGTTGAGCGCATCGAGCGCCACCATCGCGTCGAACGTCAGGTGCAGTTCCGGCGCGTATCCGCCGACCATCGCCGTCAGCCGCGCGAGGATTCGTGTTTCTTCCGCTTCCGCTTCGCGCTCGAGCATCATCAGCCGGTTGTTCAGCTCGACCGCCCACATCGGCTCGACGAACAGCGTCTCTCCCGAAACGCTGCGGTCCTGCACGATTCCTTCGAACCGTTCCGCGTAGTTCAGCTTCATCGGCAGCACGAAGCGGCGATTGCGAATCGTCACAATGTAATCGGATACGAATGACTCCATGCCCGGCGCGTTGAGCGAGCGCAGCAGGCGCGCTTCGAGTTCGGCGCGCTCGTCACGCAGCCTGGTGCGCAGACGTTTCAGCTCGCGGCTCGCGTCGTCCAGGATTGTGCCGTCGTCGGCCAACGCACCGAGCATCGCGTCCGCCAGTTCCTTTGGCGTGAGCAGGTTATGCACCAACGCCGCGACATGCCCGAAGCGCTCGACGCGCGAGCCGATAAGCCCGCCGAGGTGGCGCGACCCCACGATAAAATCGCGCACTTTCACCAGCGCTTCGCCGCCGAGGATCGCACCCGCGCGCGCCGCCGCCAGCAGATACGGCCGCTGATCGCTGAATTCGCTTATCGGGATCGAGCCGGCATGCGATCTCAGCCCGGCCATCTCGGCCGTCGAATCAAGCCGGCGGCGCACTTCGACCGCGTCGATCGACGGGCGCAGTTCGCTGGTTACCGCGCGCCCCGGCTCGGAGGCGCAAAACTCCATGACGAGGTGAATCACCTTGTCGAACTCGAGCGCTTTCAGATCGCGTTCCCGCATCGCATCAGAGCCGCCCGGCTTTTTGCCTATTGGCCCGGCCCACAGGCTAATATCTAGCCCAACTTTGGTCCGCAGGCATCAAGGATACTCAAATGGATCGGATAGAATCCCGGCTGAACACCAACTCCGAAGAGTTTCGCCGCAACCGCGACGCGATGGACGCGCTGGTCAAGCACCTGCGTGACGAAATCGATCGGATTCGCCAGGGTGGTCCCGCTCCCGCGCGCGAGCGCCACGTCGAACGCGGCAAGTTGCTCGCGCGCGATCGCGTCAAAAAACTTCTCGACCCCGGCAGTCCATTCCTCGAACTGTCACCGCTGGCCGCGTTTGGGATGTACGACGGCGACTCGCCGTCCGCCAGCATCATCACCGGCCTCGGCCGAATCCATGGCCGCGAGACCGTCATCGTCGCCAACGACGCGACCGTCAAAGGCGGCACCTATTTTCCAATGACCGTAAAGAAGCATCTGCGCGCGCAGCAAATCGCGATCGAAAATCTGCTGCCATGCGTTTATCTGGTCGATTCGGGCGGCGCCTTCCTGCCTTTGCAGTCCGAGATTTTTCCCGATCAAGATCACTTCGGGCGCATCTTTTACAACCAGGCGCGGATGTCCGCAATCGGCCTGGCGCAGGTCGCGGTCGTGATGGGCAGTTGCACGGCGGGCGGCGCGTACGTGCCCGCGATGTGCGACGAGAACGTCATCGTCCGCGGCCAGGGAACGATCTTCCTGGCCGGGCCGCCGCTGGTGCGCGCCGCCACCGGCGAGGAGGTCAGCGCCGAGGATCTCGGCGGCGGCGACGTGCATACGCGACTGTCCGGCGTGAGCGATCACCTGGCCGACGACGACGAGCACGCACTCCAGATTGCGCGCGCGATCTTCGAGAATCTTGGTCCGCGCACCGCCGCCGCGATCGCGCAGGACACCCCCGAGGATCCGCACTACGATCCCGCCGAGCTGTACGGCATCATCCCGGTCGATACGCGCAGGCCCTACGACGTGCGCGAGGTGATCGCGCGGCTGGTTGATGGCAGCCGGATGCATGAGTTCAAGGCACGTTACGCCATCTCCATCGTCACCGGCTTCGCGCGAATCTACGGCTATCCCGTCGGCATCATCGCCAACAACGGCGTGCTGTTCAGCGAGTCCGCGCTGAAGGCCACCCACTTCATCGAATTGTGCTGCGCGCGGCGCATCCCGCTGCTCTTCCTGCAAAACATCACCGGCTTCATCGTCGGCA
>Ga0074044_10003719_pt1 | contig 12884 bp, 8 predicted proteins | sample BogForMeECP23OM1_FD_94443 | JGI IMG/M metagenome (GOLD analysis project Ga0074044, IMG submission 94443) | Bog forest soil microbial communities from Calvert Island, British Columbia, Canada - Bog Forest MetaG ECP23OM1 | ecosystem: Environmental > Terrestrial > Soil > Wetlands ...
ATCGTGAATCTCTCTTTCGTGCGCATGGCGGCTCACGATTCGAGAATTTCATCGATGGACGACCGCCTTAAATGTCAAACTGCTACTGCCACCCCGGCAGAGCCGGGGGAACTCCCATTTGGGGTTAGCGCACGCGCCTCGTGATCGAGGGAAAAACTCCGATCCTGCGCGAGACAGACATCATGACGTTAAGCGAGGCGGCCACCTCCGGCGAACCGCATCTACCTCGCCGCGCGGTGCATCTATGTGGCGAAGCTGCTAAAGGAAAAGCACAATCACTTGAAATCGATCATCAAAATCAACCGCGGTATCGCCGCCGGTCTGCGCGGCAAGGCACAGCAAGCAGAGTGCGCACGGCTTGCGACGCGGGAAGCGGCCGTGACGGCCGACGCTTAAAGCCACAGACCTTACGCCAAAAGCGAAATCAGGCAGCGAGCGGCATATCTAATCGGAGGCGCCCGCGCAGATGCGGAACGCGCTGCACGTCCATCCTGGCCGCGAGTATCCGCAAAAAAAATAACTCTTCTTTGTTCGCGATCTTAAAATCGGAAAATTCGCGTTGCCCATCGCGCAATTCAGTGTCCGATAGCGCCGCTTCGAACAGATCAAGCCAACCTGATCCTTCCGCGTCGGCGCCGGCACCCTCGTGAAACAGCATTTTTTGTCGATCTCGAATGATCGTCGGCAACTCCGAAGGATACAGGTCATAAAGAGCGCGCAACGGCGCCTTTCCGACCGGCGCAACGCCTGCCTGCTTCACCAAAGCCGATTCGTCGAGCTTACTCGCATAACCGACGACCGATTGATCAAGGAATGGTTCGCGTATTTCGAGTTGGAATCGCATTGAACAGCGGTCCACCCTTTGAAGATTCGCGCGATGCATCATCCCCAAACACTGTTTCTGCACGGAACGGCCCAGGTCGTTTGCTTGCATAAAGGCATACTCCAGCGGCTCGTAACCCGCGAACAACTCGTCGGCGCCTTCGCCGCACAACGCAACGCGGAAGCCATCTTGATGAATGCGCTCCGAAAGCAGGTAGGTGTGCAGGCTTGGTCGAATCACTGCCGGCTCGAACGTTTCCACGGCGTCGACGACCGTCTCTATGAGCGAAAGTGTCCTGGCGCAATGCGCTTCAACGGCCACCTCGCGCAGATCGAGACCTGTCTCGTCGGCGTAGCGCTTGGCATATACGTGATCGGGCGCGTTGCGGCCAACGGCTATGTAGCCCGGCATTGCAGGGCTGAAACGTCGCGCATAATGCATGATGAGCGTGCTGTCGATGCCACCGCTAAATAGCGCGGCGATCGGAAGGTTTGACGGCACACGCATGCGCACGGCTTCCAACAAAATGCGGTCCAGTTCCTGCGGCGAAGCGGGGCTTAAGACCGTTGATCTCGGCAGGTTGTAATGGCGACCGCAAAAATTGCGGGTCAAATGATGCCCCGGGGGCAACAACAGGACGTCGTCGCCTTCCGTCACGTCCAGCAACGGCCGGATTTCCGAGCAAAACAGAAACCCCTTAGGCGACCGTATTAGATAGAGTGGCTTGACCCCGAACGGGTCACGGGCGGCAAGAAACTCGCCGGTCTCCGTATCGATCGCTATGAAGGCATACATGCCAGCGAGTCGTTTAATCCCGTCTGAGCCCCAGGCCCGGAGCACGTTCGCAACGACTTCCGTGTCGCATTCAGTACGGAAGCGGACGCCGAGTGCCTCCAATTCCCGGCGTAACTCGACATGATTGTAGATTTCGCCATTAAAGGAGACGAGAAATCGCTCATCGAAAGACGCCAGCGGTTGCACGCCATGTGCCGCATCCACGATCCGCAGGCGACGCGTGCACATCGCAGTATCGTTTCCGACCGTGACAAGTGGATCGGTAATGTCTCCTCGATGCAGCATTCCCGCGATCAAACGCTGGACAGTTGGCTCTGCTCCATCCCAATTGATCGCAACTGCTACACCACACATGACGCCCCCAAGATTGCAAAGTGCCACTCGGCCGGAATCGTCAGAATTAAATAGATTTTTAAGATTAAGGGTTGGTTACGATCGCCAAAACGGGCGCGCTTGATTCAACGTCATTTAGCAGGCCGATACATCGCGAAAGCGCATCTAACTTGTGTACGGTTGTGCACGCCGAAAGGCACCTGGCAGCTGCTGTTCGACGACAGCATAAATAATTCAATCTTAACAGGCCGGTCGTATAAACCTTCAGCCAACCGGACAGCTCAATTGCCTACGGAAAGGGTCGCTGGATATGAACCACGCCGCTAATGCCTATGCCAAGGTCGCCAGGGAAACCGCGCCGCCGCGCGAACTGGAAGCGTTCCTTCTTCTCGAAGCCGCCGCAAAATTGCAAGCGGTTCATGATTCCTGGCGCGACGAGCCAGCCGGCCTCAACGAGGCGATCATGTACAATCGCCGGCTATGGACCGTGTTTCTCGACGCCGTGACGCGGGACGACAACAAGCTGCCGGCCAAGGTGCGCGACAACCTTACGAAGCTCGGCATGTTGGTCATGGGCGAAACGTTCGAGCTGATGACCAAACCGAAGCCGAACCATCTGAAGTCGATCATCAAGATCAATCGCGGCATCGCCGCCGGCCTGCGTGGCAAGGCTTAGCGTCATTGCGAGGCCCGCAGGGCCGAAGCAATCCAGGCTTCCTTACTGGATTGCTTCGCTTTGCTCACAATGACGCCGTACTATTCGCTATTCGCCGTTGCCTTAGCCGCTCGACGGCGCGAGGAAATTGACCAGGCTCAATTGCGCCAGCCGCGCCGTGACCGACATCGACGCCGACAGGCTGTTCTGCAAGGTCAGGATCTGCTCGCCGATCTGAGTCTGGTTCACGCCGTCGATATTCTGCAGCATGTCCTGCAACGTGGTCTGCGTCTGGGTGTTCAGCGTGGTGGCATTGCTCACGGTCGTCTGGGCGTTGGCGAGGCCGGCCTCGATGTCGCTGATCGACTGCGTGCCCGACTGGCCGTTGAGGTTCGCCATGACACTCTGGCTGAGCGCTTGGTAGCTCGCCTGCGCGTTCGGATCGCTCGCCGAATAGGTGGTTGCGGCGAGCACGGCCACATTGGCGACGAGGGAACTGATGGCCGGCTCATTGGCGCGCATGCCGTAGGCGATGGTCATCGACGGGCCGACCGCGGCGGTCGCGGTCTGCAGCGCCGGCGTGCTGCCGTTTTCGCCTGTGTACCAGAACACGGTATTGGCGGCCGTGCCGGCCACCAGCGCGGTCGCCGTGTTGAACGGCGGGCCGGCGACCCGCAGCGGCGGGTTCACGTTGTTATCGACAACTCCGGGCGAGAAGCCCAACGCGCCGCCGATAGTTCCGCCGACCGCGATCGAGCCGTTGGCATTGGTAAGCTCGAGCGCGCCGCCATTATTAGAGGGGGCGATCGTGGCGTCGACGCCGGACGCCGGGTTGGCGATGGCGGCAAGGAGCGAGGAGCCGGGCGTGTCGAGGGTGCTGAAGGTGCCGTTGGCGGCGCTGGCATTGCTGGCAACGTAGTAGAGGGTCGTCGCATCCGTGCCGTTGTCGATCGTCAGTTCACTGCCCGGGGTTATGTTGGCATTTGTGGCGGCGAAATCCGTGGCGGGATCTGCGATCTGGTTGACGCCGCCTACGGTGAAGTTTTGGGTGAGGTTGTCGCTGGTCAAAACCAGGCCGCCGCTGTCGGGTCCGCTGTTGGGCAGAGTTGCGACCGCTTGGCCGTTGAAGGCGGTGTTCAGAAGAGTTTGCAGGCCGGCAAGAGACGTGAACTGATCGGCGGCAGGGGCGGCGGCGACGTACGTAGCCGTGAAGGACGTGCCGCCGAGCGTGAAAGTCAGCGTGTCGTTGGGCGCCAGCTCGCCGAACCCGGTGGACGTTAGAGCGACCGTCGATTGCGTCGAAGGCGTTGCGTTCGCGAGCGCAGCATTGGCATTATTCGTGCCGGTGACCTGGGTCTCGCCGTTGAAGAAATTATTGGCGGCGGCGATAGCGGAAGCGGCCGGCAGCGCGGTTTGCGCAAGACCCTGGACGGCGGTCGTCAGCGCCGCCTGGAGATTGGTTGCGGTGTCGGCCGCCGTCGCGCCGATAGTGAACTGGTTGGCGCCCGGCGGCGCGTTTGTCGTCGCTTGCAGCGCAATAGTTTGGCTGCTGTTGTCGGGCAGAGTAAGGCTGAACGCGATCGAATCGCCGGGGTTCGGATTGGACCCGAGATTGACTGAGTAAGACGTCGGCGGGCCCGACGGACCGGTGACCGTCGCGCCGGTCAGGCTGGAATTCACGCCTGTGAGCTGGAAGCCGAACGGCGAGACCGAGTCCTGACTGACCGAAACCGTCGATCCCGCTGCCGCGGGAATGACCAGGCGGCCAAGCGGCGGGTTGTCGGCGCCTTGATCGGCCTGCAAACGTTCCGCGATCACCTGAGTAAGCCCGGCCTGAGCGCCGTTGCCGTTGAGAATGGCGGCGGTGCTCGCGACCGACGGCTGATTCAGTGCGCTCCCTGAGAAGATGTAATTGTTGCCGACCTGGGTGTTGAGCAGGGACAGAATTTGATCGAGGTAGCTCGCGGCGGATTCCTGCGTCGCCGTCTGACCGGTATTGTCGAGCGAAAACGCGCCCTGCTGACTGACCGCCTGCTGGACCGAGTTGCCGACGCTGCCGAGCTGAGTCAGCACCGATTGACCGATACTCAATGTCGTGCCGACGGTGGTCGCGGCGTTGCTGTAGCCGTTGATGTCCGAGAGCTGCGCGTTCAGCGCCAGCGCCAGGCCTGCTTGCGAGCCGAGGCCCGAATAGGTCTGCGCTGCCTGCCCGGTGCCCAACTCCTCGCTGAGCGTGTTGAGCTGATTCATCATATTCGTCTGCGCCAACACATTGGCCGCGGTGATCGATCCCGGTCCGGTGATGCTCATTTACTGTACCACTTGCAGCAGCGTCGACATCATCTGTTGAATCGTGCTCATGACCCTGGCATTGGCGCCATAGGCGTTTTGCAGCGCGATGAGGTTCGACATTTCAGTATCGATATTGACACCGGACTGGCTGTTGAAGCGCTGCTGCAACGCACTGACGACGGTGTCCTGGCCCTGCTGCAGATTTGTCGCCGCATTCGCCGCCTGGCTTTGCTGGCTCGCGATCGCGCTCATGTAGTTCGCCAGCGTACCGCTGTACGGCTGTTGCGCGCTGCCAATTCCGGTCGTCGGAGAATAGGTCAGCGAGGCGGTGGTCATCTGGCTCAGCATGAAGTTCGGCCGCGTCGAGTCGCCGGCGGCGGTATTTGACGCATAGGCGACGAGACTCGATGGCGTGGCGACCAGCGCGGGATTGACGGTGATGGTCCCGGCGAGGCCCGTGGTCTGCGAGCCGCTCGCGGTGAGCGCCCCGGTAATCGGCGTATTGCCGTCGAGAAACAACGGTAGCTGCGGGTTGCCGCTGGTCAGCGAGGTCACGGTCGACGTCGCCGACAGCGAATTCACGACGTTGCTGGTGGCGTTGGCGTTGACGACCTGCAATACGGTACCGGACGGATTTGAGAACTGCAGGCTCGACCCGAACGCGCTATTGAGCTGGGAAATCACCGAGCTCATGCCGCCGGAGAAGTCGATACCGATCACCTGATTGTTTGGATTGGACTGCGCGGTCTGTTGCGGCAGCGTGCCGCCCTGCCCCAGCGCTACGATCGTGATCGTGTGCGGGTTATTGTTGGCATCGGTGTAAGTGAGCTGGACCGAGTTGCCCGCAGACAACCCGCCGACATCGACGCTGTATCCGGACTGTCCGCCGGCGGTGACCGCAGTTCCGCTTGTCGTCTGGTTCGACAACGCCTGCGACATCTGGTTGGCCATCTCGTCGAGCTGGTTCTGCGCCTGCGGCAGAATGGTGTCGCGCATCTGCAAATAGGCGCCGATCCCGCCGGACTGAATGGCGTTGTCGGCGATCAGATCGGTTTGGCTGCCTCCCGGCGACACCAGCGTAATCGTGCCTGCTCCATCTTGGCTTGGGTCGGAGCTCCACAGCGAGGTCGCGGACAGGGTTCCCGCGTTGTTGAAATCAAGTTGCGAGGCCTGCGGACCACTGGCAAGTTGCAGGCCCGTGCTGGTAAAGACGGAAATTTGGTTGTTGGGGTTCTGCACCACGCGCACGTTCATCAGCTGAGAGAGCTGAGTGATGTCCTGGTCACGCTGATCCTCGAGCGTCGCCGAAGCGGCGTCCGGCGGGGCGGATTCAAGCTGTTGGTTGATTTGGGCGATCTGCTGGATCGCGGTGTTGGCGGTTTGAACGTCGCTGGCGATCCCCGATTCGGCCTGCGTGCGCAGCTGCTGAATGGTCGTGGTCATCGCATTGAGATTTTGCGTCACCGCCTGGGCGGAGCTGAGGACGCCAGTTTGAGCGGAATACGAACTCGGGCTGGTCGACAGCGATTGCAACGCACTGGTGAAGTTATTGTAGATCGCGTCGAACGAAGTCGACGATCCCGGCGTTCCGTAGATTTGTTGGAGCTGCTGGTAGAGTTGCGCGGCGGTGTCCGCATAGAAGCCGCCGGAGCTCTCGGTCCAGAGCTGGCTTTGCAGCAGGGTGTTGAGATTGCGGTTGATGCCGTCGGTGTCGACGCTGGTCCCGGAATCGCCGCCGCTTGCGACCTCGACCGGAGTGACGCTCTCGTCGACGTATCCGGTCGTGTTGGCGTTCGCCACGTTCCCGGCGATGACCGAGAGGCCCTGCTGGGTCACGTTCACGCCCGCCAACGCCGCGGACAATGCCTGGGACAGGCTCATGGCTCTAGCCGTGCGCGCGGCTTACGGTTTGCCGGCGAGGAGACGCCGCTCCTCACTGGATGACCGTGAGCAGGCTCTGGATCATCTGATCGGCGGTCGACATGACTTTGGCGTTGGCCGAATAGGCCTGCTGCGCCACGATCAACTGGCTGAACTGGGTCGCGATGTCGACGTTGGAGGCCTCGAGCGAGCCGCCGACGATGGTGCCGGTCGCCGAGTAGTTCGGCGAACCTGACTCCGGCGTTGCCGCATAGGCTTCGCCGTCAAGCGGCTGCAAGGAGTTCTCGGCGCTGAACGTCGCGAGCGTGATCTGAGCCAAGGGAATGGTCTGGCCGTTCGAGAACGAGCCGGCCACCTGGCCCTGGCTGTCGACCGAGATCGATTGCATCTGACCGGCGGCGAAGCCGTTCTGCTGCACTTCGTTCACCTGCGCGCTGCCGCTCGAGGAGGCAAATTGCGTGAGGCCGTTGGTGCCTAAGTTTAACGTGACGTTGCCGAGCGAGTCGCCGTTTACGGTCAGGTTTGGCAGTGGAATAGCTGCAGAAGACGGCGAAGTCAGTTGGCCGCTCGAATTGAACGTAAACGACTGGTTGACGTTCTGCCAGGCCGCTTGGGTGCCGGTTGCGCTCGTATTGGTCTGGTAAAATAACTGCCATGAATCGGTGCCGCCACTCGCGGCGCTGTTCGTTTTCGCCCAGCGGAAATCGACATTGACCGGGTTGCCTTGACTGTCGTAGGCGGTGATCGAGCCGCCATCGACCGATTCGTTGGTGAAGGTGGAGACGTCGTTGCCGATCACCGTGCCATTGGCCGGATAGGCGTCGGCATTTTGGATGCCGAATGTTGCCAGCGACGCAGTGCTGCCGCCGAGCGAGATGGTTTCGGTGTCGGCGTTCGCGCCGCTCGCCGTCACGGTGATGTCGCCGTCGGAAGGGTCCACGCTCCCGGTCACGTTGTTCAGACTTTGCAGCGCAGTCTGCAATTGTGCGAGCGTTTCGACTTGACCCGCTCCCGTATTCGTACCGAACGTGATCGTCTGTGTGGTGGGTATGCCATTGTTGGTGACTGTCACGGCCAGTGTCTGACCCTGCAACACCGGGTTCTGCGTCAACAAATTGGTCGGCGTGAATATGTTCGCTCCGGCTCCGAAGCCGATGGCGGCGGCGCCGGCGCCGCCGACCGTGATCGTCGAGGTGTCGGCGTTGGCACCAGTGGTCGTGAGAACGATTTGACCGTTGGGGCTGAGCGACGCGGAAACCGCCGCGGAACCCACATTGTTGATGTAGTTGAGCAAATCTTGGACCGTAGAGGCCGGAGGGCCCGCTACGGGGGTGAACGTGTCCGTATTTGTGCCGTCGCTCACCGTGATCGCCTGCCCGGCCGTGAGCGTGGTGGCGTCGGTCAGCGGGGTCGTGACCATGCCCGTTCCAACCGCCGGTGCATCCGGGCTGAGATTCGCGCCGGTGCCGGTGATTTGCGCCGCGGGGGACGCGCCGAAGAGCGGATTTGCCTCGAAGTCGTTCGGATCAAGCAGACCCACCGAAGGGGTAGCCGGCAGGTTCGCCTGATAATCGATTTCCGACGTTGCCTGCGCCGGCATGAAATTATTGTTGAACTGCAGAACCTCGGGACTGCTGCCCTCGGGATTGCCGGTGGCCGCGTTGACCGGGACGCCCATGAGATAATAACCGCCGCCGTTGACCAGATAGCCGTCCTGGTTCATCTGGAAATCGCCGCGGCGCGTATAATCATTGATACCGCTGAATTCCGGCTGGTTGTCTGACTCCCCCGACGGCTGCGCCACCACGAACCAGCCGTCGCCGTCGATCGCCATGTCGGTCGCGGAGGTTTCGCTTTGGATCGTCCCTTGCACCGTGTTGGTGGACGCCGAACTGGCAAAGACCCCGCCCGACGTCTGCTGCCCCAGCGCTGCCGCGGAGACGAGATCCTGGAAACTCGTGTCCGTCTCTTTGTAGCCGATGGTCTCTGAGTTAGCGATGTTGCCCGAAATGTTTTGCAGCCAGAACGACTGCGCCTGCAGACCAGACACCGCTGTGGTCAATGCATCGAAGATACCCATGACATTACCTCCAACTCGATCCTCAACTCGACGAGCGACGGCTCACGACCAGCGGCCTCACGCCGCGCACCTCCGAGCAAGCCCCGTGCCATCCAATTCATCTCAATTTTTCAATGACTTACTGATGCAGCGTTATTTTGCCAGGTACGGATATGCCGACCTCCGGGCAGATCTTGCCGGGCGGCCGGTCCGCTCATGTCACGCAACGGCGCCCTAAAACGGGTGCTGCACCGCCTTGTGAGCGACAAGTTCGAGGTGTTTTAATTTCGCGCCGAGCATGGTCCAGAAAAAGCCTGCCCCGGACCTGATTTGGGGTGGGTGCCGGTTTTCGGATAAGATCGTGCGCAAACGAATTTGAACCGAGGGAACGGAATCTCATGCGCTTCGAAGGCACCAGCGCCTATGTCGCCACCGACGATCTCAAGATCGCGGTCAACGCCGCGATTGCGCTAGAGCGGCCGTTGCTGGTCAAAGGCGAGCCGGGCACCGGCAAGACCGTGCTTGCAATCGAGATCGCCAAGGCGCTCGCCGCGCCGCTGATCGAGTGGCACATCAAGTCGACCACCAAGGCGCTGCAAGGACTCTACGAATATGACGCCGTCACCCGGCTGCGCGACAGCCAATTGGGCGATGCGCGCGTCAAAGACATCCGCAACTACATCAAGCGCGGCAAGCTGTGGGACGCGTTCGCCGCCGACGAGCGGCCGGTGCTGCTGATCGATGAGATCGACAAGGCCGACATCGAATTCCCGAATGATCTCCTGCAAGAGCTCGATCGCATGGAGTTCTTCGTCTACGAGACCGGCGAAACGATCCATGCCCGGCGCCGGCCGATCGTCGTCATCACCTCCAACAATGAAAAGGAACTGCCGGACGCCTTCCTGCGCCGGTGTTTCTTCCACTACATCCGTTTTCCCGATCCCGACACGATGCGGGCGATCATCGAGGTGCACTTCCCGGGCATCAAGCATCGCCTGGTCGCGGAGGCGCTGCGACTGTTCTACGAGATCCGCGACGTGCCGGGCATGAAAAAGAAGCCCTCGACCTCGGAACTCCTCGACTGGCTCAAACTGCTGATGGTCGAGGATATCTCCGCGGAAACACTGCGCGAGCGCGACCCAAAGAAACTCATTCCGCCGCTGCACGGCGCGCTCATCAAGAACGAGCAGGATATTCACCTGTTCGAACGGCTGGCGTTTATGGCAAGACGAGACGGCCGCTGATCCATGTAGCGATTGCAGCAGAGGAAGCGCCATGATCGAACTCACGCGCCGCGCCGTGGTCGGCGGTCTTGCCGGTCTTGCCGTCAGCAAGGCTTATGCAGAGGCGGACTGGCCTTCGCGCACGATCACCATCATTCACGGCTTCCCGGCGGGCGGCCCCTCCGACGTCGTCGCGCGCATTATTGCGGACGGCCTTTCGAAAGCGCTCGGCCAATCGGTCATCGTCGAAGCCCGGCCGGGCGCCTCCGGCACCACCGCGGCGGCGCAAGTCGCGCGCGCCGCGCCCGATGGTTACACGCTGAGCGTCATCCCGTCCGGACACGCCTCCGCGGCGGCGACCTTCGCCAAGCTGCCGTACCGCTCGGTCGACGACTTCACGATGATCACGCTGGCGTCGGAATATCCGTACATCATGGCCACGAACGCCGAGAGCGGGATCACGAGTGTTGCCGAACTGATCAGCACCGCGCGTTCGCGGCCAAACCCGCTGCTCTACGGCACGCCGGGAGTAGGCTCTGGGCCGCATCTCGCCATCGAGCTGTTCGCGCTCGAGACGAAAATCAAGGTTTTGCATGTGCCGTATCGCGGCAGCGCGCCGGCGGTCATGGAACTGGTCGGCGGCCGCCTCGATTTCATGATGGACCCGCCGGCGAGCATGATGGAATTCATCCGCAGCGGAAAGCTGCGCGCGCTCGCCGTTTCCAGTGCGAACGATTATTTCGCTTTGCCTGCCACGCCGACCATTGCCGAAAGCGGCGTCCCTGGATTCGATGTCAGAGCATGGCAGGGGCTGATCGCGCCGGCGGGTCTTCCGCAGCCGATCCTCAGCCGACTTAACGCCGAGGTGGTACGCATCCTCAAGGAGCCCGAAACGATTGAGCGGATGCACACATTCGGCAACGAGCCTGCGCCGTCGAGCCCGGAGGAATTCAAGAAGCGGCTCGCCGACGACATCGCCAAATGGACGGCCGTTGCCGACCAGATTCACCTCGAGCGGATTTGAAGCCTGATCCCGAAAAAGCCTGCCACGGACTTGATCCGGGTGGATTCCGGTTTTCGGAAAAGATCACGCTCAAATCATAAACTACGCCGGCGCACCGTCTGGTGCATCGCGGCCCCGCTCATCCCTTGGCGCCCTCGCGCCGCTTCCTGCGCCTTGATCGACGCGTCGGCGCAGCGGGTTGTGCCGGTGCCTCTGGCGCGGCCGTTCCGTCCGGGCCGACCGCCGCAGCAGCAATGGACTCGGTATTGCCATCGCTTGGCCCGTCCTCGGCCACGACGCTCGGCGCCGCGGTGCTCTGCGCGGTCGCATCGACCTGCGCCGCGCCTTGCAGCGCGTGCGCCGCCTCGCGTGCCAGTTCGGCGTCATGCGCCTGGCGGTGCGCGAGTTCGCGCGCTTTGGCGCGGCGTTGCTCGATCGCGTCGCGCAGTCGCTTGATCCAAACGTGCATCTGCACGACGGCGCGGCCGCAAATTCCGCCGGCCCAGACCAGTTCGAACGGCGTGAATTGGCGCCAGGTTTGATCGCCCTCGACAATGGCGCGGGCGATCAGGTTGCCGGCCATCGCCGTGGTGTTGAGGCCGTGGCCGCCGAAGCCGCTGGCGAGCCAGACGCCGGGACCGAGCTCGCCGATTTGCGGCATCCGGTGCACCGTATTGCCCAAAGTACCCGACCACGCGTAGTCGACCGCAACATCGCCGAGTTGCGGATAGGTCTTCTTGATGTCGGCCGTCAGCGCGCGCACGTAGCGACGCGGATTGCGAGCCCAAGTCGTCGAGCGACCCAACAACATCAACCGGTCGCCGCCGACGATGCGATAGTGATTGTCGGCGAGGTCGGTATCGGTCACGGCGCCCCGATAACCGACCACCTCGGCGAGACGCGATCCGAGCGGCGCGGTGGTGATCACATAGGTTGTGATCGGAACCAGCGTCGATGCGACCCACGGCATCAGCCCCCCGATCTGCACGTTGCCGCACAGCACGACGTGGTTGGCGCGCAGCCGCGCCGATGGCGTGACAATGCGCTTGCGCACGCCGGCCGGATCGATGGACAACGCCGGCGTTCCTTCGAAAATGCGCGCGCCGTCGCGTTCGGCCGCCGCGGCAAGTGCCAGCGCATAATTGAGCGGGTGGATCGTGATCGCCCGCAGGTAGTGCAGGGCGTGAAAATAACGCTCGCTGTGCAGCACCGCGCGCACGCGTTCGGTTGGCCAGCCCTCGATCTCGCAACCCAAGTCCCCGAGCAGGCGCGCCAAGCGCAAAAATTCGTCGCCGTTGTCGACCTTGGAAACGTAGAGCCAGCCGTCCTGCGGATCGATGCCGGTCGCGCCATCGGCGCGTATGGCGTCGCGGACATAGTCGAGCCCGGCCTGGGACAGCGCCCACAGCGACTTGGTGCGCTCGAACCCAACCCGCGCGATCAGCTTTTCGGCGTCGGCGGCAAAACCCGGAAGCACAAAACCGGTATTGCGGCCCGACGCGCTCGCGGCGATGCGGCGGCTCTCCAGAAGCACGACAGACCAGCCGGACCGAGCCACCTCGCGCGCAGTCGTCAGACCTGCAAGCCCCCCGCCGATCACGCAAACATCGACGTCGAGGTCGACGGCGAGACGGGGCCGCCGCGGTTCGTCCGCCATCGTGGCGGCGTACCAACTTTGGCCGTAAGCTGTGGTATCGGTGTCGCTCATTCCGTGGCTGTTCCGGTCCTCCGGCTGCGGCGCGGCATGTTCCTATCCGACTTTGCGGCGAGTAGGAACGTCAAATCCACCGCACTAGACTCACCACGCCCAGAAAGCGACA
>Ga0074044_10003720_pt1 | contig 12884 bp, 9 predicted proteins | sample BogForMeECP23OM1_FD_94443 | JGI IMG/M metagenome (GOLD analysis project Ga0074044, IMG submission 94443) | Bog forest soil microbial communities from Calvert Island, British Columbia, Canada - Bog Forest MetaG ECP23OM1 | ecosystem: Environmental > Terrestrial > Soil > Wetlands ...
AGAAAACTGCCGACGTGGTTTGCCCAGGCCCCAGCAAGAAAGACCGACACGTCTTGAGGAAATTCAAAATTGCCATTCTGAGTCCCCGGCTGAGGGGTATTCGTTGAGGTCAAGGAGGTCTCAAACATCGCGGAAAGGGGCAGGGAGGAGAGAATGTCAAGCCCCGCGTGCCGGGTTTTTGAATCGTCCTTAATCTCTGCTGCCGGCTTGTCTTTATCTTTATCAACGTAACCGAGGAGCTTGAACTTTCGTCCCGCGGGGTTGAGTTCCGGGGGCGTGTAATGGCAGCCGCTGCACGGCAATCCTGTCTGGCGCGCATAGCTCGGTACAGCCCGCACGCTGGTCGGAGTCAGTGTGGCAAGAAATGCGACAGAAAGCGCAGGAACTGACGCAAGCAAAGAAATCATAACTTTTTTCATAACACTCTCCTCACCTCCCCAAAAGGGAGGATTGTCATTATCCGCAGGTGAAACCTACGGATCTGGATAATGAAAGGTAGGGACAGTTCGCGAACCGCCCTTACGCCGAATTCGGGTGGGGTCGAAGGGTCCGGCCCCTTTGCCTGCATAATACGTTCTATCTCACCGAATACTTGGGCCCCGGCCGCGCCGGAGGCTGATAAGGCGGTTGGGCAATGGCGCGGTAAAAAGCAATGACCGCGTCGATGTCGTCTTGACTGAGCGTTTTTCCCCAGGGGGGCATGGCGGCTGACTTGCCTGCGGCCGCTCCACCCAACGTGATGACGTTGCGCATGAAATCGTCGCTGAGGGCGTTCAGCGTGGCGCCATCGTTGCCCAGGGGCGGATTGGGATTCAGGTTCGAGCGGTTCGAGGGGCCGGCAGGCGTGGAATCCGCGTGGCACCATACACAATATTGATAGAAGACGCGCTTGCCTTGCGCCTGCTGATAGTTGAGCGGAATCACCTTCGAAGAATCGCTCCAATCGGGCTCGCTGTCGTAAGCCCGCGCCAGGGGATCGGGTTTGACTTCTGCCCGGCTCTGGCGGCAAGAAGTGGCGAACCCAGCAACCAGGATGAGCGCAAGCGCGATGAGCAGTTTCGTTTTCATTGGCCCCTCCCCGATCCCCCGCCGGCATGAATGGGGCTGCTCTGTTTGAGTGTCATCAGATAGGCGGTCAAGGCGGTGCGCTCCTCGTCGGTGAAATCTCGATGGGGCTCAATCGCCTCGGGCGCCAGTGACTGTGGACTCTTCAGCCACTCCTCGGCCCAGGCGGCGTTGATCCAGTTGCCGACGTTGGTCAGATTGGGGCCGACGTATCCCCCCGCAGAGCCGATGGTGTGGCACGACTGGCACTGATATTTCACCTCATAGAGTTGTTTGCCGAGGCTGGCCATTTGCGGAGTGAGTTGATTGGAATCGATGCCGGCCGGATTCACCGCCGGCGTCTGCATCGCCATGCTGAGGTAATCCGCCAGGACGGAAACCTCTTCGTCCGTCATGTTGAACTGGGGCATGCGGAAGGTGAGCGTGGGACGAAGGGTCTGGGGATTCTTCAAGAAATCGGCGATCCACTTTTTCTGCGCGCGGCTCCCTTCGTTGGTCAGGTCGGGCGCAAGCGTTCCACCGTAGCCGTTGAAGCGATGGCAGACGTAGCACTTGTAGCGCTCATAGAGCTCGCCGAACGCCCCGCCGGGGCGAAACTGCGGGTGGCCGGCAGTGAGCGTCAGGCCTTCCAAGCCGGCCGTGGTGGATTTTCCCGTCATGCTCAAGAGCGCCGTGGTGAGGGCGTCGAGATCGCCGGGAGCAAGCGAATACTGCGGCATGCGCGCTTGGGCATTCACGGAGACAGGATTGGTAATCTTGGCTTCGATGTAGGCGACGGGAGCGCGGGGAATTTTCGAGTCGCCGAATTCCAGTTGCGACACGGTTTTGCTGCCCAGGCTCGCCAGGTCCGGCCCGAAGTCCGTCTGCGGCGCCACGCCTATGACGACGTGGCAACTGGAGCAGCCCTTTTCCGCGAATAAACGCCGCCCCGCTACGATCTCATCGGGAGTCGGCGCATCGAGTTTGGGAACGTCGCTCAGCAGGCTGGGATCAGTAAGTTTCGACGCGATATATTGGGCTACGACATAAAGGTCCTGGTCGGACCACTGATAACGCGGCATCTCGGCGTGGGGGAGATAGGACTGGGGATTACGCAGCCAGGCGGCCAGCCATTCCGGATTCACCTTGCTCCCCACTTTGGTGAGTTCCGGCCCAATGTCGCCACCAATCATTTTGGTTTCCCCGGCGCGCGTAACCGCGAGCGAATGACAGGTCGTACAGAACATCTGCCGGAAGCGCGTTTCGCCTTGATCGATTAGGTCGGGCCGTTTTTCCCACGCAGCCACGACGCGCGGATCAAACTTGTAGGGGGGGATGGGCTCACTCGCGAGCGTGCTCAGATAACCGGAAATGAGGCGCAGTTCCTCCGGTTTCAACTGGAACTTGGGCATGCGCGGCTCGTCCTCGTTTTCGTAACCATTGACGAGCACGCTGCCGTCGCTGGCGGTGAGGGTGCGGGGGTCTTTCAGCCACTTATAAATCCAGGCGCGGCTGACTTTGGTCCCGATGTTCGTGAGGTTCGGACCCACCATGGCCGGCCGCTCGATTCCCTGGAGACGATGGCAGCCGACGCAATTGAGGGTGACGAGAAGTTGGCGGCCGCGCTCGAGACGCGGGGTCTGCGCAAGGCCGGCGCGATGGCAGACCCCACAGGAGGCTTGGATGTAGCGGACGGGAAGAATCGGCTGTTCCCAGGCGAGCGTGGTCTCATGGGCGTCGCGAACTTCCGTGGCCAAGCCCTGGCCACGATGGCAAACAACACAACCCCATTCCCGCACGCGGTGGGGAATGGGCGGGTGAGCGCGGAAGGGTTGCGGCACGGCAGCGTCCAGCAGGGTTGGCCGCGTAATGCCTTGGTGGCACGTCGTGCAGCGATCGACCACCTGCATTTGCGGAATCCAGATTTGGTCGATCTCCGGACGAAAGTCGGCCAGCAGGCGCTTGGTATCCGGCCGCGACTCTGCAAACCGGGCGTAATCCCTCTCGTAGCGCCGCCAGTCTCGCAGGTAGTCCCGAGCCGGCGAGATGGCAAGGACGATAAGGAATACCACGCTCGAAACGGCAAAGATCAAGCGCCAACGGTTTGCGACTTTTCCCATCTCTTCAGCAGACATTTCATCTCCAGGGCCAGACCCATGACCAACCCGGGCCCCTGAAAAAAGTTCCCACCGCCGTCAGCGTCAGCGCGACGGCGATAAACCAGGTCATCACCCACCAGGGCAGCGGCCGCGACCCAAGAAATCGCTGGAAGCGCGAGGTGCTGGTGGGGTTGAAATAAGGAGTCAATCCGAGGGCGCCGAGCAGAACGGTGGGAACCAGCACGGTCCACGCCTGGTAGATGGCGAGGAAAACAATCAAGCCCGCCACCACTCCCACGAAAATCGGCAAGCGTTGGCGCCGATGGTGCGCCCAGAGCGGCTCGCCTTCGATATTCACGTCAAAGTAGGGAATGACCACCAGCGCCAGGATCACCAGCGTCGGGATCAGAACCCCGGCGAGCACCGGCGGAAAGTAATGGAGCAGTTCCTGAAGTCCCAGAAAATACCACGGCGCCTTGGCGGGGTTCGGGGTGAGCAGCGGATTGGCGAGTTGCTCCAGCGGCGCGTCCCAGAGCAATGCCACAACCACCAGGGCAATCGTGAGAATTTGAAACGCGATCGCTTCCCGCAGGATGACGTGCGGGAAAGACATGAGCTGCGGGCCGACCTCCCCTTTTACCTTGGCGGAGGTTTTGCGCGTGATGAAAACAATGCGCTGTGGCTGCCGCAGGGCGTCGGAGCTTAAACCTGCTTCGTAACTATTGTTTTCACTCATGATCGTCTCGCACCGTAAGACCGCCGTCCTTTTGAATTCTCCAGAAATGCCCGGCGATAAGGACTACAGCGGCCAGCGGCAGGATCACGCAGTGAAGAACGTAGAAACGCAGCAGCGCGTTCTGCCCAATGATGTGGCCACCCAGCAACATGAAACGAATGGGGCGTCCGAGCACGGGAACGTAGCTGACGATGTTCGTCCCGACGGTGATTGCCCAGAAGGCCAATTGATCCCAGGGAAGCAAATAACCCGTGTAGCTCAAGAAAAGTGTGACCAGCAGCAGGCCGACACCGATCACCCAGTTGAACTCGTGCGGGGGCTTGTATCCGCCGCGATAGAAAACATGGAACATGTGCCAGAACACCGCCACCACCATTGCATGCGCCGCGAGGCGGTGGAGATTGCGGAGAAAAACCCCATTCGACACCACGAAAACCAGATCTTTCATGTCGCGGTAGGCCTCCGGCACGGCGGGGTGGTAATAAAACATCAGCAGAATTCCGGTGATGGTCAGCACCACGAAGAGGAAGAACGAAATCGACCCGAGGTAGTAGGTGGCCCTGACACTCAGGGATTTTTCGCGCACCTTCACGGGCAGCACGTGCAAAGCCAGATTGCCGAAGACGGCCAGACTGCGGGTGCGATTGGTGCGCGCGGGGCCGCGTCGAAAGATGGAGCGCCAGACGCGCGTTTGGCGAAGCTGTTCGAGCCGTTCGTGGGTCCAAGCGGTTGTGGCCATGCGTCCTCAGACTTTCAGAATCTCCGAATCGCTTACGATTTCGAGCTTGTCGACCACCAGAACTCCGTCCTCGCCAAGAACCATGGAAAAGTGCGGAAGGGGCCGGGGCGCGGGGCCTGCCTGCACGGTTCCGGCGATCTTGAATTTGCTCCCGTGGCACGGGCAGGCGATCTGCTCGGATTCCGGTTTGAATTGGGTGATGCAACCCAGATGCGTACACACGGCGGACATCGCCCACATCCCTTTGTCCGATCGCACGATGTAGACTTGCTGGTCCGGAAGGTAGGTTACGGGGTCGATGAAGTCATCCGGCTTGCCGGCGCGGAAAGTGGTGGGCGGCTCAAACAAAACGTTCGGCGATGAATAGTTCACCGTGACGACGGCGGCGCCGATGCCGGCAATCGTCAGTGCCCCCCCGGCGATTTCATTGAGGAAATCGCGCCGGCTGACTGCGGTTTTCTCTTCCGGCTTTCCCGGAGCCTTCGATTCACCGGGCATATTCACTCTCCCTGGTCTCTTCTGGCACGCCGTCCGGGTCGTGGTCAAAGACCTCAAACGCTTCCATGGTGATGGTGTGCGCAGGGCAGCGCTCCGCGCAGAGGCCACAACGGATGCAAATAGTTTCGTCCTTCACCATGACGGAGCCTTCCGCAGAGGGAAGCTCGCCGGGCGTCAAGTGCTGGAAACTGATGGGATCTGAACCGATGGCCCCAACGATCTGCCGCATGTCCGCGTCGGAGACCGTCAGTTGGCGGAGGGGAACAAGTTGCAGACAATTCTCCGGGCACACATCCACGCAGCCGCCGCAAAGGATGCACTCCGTGCCGTGGGTCTCATTGCCGTCGAAAATTGTGTTGACCCAGCACTTCAGGCAGCGGGAAGCTTCCCGACGAGCCTCTTCTTCGGTGTAGCCGGTCTCCACTTCCGCCACGCCCGTGCGACGGTCGAGAGAAATCGTGGGGACCGAGAGGCGCGAATATTCGTCGAAGTCCGTAGCCATCTGGTGATGGTCGAGCACCGTGATCTGCACGTAGCGGGGTTGGGGCCTCCAATTGGAACCTTGCAGGTAACGGTCGATTTCCTCCGCGGCCTTCTTGCCGTCGGCGACGGCGCTGATGATGAGGCGAGGGCCAAAGGCGATGTCGCCGGCGGCGAAGATGCCAGGCGCCGTGGTTTTGAGCGTCTCGGGATCGATCTTGACGGTCCCCTGCCGGGTGGTCTCGACTCCGTCTTGCGCTTTCAGGAAGGAGAGGTCGGAGGTCTGCCCGATGGCCAGAATCGCCGTGTCGCAATCGAGAACTCTCTCGGTCCCGGGCTCGAAAGCAGGATTGAAATGATGCTGAGCGTCGAAGACCGAGGTGCAGTGAATGGTTTCGAGCCCTGCCAATTTGCCGTTTTTGCCGACGAATTTTCGGGGACCGCGCGAAGGGTGAATCTTCAGGCCTTCGTCCAGGGCCTCATCAATCTCTTCCTCGAACGCCGGCATTTCGGCGCGCGATTCCAGGCACACCATGTGAACTTCCCGCGCCCCCAGCCGTAGCGCGGTGCGGGTGACGTCCATCAACTCCTTCATGGCCACGTCGCGCTCCGGGTCGGTGAGCCGGTCAGGAAGAAGGGTTTTGCTGAGCGCATCGAGCGTCTGGGATTGTTGCTGGCGGAGCGCCGTGCGCGCGACGTCAATCGCCACGTTGCCGCCTCCGATCACCACCACGCTGCTGCCAATCGAAAAGCGGTAGCCGAGGTTCGCATTCAGCAGGAAATCCGTTCCGGTGATGACCCCGTCGAGATCGCGCCCGGGAAGCATCAGCTCGCGGCTGCGGTGCAGGCCAATGGCTAACAGGATGGCCTTGAACCCTTCGGCACGCAGGTCTTCCAGGGAGAAGTCACCCAAGCGGCTGTTGAGACGCAAATCCGGCCCGAGGGCAAGGATCTCGCGCACCTGCGCTTGCACCACGTCGCGCGGCAAGCGATATTCGGGAATCCCCAGGTGCAGCATGCCTCCGGGCACCGGGGCAGCCTCGAAAATTGTGACGGGATAACCGAGCAGGGCGAGGTCGTGCGCGGCCGCCAGGCCCGCCGGACCCGAACCGATTACCGCCACGCGCTCCGAGTGAGTCACGCGGGGCTTCTCCGAGTGCATCTCTAAGGGGTTGCGCGATTCCGGCCCATGGCGCTCCGTAACAAAGCGCTTAAGGGCACGGATGGAGATGGGCGCGTCAAGTTGCCCGCGGCGGCAAGCGGTTTCACAAGGGTGACCGCAAACCCGGCCGCAAATCGAGGCGAGAGGGTTGGGAGCGCGGGCGTAACGGTAGGCTTCCTCGTAGCGGCCTTCCGCGATCAGCGCCACATAGCGGCCTGCTGGCGTGTGGACCGGACAGGCTTGCATGCAAGGGAAGTTCGATTCCAGCCAGTCCAGGTCAACGAGTTTTGTCTGCTGCTCGGTCACGCTGCTGCTCCGCTTGATTCGCAAGTAAAAGACTTCGTCCCGGCCACCTGCTCGCCACGTCTTCTCACAAAATCATTTCGTCACCGTGATGTCGACGGTGGCCGATCCGCCGGAGACCGAAACGGCTTGCGATGCAGGCTTGCCCACCTCGCTCCACGTCTTCAGCGTGTAGCTGCCGTCGGGCACATCCTTGATCTCAAAATTTCCATCTTTGTCGGTCACAGCGAAATAAGGCGTGGGAACGACCACCACATAGCCGGACATCTCCGGGTGCACGTTACAGAGCAGCGGGGCGACCCCGAGATCGTTAAACGTGAACGACTTCTGCTGGCCCTGCGGCCAAGTTCCCATGTTGTGAGCAAGCTTTTTGTTGCGGTCTATGGAGGGCCAGTAAACATTGTGCCCCACCGGATCGCTGTTCAAAAATTGGACGGTGGTGCCTTTCAGAATGACGAGCACATGCGGAACAAAGGTCATGTGCTTTTGATCCGCCACCGCGGGTTTGGAGGGCGCATCGAACGTCTTGCCAGGAATGGCATCAACATAGACGGTGATGTTTTCGGCAGACCGCATACCGTGGCCCGTGACCTTGCCCTTGATTTCCCCGGCAAACGCCAAGGCGCCGAAACTGAGCAATAGGAAGCTAAGTGCAATAACCTGGTGTAGATTCTTCTTCACGTTTTCACCTCAGATTCAAGATACGGATGATTCTCCAACTACCCCCATAACCCGGGGATATCGGCAGCCTTTTACCTCAAACAGCAACTGCACCATGAGCGGAGGATAATTGGGAACAAGGGGTTGGTTCAGTGATTGGCAACCGCGGGCTTTGTGACCTGCGTCACAACGGAATCGCCAAAACGGACACAAAGCCCGACAATAATGGGCTTTCGGGCTTAATGGCCGCACAAAGTTCGCATTGTGTTGATTATTTCCCTTGGATGGGCGTCGTTGCTAGGGCCATAATAGCGGGAGCAAGGTGACCATATGCCCGATGATGCACCGCGCGGCCCTTACAATTTGAAGGTCATTGAGAACTGCTTTGGGTGTGTGACAAAAGAGGAAGGGCTATTCTGCCAACTTCCCCACGCGGCGCTGACCACGCTTAATACTCTCCGCCAAACTGCTTTTTACCCCAAAGGGGCATTGCTGTTTGTTGAGGGGCAACCGACTCGCGGGCTCTTCCTCATCTGTTCTGGCCAAGCGAAGCTCTACGTGAATTCCGCGGAGGGACAGAGCCTCACGCTGCGGATCGTGGAGCCAGGGGAAGTAATCTGTCTAAGCTCGCTGATTGCGGATGAACCCTACCCTGTCACGGCTGAGACATTGTGTCCGAGCCAGGTGGGCTTCCTCCCTCGTCTGGCATTTCTTCAGTTGATGCGCGCTCATCCTGATGTTTCCCTGCGTGTGGCCAAGCATCTCAGCATGGAAATCAGCAAAGCGTGGCAACAGACGCGCATGCTGGCGCTGGCCCCGGATACGCATGCCAAACTTACTCAATTCCTTTTCGAATGGGCAGACAAGCACGGCCAGGTTACGGCTGACGGTCTGCGCATCACCCTGCACATGACCCATGAGGAAATCGCCCGCAACATTGGCGCCTCCCGCGAAAGCGTCACTCGCATCCTCAGCGATTGGAAGCAACGCGGTGTAATTCGCGCGGGTGGGGGCACGATTACTATTCTCAGACCTACGGAACTGGCCGGTGCGCCGGCGACCGTGCGAGCCCGGTAGAATACTATCCTGCGTTACTGCCATGTCCACCCATTTGGAATTGCAAGACGGTTCCCGCGTAATCGTCATCGGGGGTGGACCTGCCGGTTCGTTCTTCGCCATCCATCTGCTTCGCGAAGCCCAACATCTCAATCGACACCTGGATGTGGTCATCGTCGAGAAACGTGGCTCAACCGGCCTGGACTCCGATGACTATCAGTGCCGGGGATGCAACTTCTGCGCGGGCCTTATTTCACCGAGGTTGAATGAGATACTCGGCGAGCAGGGTCTGGCCGTTCCAGACGAGATCATCCAGGAACGCATTGACTACGTGTGGATACAAGGGCAGTGGAAGAACTTCCGGCTGCGTGTTCCCAAGGACATGCAGATGTACTCCGTGTTCAGGGGCTCGTTACCCGGCAGAAGGGCGGGCCGACCGGCGGGGTTCGACGGATTTCTGCTCGGTGAGGCGGTCAAGGAGGGCGCGCGGGTCCTCTATGGCGAAGCCCTGGCGATTGCGTATGCACCTTCGGGGATGCCCACCCTCACGATCGGGACACCTTCCGGGGAGAAAGTCTCACTCGATGCCGACTTCGTGAGCATCGCTAGTGGAATCAATGCCCACTGTGGCCTCGATTATCGTGACGATACCCTGATTGCTTCGCTCAAGCGGTTGAACCCGGCGTTTGTTCCGAGCAAATCCCGAAGGGCCTTCATTTTCGAGCTCGACGTGGGCGAGGACTATCTCCAGCGCAATATCCACCGGGAAATATACTTCATCGAGTACGGATCGAAGCGCCTCGCTCTCGAGCATACGGCGCTCATTCCCAAAGGCAGGTTTTTGACCGTCGCCATGATCGGCAAGTGTATCGACGAGGCGGTCCTGCCCCGAGACAGTCAGCAAATCGTGCGTGATTTTCTGAGGCTGCCCCACATCGACCGCATCCTGCCAGGCATCGAGGAGGCTCCCCTCGCCTGCGCTTGTGCCCCCAGAATGACCGTGAGCACGGCGAAATCCCCCTTTGGCGAGCGGTTTGCCATGATCGGCGACGCGGTGGGGTCGCGATTGAACAAAGATGGCCTGTACTCGACCCACGTGATGGCGAGCCGTCTGGCCCAAACCGTGCTCCAGGAGGGAATCGACCGGCGAGCTCTGGAGCGCGGGTATGGAAAGGCCGTTCAGTGGCTGGCCGCCGACAATCGCTTCGGCCGGACGGTGTATGGCATGAGCCGCATAGCCTTCACCCGGCCGGTGCTAAGCCGCATCATGTACCAGGCCTTTGCCACCGAGTACAAGGTGCGGGATGAGGGCCGACGGCCTTTGGGCGTCGTGCTCTGGAAGATCGCCAGCGGGACCGCCGACTATCGGGAAGTGCTGCGGGAGATGTGCGGTTACGGCGTGCTGCGATCCGTTTTCGCCGGCGCGGCGGTCACGCTGAGAAACGTAGCCTTCGAGGCGCTCTTCGGCCTGAAATGGGGTGAGTTTGGACGGTACCCGACCGTGGTGCTGAAGGAGAAGCGCGAGGTGGTTAAGCGGGACCTGGCGGCAGGTCTGGGAATCGAGTTGGGCGACTCACCCGATTTCGAGCGAATGTATGTGATCAAGATTCGAGGTTCTGAGGAAGAGATTATGGAGGAACTGGCCAAGTTCGGGCAGCCCCATGCGAGGTTCGTCAGGCTGCGGTTCGTCGACATTCGACAAGTCGAGGGCGTGCCCAACCAGGTCGGATCGGCGATTCGATACAAAATACCGTTCGTCGGGCTGGGTGCGAAGCTGCGCCTGACCAAAAGAGTCGGCTTCGAGACCTTGCTCTATCAGGTCGACGAGCGGCTTGTGGACCATGCCAAACTCATTTTCAACGTCGCACCGACCAGGGACGGAAACCGCCGGCTCGCCATTTACACGGCATTCGACTACAAGAAAGGCAAGGGCTTCGCAGGTCGGGTTCTATGGACGGGCGCCAGGCTGTTGTTCCCAGGATTCGTGCACGACGTGGTGTGGAACCATGCCTTGTGCACCATCAAGGAAGAGGTCGAGCGGAGGCACGCCAATAACCGAAACCGCGGTGGGAGCAAGCATCCAACCGGGCAACCTGCGGTTTAAGGTTTGCAGGAGTGACTGACAACTCGGTATTTCCAACGGGTTAACTTTGGAGTCGGGGAAGGCACCCCTACCAACCTGTCCCGACAAGTGCCCGACCGGCCGCTCCGGCGACCCATTCACAAGCTGCCCGGCTCCCGCTTTTTTCCGGCCTGCCGGGACTCACAAAATGCGCTCTCCAGCTTTTTTTGATTCAAGGTAGCCTGCATCTCCGCCGAAGATAAAGGATGAGCGACCAAATTCAGGCTGGGTGCGTGCCTCCCGGCCTGGGTCTGCGCCCCCCTGGGTGTGGGTCGTGGAGGCCACCAGCAGCCCGGGGAGGAGCGGCACGCGCCGGAGCCTGGGGGTTAGGCCTGGACTGAGCGCGATGGTGGCCGAGGTGAAGGAACGATAAAAGCCGGCTAACGCACAGTGGGGTTCTTGCCGGTTCCGCGCAGAGTCACCGTCTGGATGCTGCCTGCCACCTCATTGCTGTTGCCGGCGATGGTCAGGGTGCCGACGAGCGAGGCGGCGGCCGTGGGTGAGAAGGTCACGTTGATCGTGCAGGAGGCCCTGGCCGCGACGTTGCCCCCGCAGTTGTTGGTCTGGCTGAAGTTGTCGCTCGTGGCGATGCCGGAGAGGGTGAGCGTGCCGTTGCCAGTATTGGTCAGCTTGACGGTTTGGGCGCTGCTGCTGGTTCCTACGCTTTGAGCTAAGAAGGTGAGGGAAGAGGACGCCAGGCGTACAGCGGGCGCGGGCACGGAGACCGTCGAAGAGGACGCCAAGCTTACAGCGGGCCCTGGCACGGGGGTTGGCGGATGCACAGGTGGACTCGGAGGGTGCACCCCTATAGGTTGCCCTGACACCGGCGACGACGGTCGCCGAGGCGGGAGACCCGGCGGATGGGGCGCAACCGTGAGGACCAGACCGGTCCCGCTGAGTGCGACACTTTGCGGACTGTCGGAAGCATTGTCGCACACGCTGAGGCTGCCGGTCCTCGTCCCCGCCGCTGCCGGATTGAAAATCACCGAAATGACGCATTGAGCGCCCACGCTCACGCTGGTCCCGCAGGTGTTGGTTTGGGAAAAATCCCAGGCGCCGGTGATGCTGGAGATGGTCAGTGAGGCATTGCCTGTGTTGGTCAGCGTAACGGTTTGGGCGGTGCTGCTGGTCCCTACGAATTGAGCTGGGAAGGCGAGCGAAGAGGGTGACAAGCTCACTGCGGGCGCTGTCCAGGTTCCGCTCAAACTCACCGTCTGCGTGCTGCCCGTCACCCCATTGGCGTTGTCAGTGATGGTGAGCGTGCCGGTGAGCGTGCCGGTGGCCGTGGGTGAGAAGGTCACGTTGATCGTGCAGGAGCCGCTGGCCGCGACACTGCCCGCGCAAGTGTTTGTGGCGCCGAAGTTGGTGCTTGCCGTGATGCTGGTAATGGCGAGCGGGGCGTTGCCGGCGTTGCTCAGGGTGACTGGCTGCGACGCACTCGTTGTCCCCAGGGGCTGATTAGCGAACATCAGGCTGCTGGGCGAGACGCCGGCCAGTGGATTTGCGGCGACCCCCGTCCCCGTCAAGCTCACCGTCTGCAGACTGCCGCTCGCATTGTCGGTGAGCGTGAGGCTCCCGGAGCGGCTGCCCGTGGTGGTGGGCGTGAAGGTCAGATTAATCACGCAATTGCCGCCGCTGGCGGCAACCGGCGCACTGGTGCTACAGGTGGTGCCGCTGCCCGCCAGGGCAAAGTCTCCCATCGCCGCAAGGCTGGTGAAGGTCAAGGCCGCCGTGCCGTTGTTGGTCACGGTCAGGGTGCTCGCCGCGCTGGTCGTCCCCACCGGTTGACTGCCAAAGCCCACACTTGGCGGGCTCAGGCTGACACTGGGACCGATACCGGTGCCGGTCAAACTCGCCGTTTGCGTGCTGCCCGTCACCCCATTGCTGTTGCCGGTGATAGTCAGCGTGCCGGTGAGCGTGCCGGTGGCCGTGGGAGAGAAGGTCACGTTGATCGTGCAGGAGCCGCTGGCCGCGACACTGCCCGC
>Ga0074044_10003721_pt1 | contig 12882 bp, 13 predicted proteins | sample BogForMeECP23OM1_FD_94443 | JGI IMG/M metagenome (GOLD analysis project Ga0074044, IMG submission 94443) | Bog forest soil microbial communities from Calvert Island, British Columbia, Canada - Bog Forest MetaG ECP23OM1 | ecosystem: Environmental > Terrestrial > Soil > Wetlands ...
AGCGGCTTCCATCCAAGACTGCGTTCTCGCAATGCAGGATGGCAAGGGAAAACCTCCGCCAGTGTGCTAGCCACATCAGCGCGCACCATGGCACAGGCGTTCACCCTTCCGCCTCTTTCCCCTCCATCGCTGATATCCACCGGTTGTACGCCGCAGTAGCCGCCGTCGAAAAAATAAAGATCCACGGAAGCTGGCGGGGAGGACTCAGCAAAATGCCCTTTCAGGCCAAGCCACTTCGGACCCGAGGCATCGGCAGCCCCAGGATTCAGCTTCGACCAGCGTCCTGACGCATTGATCAGCGCGTGGCTTTCAAATTTTCCCACCGAACTTTCAACCAGAAACGGACCCATCCCTGAAATCCGTTGCACGGCGGTTTGCTGCTGCCCATCGACTCCGCAGTGTTCCGCAGAATCCCACAGAGCAGCGTCGAACTCCAAACGGGAGATGCTGGCTGCGGGCGGATCGATTGGCGCGTGTAGCGTACGGCCATCAAGAAATAGGCGGCTGCGAGGAATGCGCACTGCAGCAGAAAATAACCGCACATGTTTCGCATCAAGCAGGCTGACCAGCAGTTCAAGAGATTCGGCTGAAACGAACTCGCCGCAAACCTTGTGTCGGGGGAACCGCCCGCGTTCGAGCAACAGCACCCGAGCGCCGCTGCGGGCGCACGTAATCGCCGCTGACGTCCCCGCCGGCCCGCCGCCGATCACAATCAGGTCGTACATCGTTCTATCTTTTCCACGCAATCGCCCCCATGCGGTACAAGGGATGACGCTCAATCTCCACGCTCGCGGCCGTGGTCTGCAGCAACATCTGATGCATTTCCTCAACGGTGTATGCCCGGCGCACCGAAGCTGGCGCATCATGGTGCGTGAAGTGACTGCGATAGAGCGGCAGGCTCAGATAAACCAGGGCAAGATGAATTGGATCGCGCACCACATCGTTGATGATCACAGCGGCACGGCACACCCGCAAACCCTCGTTCACAAATTGCACGACCTGCGCCGGTTCCAGATGATGCACGAACAGGCAGCAACTCACTAAATCAAAACTTCCGTCCGCGAAGGGAAGCGCCAGCGCATCCCCAGCCACTACCGAAGTTCCATTTCCCGAACCGTTTTTCAGATGAGAATGAGCGCGATCGAGCAGCGTGACCTGAAGCTGCACTCCCAACTTCTGCATGCGTGCGCTGACCGATTCAGGCACGTACCCGGCGCCGGCTGCAACTTCCAACAACGACAGCAACCTGCAATCAACTTTTCGCGCTACCTGCGCGATCATCGACTGCGTAGCCGCAATGCCGCCGAACCACTGGTTAATATGATGCAAATCAGAGAGAGCAGTGGCGATTTCGGCAACCGTGCCGGAACCAGCGTCAAGCAATTCGGGAATAACCACGCGCTTCATCGTCGGGGCGTAATAGCAGAAGGTAGCGCCGCCGTCCCGGCGGCTGTCGTGGGGGCGTCCTCGCCCCCACTGCCGAGGGCAAGATGCCCTCGCCGTGCCGGCAAGATGCCTGCGCAACAAAAGTTCTAAACTTCCGCCAGTTCTTCTTCCAGCAATTGTTTGTTATACAGATCGGTATAGTAACCGTCCTTGGCCACCAGTTCGTCATGAGTACCCAACTCTACGATTCGTCCGGCGTGGAGCACGGCAATGCGGTCCGCGTTGCGCACGGTGGAAACCCGATGAGAAATAAAAATCGTGGTACGGCCCTGCATAATCTCGCGCAGATGATTGAGGATCTTGTCCTCGGTATGAGTGTCGACGCTCGAGAGCGCATCGTCGAGAATCAGAATGCGCGGATTGCGAATGATGGCGCGTGCAATCGCGGTGCGCTGCTTCTGCCCGCCCGATAGGGTAATGCCGCGCTCGCCCACCAGCGTCCGATACTGCTCGGGAAAACCCTCGATCTCGTCGGCAATGCTGGCCGCCTGCGCCGCCGAGCGGACATCTTCGTCCGAAGCGTCCTCTTTTCCAAAGGCGATGTTCTCGCGCACAGTTTCGCTGAACAAAAAAGTCTCCTGCGGCACAAAGCCGACGCTGTGGCGCAGACTCGCGATCGGATATTCGCGAATGGGAATGCCGTCGATCAGCACGCTTCCCGGCTCGGCATCGTAAATTCGCGGGATCAAGCTAACCAGCGTGGTTTTCCCGGAACCCGTAGGCCCCACTATGGCGAGGCTGCTGCCAGCCGGGATGCGCAGGCTAACATCCCGCAAAACCGGAGTGGAGTTGTAAGAAAAGTTCAAATGCCGGAACTCGATCTCCCCACGAACCAGCGTAGGCACGAGCGTCTCGCTCGTGCTGCCTTTGACCTGGATCGCCTCGCTGTCTGCAATCTCCGGCTTCTCCACCAAAATTTCGTTGATGCGCCCCATCGACGCCGTCCCGCGCTGGAAAATATTAATGACCCACCCCAGCGCAATAATGGGCCAGGTCAGTTGCACCATGTAAGTGTTGAACGCCACAAAACCGCCCACCGTGATGCGCCCAGAAATCACCTCCCGGCCGCCCAGCCACAGCACCAGCACAATGGCAAGCCCGAGCATCGTTTCAAGGGTGGGCCAGAGCATGCCCATCAAACGCACCAGCTTCAGGCTGCGCCGGATATATTCCTGATTCGCAGTTTCGAACGCCGCAATTTCAGCCTCCTCCTGCACATAGGCGCGTATGACTCGGGCGCCCGAGAAATTCTCCTGGGCGCGAGCCGAGATCTCGGAAAACATCGCCTGAATTCGTTCGAAGCGTTCGTGAATCTTGCGCCCAAAGTACTGGATGGTGATGCTGACAATCGGCAGTGGCAAGAAAGCGTACAGGGTCAGCTTAGGGCTGATCGACAGCATAAAGGCCAACGCCCCGGCCGTGAACACGATCGTGTTCGCCGAGTACATAATGGCCGGCCCCAGCAGCATCCGCACCGCATTAAGGTCGTTGGTTGCGCGAGCCATAATGTCGCCCGTCCGGGTCCGCTGATAGTAAGAGTAGGAGAGAGTTTCCAGGTGCCGGAACAGCTCATTGCGCAAATCGAATTCGATTTCGCGAGAGACCCCAATAACGATCCATCGGGTCAGAAACTGAAAGATTCCCTTGGTCGCCGCCACCGCCAGCAAAATCAACGCATACGTCACCAGCTTGTGGCGGGTAATGCCCAGGTGAAGGTCGTCCACTGCGCGCCGGATTACCAGCGGAAAAAGAATCCAGATGCCGTTGGTCAGGAAAACGCACAGCGTCCCCACCACATAGCTGCGGCGGTACTTCTTGAAATAGGGAATCAGGGGACGCAGACTTTTCGGCAGCATCGCTGGTTAGATGCGATTCTACAGCACCAGCTTCAGTTTTGCCGCGTCATCCCCATCCGCGGCGGGATTCGCGGCAACGACCAATCGGCGAATGCCACCACGCCGGCCGTCAACAGTAATACCACCCAGCTGCCGAGAAAAAGCCAGGTGAAGTCGATCAGGTAGGAATAAACAAGGTCAACGTCCATGTTCACACCTCTTGCGGAACCAGCCGGCCAATTGCATTTTCGCGAAAATCGCTTTCAGCACAAACTCCGGTCCCTCAGTTGTACTTTCCCGGTCAGCTGTTTGTATTCGTTCACAATCTCGCAGACGGCATTGAGCCGGCCAAGCGATGTCAGATGTATATCCGTAAGCGCTTGCTCAATCTCTGACATCCAACATTCGACCGCCCGATCCACACCCACCGACATTTCACTGGCGATAACATTTACCAGATCCGTTGGAATCGCTGTAGTAGCCAAGAAATTACCCGCCTTTCTTAATCCGTCAAATGAAACCCTCACTCAGGAGGAGGGTACCCCCTCAGTCCCTCCTCCTTCGCCTGCAGTTGGGCTACTGACTAGGCGCTGTTTCCGAGTGAGCTCCCTGATCCTGCATTCGCTGCTCGAACCTTTGTTCCCGCTTGGAAATGAACTGAGCCAGCTTGGTTTTCTGATCCGCGGTCAAAACCTGGTACGCCTCGTTAGCGACGCGCGCGTGCTGCACTTCAAGTTGCGCATGAACCTGCGCTCCCTGGGTTGCAATTGTCTGCGCCTTCGTCTCATCAAAGGTGCCACTCTGGATGAGCGCCATCATTTGTTCATGGGTCTGCATTTCCTGCTGGAACAGCGGTTCCAGCGCGGGCTTCTCTTTGGCGATGATCTGTTTGATCTGCGCCTGTTGCGCATCCGTGAGATCCAGGTAATCGCTGAAGAAACCCATCATCGGCCCGCCAAAGAAATCACCACCGCGCGGCCCGCCGTGGGGCTGGGCTATCGCAATTCCCGTCACCAGGACGATAGCCAACGCTGCAATCGACATCTTACTGCGAAATTTCATAACCTCTCCTGTGAGCATTCCCCGTAGACCGGAAAACCTCAAATTGCTTCTGATCATAGAAACACTTTTCCCGATCTGCAGTGGTAAAGAGTCGGTCAACCGGAGTAAAGTTTTGTAAAGCGCGAGAAGCGCTGGATTGACAATTCTTTACCACCTCGGTCAGCGAGCCTAACTAAAATGAGCAAAGTGGATCGCATTCTGGTCATCGACGACGACGTGGAGCTGTGCAGCCTCGTAGCTGAATATCTTGAGCCTGAAGGTTTTCAGATCGAGGCAGTTCACGACGGCAATCGCGGCCTGGATCGCGCTCTGAACGGTGATCACCTGCTGGTCGTGCTCGATGTCATGTTACCCGGCATGAACGGATTCGACGTGCTGCGAAGAATACGCAACACGTCTCGCGTTCCCGTTCTGCTGCTCACCGCGCGTGGCGAGGACGTCGACAGAATCGTAGGCCTCGAAATCGGCGCCGACGATTATCTTCCCAAGCCTTTCAATCCCCGCGAACTGGTGGCCCGCATCCGGGCAATTCTGCGCCGCACCCAGGCCGGTGAAAAGGCCGGAGAACGGCTCGAAGACCAAATCCCCGATGTAGTGCGGGTCGGCGACATTGAGCTTGATCCTGCCACTCGAATCGTTCGCCAGAACGGCAAGCCCATCGAGCTGACCTCCGTCGAATTCAACTTGCTGCATGTCCTGCTGCGTGAGGCCGGACGCGTCGTCACCCGCGAACACCTGGTCGATGCCGTCCTCAGCCGCAAGTTTTCTCCCTTCGACCGCAGCATCGACATGCACGTCAGCAAAGTTCGCAAGAAGCTGGGCGATTCCGATAACGGCAGCGACCACATCAAGACGGTGCGCGGCGTGGGCTATATCTTCGCTCACCCCCGCGACCATGCCAAAACTCCAGCGGCCGAGGCTGAGGAAGCATGAGAAGCCTCTTTCTCAAGATCTTTCTCTCCTACTGGGTTGCGCAAGCGCTCTTCCTGGTCCTGGCGATTATCGTGACCTTCGCCATGCGCCCTTCCGGGGAAATTTCCAATCTGCAGGCGCAGGAATCGAAGTTTCTCAACGAAACTCTGCAAGCCTATCAAGCGGGCGGCGACGACGCAGCGCGAAAATACCTGCGGAGCGTTCACGATAATCAGCACGTCCGGCTCTTCGTCATCGATGACCAGGGCCGTGAACTCCTGGGCCGCAAGCTGCCCGATTGGATCGAACGCGTTAGGCGTGGCCAGATCCACACCGCCGATACTTTCCGGGGACGTTTCGGCCCCGGTCAATTCCTCCGCCAAACCCTCACCGCCGACAACGGCCGCCGCTACATGCTGATTATCGACTTGCCTCCGGAAGAGCATCCATTTTTCGGACCGCATGGCGTGCCCAGCTTAGGCATCCTGATCGCGATTATCTCCTCGGGATTGGTGTGTTACATCCTGGCGCGATATTTGACCTCGCCCATCGTGCAGCTGCGCGCCGCGACCCAGAAGCTGGCTTCCGGCGATCTCACTGCCCGCGCCGGCATGCCGGGATCCAGGCGACACGACGAAATGGCCGAGTTGATGCGCGACTTCGATCGCATGGCGGAACGTCTCGAGGATTTGGTAACCGCCCAGAGTCGGTTGCTCACCGACATTTCGCACGAGCTCCGATCTCCCCTGGCGCGCTTGAACGTTGCTCTCGAACTGGCCCGCCAACGCAGCGGACCCGATGCCCGTAGCGCCCTTGATCGCATCGATCGCGAAGCCAACCGGCTCAATGAGCTGATCCAAAAACTGCTGACTATCGCCCGCCTCGAAGCCGGGCAGGAATCCATCGAGAAAGTCCCGGTCGACCTTGAACTGATTATCCATGAAATCGCCAAAGACGCTGCCTTCGAGGCCCAAACTCGTCATTGCGAAGTCGAGGCCACGATCGTGGATGATTGTGTGGTCATGGGAAGCCCCAGCCTGCTGCACAGCGCCATCGAAAATGTTGTCCGCAATGCCATCCGTTATACGCAAGAAGGCACCAGCGTGGAGGTCCGCCTGGAACAGGGCGTGGGATTGTCGAACCCGACGCCGCAAGACTCGGCACTCCACAACGACGGCGTGGGCAAACCGGAAGCCGTAGTCCGAGTAACCGACTCCGGCCCCGGCGTCCCCGAGGACGCGCTCGACAAACTCTTCCGCCCTTTCTACCGCATCGACGATGCCCGCGGCCGCCAAACCGGCGGCGTCGGCCTGGGCCTGGCAATCACTGATCGCGCCGTCCGCCTCCACGGCGGCACCATTAGGGTATCGAATCGCCCGCAGGGCGGCTTAATGGTCGAGATTCGCCTACCCCTCACCTCAGCAGAACCAAGTGAAATCCCCGATCAGCGATCCGTAACCATCCTCTCGCGCCAGATCTAGTGGGCAATGTAGGCGCGGGCGTCCTCGCCCGTGCGGCAGTTCGCAGAATGCGGCTGAGCTCTCCGTCCCCATTTCCCGTGCTGAACGAAGCGCCTGCCTCTTGGAGATGAGCACTCTTGCTCAGACGGATGGCAGGTGAGGTGCTAACGTCAAGGTGTGCTTCCAGTCGAAACGTCGAGAAGCCGAAAAATCCCTCGCCGTTTTGCAAGAGCGAGCTATGAAGCGAATTGCACCAATCCAAGTAATTTCCGTTCTTGTGTTGGCCGCTTGCGGGGCGTGGTGCCAGAGCACCCGTCCTTCGGGTGATTTGCTTCGGGGAGACGGCGCAAACTCGGCGGAAATGCGGCACCAGGAGATGCAAACGTGGAAATTCCTTCCTGATGCTCCGTCGGTACAGCCTCCAACACAAGCAGACAGATTTCACCCGCTCGCCAATGAAGCACGCTCGCCTTTGACACTCGGCACGGTTGGCGTCAACGCGGGCGTAATGATGCGCGAAACGGAACCGGGACCTGTCACTCCGGGGACGCAGCCCGACTTAACGACTCCCTATAAACTGGTGTTTACTCAAAAAGAGTCCAGCGTATTTCTTGATAAGTATCTATACCCGTCGTTGCGCAAGGGGGTTTTGCGTTATCACCCTTCGACCAGCGGCAGCTTTATGGGCCGGGCCACGTACGCGGCTTCGCGCATTTTTGTTACCCATGACGACTCCGGAAAGGGAAAGCTGAACACTTCGTATTTCCTCGGGATGCTGACTTCGGTCACTATCCAGAGTGCTTACCGTCCCTACTGGGCGCGATCCACTTCGGCGACCTTCAACACTTTTGGTTCAACCATTGGCAGCGATGCCGGGATCAACGTGCTGCGCGAGTTTGGGCCTGGCATACGGCAACTACTAAAGGGCCACGCTCCGAAATTCGCGTCTGGCATCGAAGAGCGCATCACCCGCTTCCAGAACCCGAGGGAAGCCGTCGCCACCCCGTCCAGATAACATCCCGTCGGTCAGCCCATTTACACTGCCCGCGGGATAGCCTCCGGCGAGGATTGGATGGCTCGTCCGACCCCACCCTATCGCGTGAATGCCCATGGCGTCGAATGTGAGCGATTGTGCACAGACATTCAAATCCATATCAGATAATGTTTCTGCTGTTCCACTCTGGATGCTCCAGGTTCCCCGGCCGGAAATTCAGCCGTTGCACAACGCGCGAGTGTTCTGCGTAAGGGCCAACAGCAAAATCAAATCCCAAGTGAAACCTCAGACCGCCGCAAGGCGAGAATCCTAGGAGGATTCCATGAAAAAAGTATTTCTGCTGATGGTTGTATCGGGCCTGCTGGTGACGCTGGGTTTTGCGCAAACTCCCGACGCTGACAGCAATACGGTCCAGGCCAACGTTAAAGGGTGCCTGGCTGGATCCGATGGCAGTTACACAGTTGCGGAAGATGGCACAAGTCAGATTCTCAAGATCACCAGCAGCAGTGTTGATCTCAAGCCACATCTGGGCCAAGACGTCACGCTCACCGGGCACAAAGCAAGTGGGGCCGCGAGTTCCGGCGCTGCTGATAACAGTTTCGCCGTCACCGAACTGAACATGATCTCCGACCATTGCGCCGCGGCCGCTGTTGCACCCGCGGCGACTGCCAGCCCGTCTTCGGGAACCGTCATCCCGCCCGCGGCGGACGCCACAACACCGGCGGCGACTGCTGCTGCACCCGCGGCGACAGCTAGCCCATCTGCAGAGTCTGTCAGCCCACCCGCTTCAGCCGCTTCTGCACCCGCGCCGCCAGCCAGCCCGTCTCCGGAGACTGTCAGCCCGCCGGCGGCGGATGCCACAACATCTGCGGCGACCGCCAGCCGGTCCTCGGATGCCGTCATCCCAGCCGCTCCGGACGCCACAACACGCGCGGCGACCGTCAGCCCGTCTTCAGCGACTGTCAGCGCACCCGCTGCGGACGCTGCTCAACCGGCGCGACCGTCAGCCCGTCCTCGCAGCGTCCCGGCAACAGAAACTGCAGCCGACACTGCTGCTGCGACGGTCAGCCCGTCCTCGGATGCCGTCATCCCAGCCACTGCGGACACCACAACACCCGCTGCCACTGCCAACGCGTCCTCGGAGACTGTCAGCCCACCGGCTGCAGCCGCCACTGCACCCGCCGTGACTCACAAGAGCGGGTCTTTGTTTCTCTTGATTTTGGTTGCCGTGCTGGTGATCGTTCTAGGCACGCTGGTGCCTGTCTTCGGCAGGTGGAGAAGACGGAAAATGCTGGAGCGGACCGGCGCCCCAAATCTTTCTTTCACGAAGGAAGAGAGTTCCGATCGAAACAAGCCAGCACCACGCAAAGCTGCCTAGGCGGAGTGAGAGTAATTCGGAGGTGACACGGAAGAACGGCCCTTCAGGGCCGAGTAACTTGGGAAGGCGGAGTTAACTCCGCCTTCTCATCCGTAAGCTCACAGTAGCTCTATGCTGCTACAGCAACGGCGTTCTTGTGGAACGTCGAGTTCACAACGTCCGAGGTCTGAACCTTAGGCGTTCCCTCGATAAATCTTGACAGCGTCTTCAACACTTCGGGGTAAGCATTGGTGTTGTAAGTTTCTGCGCTGGCTTTGCTGTCCCACAGACTGATGGCAGTCACATCGACTCCGCCGGGACCGGCGAACGTAATTTCGCCCTCAAAGCCGTGCTGTTTGCGAAGTAAGGGAAGAATGTCTTTGTCAAAGGTTCGGCTGTAATCAGAAAGCATATTGGATTTCAGATGAAAAGAAACGTTGCGTGAAAACATTATCAACCTCCTAAGGTTGTCATTCGCTAAGATAGGGGAGAACTTCAGATGGACTGACTTAGTTCAGGAGACCTGAAAGAGGAGCAAGGATGCTCACTCCGTCTAACCGTTGCACTTAGGTGGCCCTCCGTGGTAACCCCGCAACCTGTTGTTTCGATACGTCGCAGAGCAGATCCAGCACCGCAGAATCTGGGTTCCGTCGTGTACCTTTGGCGGAAAGCGAGCACAAACGGCGAACCAACTCCTTATTCCGTAAAATTGTGCATATAAGTCCTATTGCGTCACCTCGACACTATTCCGATAATTTTCGCCAGATCGGGCCGTCGGCAGTTCCTACCGAGCATGTCAAAGATTGACATCAGCGTTTTTGCGGCGTAGCGTTAAATGGAACGTACTGAAGGGCTGAGCCATGGATCAGATGAACGTCTCGATAACGGATCGTCTTGTAAGCTATGTTCGCAAGAAGGTTAAGAGCGGCCGATACAACAACGCCAGCGAGGTCGTTCGCGAGGCTTTGCGACGTATGGAGGATGAGGACGCACGGGCGGTGAGGCTGGCAAAGCCAAGCGCCGAAGACATCCTCACGGACCTTACCGAGCAGCAGATCGAGCGCATTCGGCAGCGTGTCCGAGCCAGCGTCGAAGCCATCGACGCAGGTGAATATACAGCGTACGAAGGACGCGAGGGGCTAAGGAAGCTGGCGGACGGAGTGAAGGCAAGGGGACGGAAACTCCTCGCCCAGCAGGCCGCCAAGCGTAGCGCCGGCATCCTGCCGGCCCGTAGCAGGCGAAGCCTGCAGTAACCGGGGAACTTTCGACGCTAGCAAAAAAGCGATGCGCTATCGGGTCACAAAGCAAACCGAAAAGGACCTCGACGAAATTTATCTTTACTGGGCGAGGCGTGCAAGTCCAGAGACCGCCGACCGACTCATTGACAGCATAGTGGACCGCTTCTGGCTGCTCGGCGAATATCCCGATGCGGGCAAACGTTCGGACGACATCGCCGCCGGCGTGAAATGCTTTCCTGCGGGAAAATATCTAATCTACTATCGCGCCACGCGTCGAGGGACCGATATTCTCCACGTATTCCACGGCGCCCGGGATCAGGGATCAGCTTTCAAGGCGGGCCGGTGGCCCGGCCTACGTAACTGAACCCTGAAGGGTGGCCCGTCCAAGCTCGCTTGGGCGGGGTCTTGGCTGATAAGTTAAAGCAGCCGGTCTACGATTTCCCTTTGACTGGGGAGCAAACGCGCCCGAATCTCGGTGAATGGCAACCAGCGCGGTGACCCTTCCCAGGAGTCCTTCAACTCCCCCTCGGCTTCTGCCGCGAACACGGCGAGTGTCACTGGAACCTCGGATGAGCTCCGATATTCGAAGAGCGCTGTACAGCGTTGCACTTGCAAACCTGTCTCTTCCAAGACCTCCCTCTTCATCGCTTGCTCAGCCCTCTCCCAAGGCATAGCGAAACCACCCGGAAACGACAATCCTCGTTTGTCGCTTCGATCAATCACCAGGACCAAGTGGCCTTTTCGAATCACTCCGACAGAAGCGCGGAGCCAGCCGAAGATGGGAAGCCGCGAGTAAGCGGCAAGGGCGCTGCGCGACAACACCCAAAAAAGGCGGCGTTTAATTTGGCCGAACGCGGTAGTCAGTCGACTCCCTCTACCCGTCTCCGAGTTGCCCCTCGCTCAGATCAGCATACCGGAGAACTACCTGAATCAGTTGCCCCTCGTCACACCACTGTGTGCGCGAGAACCAGAATTCTTAATGGAGGACGGGCGTCCTCGCCCGTCCCCACCAGCGCGGCGAAACCAGTTCCACGTTATGAGCCGCGAAGCGGCGTAAGAATGCAGCCCGCAGCGTAAAAAGGCTGTTACGAAACTCCGTGGAACGGAGTGACGGTGGGGACAATTGTGCTCCAGCCGCGGAGCGGCGGCATCGGAAAGCCCAGTACGGCAGTGCCGGGAAAGCGAGAGTGGCACAAGCCGAGTCCGCTTTAGCGGACGGCACCCCTTTTCGTAACAGCCTCGTAAGGGAACAAATAAGCCCCCGCGGGGAGAAAGACCAGTTCTCACCCCATGCTGCTAGGCCTTGACGCGGTCTGGTCCACAGGGATATTATTTGTAAAAAGCAATTATCTATTTGACAATCAAAATCCAAAACGATTGCCCGTCGGCGCCAGTACCGTTTCGGGAAAGTGCGCCGCTAACTCCTTATTTCGGAATATTTTACGTATAAGTCCTTATTCCTCAAAGATTTTGATGGTAGTGTGGCCGTAACCCCATCATTCCAAAAGATCACGGGGGGAGGGGGGTACCCACCTTCGCACACTCGAAATCGATTCCGGGCAGAAAGCAACTTTCGCCCTCCGCGGCGGTTCCAATCAGGGTACGAGGTTTGCGCTTCCCTTATAATCCTGATACACAAATGAGGGTAATCCTTGATCTCTAACCTTGCACCGGGAAGTTTTCTGCCCGGACACGTGAGATCTGGTATCGACGACCGGGAGAAAGAATGGGGATGAAGTGTTGTTTCGTGGCCTGTCTGCTGCTCGCGATTTCGCTTTTCTGGATGGCAGGTTGCACTTCTGTCAATAATGCGGCGGCGACCGGCATCAGCTACCTCTATGTCACGGCGCAGGCTAACACTACCATCTCGGCGTACACGGTGACGCAGAGTACGGGCGCGCTAACCACCCTCGGAAACGCCATCGGAACCGGTTCCGTGCCTTCGGCGATCGCGGTCACGCCCTCCGGCAATGCCTTGTTCGTGGCCAACAGCGGTTCTAACGACATTTCCAGTTACAGCATAAATTCGGATGCCTCGCTAACCGCAGCCAGCGCAACCACCCCGACCGAGACCACGCCCACCGCCCTGGCCATCGATCCCGGCGGCAAGTTTTTGTTTGTGGCTAATCAGGCCTCGAGCAGTATTTCCGTGTTTTCGATCAATGGCACGGGCCTGACCAAAGTGCCCGGTTCTCCATTTACAACCATCCCCGTCGGCCTTTCCTATCCTAACGGCACGTTGCCCGCGGCCGTGGCTGTGAGCAAGTCGGGAAACTTCCTGTACGTTGCCAACCAGCTAGCCAACTTTGTCTCCGCCTTTGCGATCAACACTACCTCGGGTGCTCTCACCCCGCTCGCAGTGCCGTTCTACACCGATGGAGAGATCTCGCCTTCGGGACTCGCGGTCACTCCCAACGGAGGCTTCCTCTACGTCGCCAATGCCGGCGCGAACTCGAATAACATCTCCGCCTGGGCCATTTGCGACAGCGTAGTCAACACTTGCATTAACCCCGATAAGCCGGATGGCACGCTTACCCTGGTGACGGGCTCCCCGTTCCCCGCCGGCCTGGGCCCGGTC
>Ga0074044_10003722_pt1 | contig 12878 bp, 9 predicted proteins | sample BogForMeECP23OM1_FD_94443 | JGI IMG/M metagenome (GOLD analysis project Ga0074044, IMG submission 94443) | Bog forest soil microbial communities from Calvert Island, British Columbia, Canada - Bog Forest MetaG ECP23OM1 | ecosystem: Environmental > Terrestrial > Soil > Wetlands ...
ACGCAAGTATCCAGTGAAAAAAGGCGTAACGGTCTACGGTCCTACTGGCAGAACGACTTGGTTCGTTCCTGTCACGTCGCGAGATCAGAACTGGGAGTTGAAGGATTCCTACACTTGGCAGGTGCGCCGAAGCAGTTTTGATAAGATGGTGCTCGAAGAAGCGATTCGACGAGGCGCTACACTGTTGCAAGCTAAAGCGACCAAGCCTCTACTGAAGGATGACGGGGCTGTGTGCGGGGTGCAAGTGAAGTTGTCGGACGGCGAGTTGATGGATGTGGAATCAGAGGTCTTGCTGGACATTTCTGGCCAGGCGACGTTCCTGGCCAATCACCGTGTGACTGGTCCCAAGTATCTCGGCAATTACGACAAGCAGATAGCGTTCTTCTCTCAGGTCGTGGATACAGTGCGCGATGATGGTAGCTCACGTGAGACCGACCCAGATAATGCGATAATATTTTACCAAAAAAAGTATCATTGGTCGTGGTTCATCCCGATTGAGAGTAATGTCGTGAGTGTCGGCGTGGTAACCCCTTCGGCTTATTTCTTCGATAAGAAGGAGAGCAGGAAGGCCTTTTTGACGCGTGAGTTGCATGAGTTGAATCCGGTCATTAAACGCTACATTCCCGAGATCAAGATGGTTGAAGACGTGCACGTAATACCAAACTATTCGTATCAGGTACGAGGCTTTACGGGCAAAGGCTACATCTGTATCGGAGACTCGCATCGTTTCATTGATCCTATCTTCTCCTTCGGTCTGACAGTCACTATGCGTGAGGCACAGTTCGCTGCGCCACTGATCAGAGAATATCTCGAAGGTAAGCATCGCGATGAATCACGTCCTTTCGCGGAGTACGAAAAATTCTGCGAGCAAGGCGCTGATGTGTTGGAGGATACAATTGATTCGTTCTGGGAATTCCCTCTTGGATTTGCCAAATATGTCCACTTTGATTACAAGGATCAGATGACAGATATGTTCGCAGGGAGGATCTACGAGCACCAGCCCTCGCCCGCGCTGCACGCTTTCCGCAAGTCGCTGAAACGCGAGCGCGAATATGATGCCGGTGATGCATATTCGATTCCTATCGGCTCACGCTATCATCCCGAACGAGCGGCGATCTGGGAACCGAATGCTCCTATTCAGTCTACCGAAGAGTGGATGGGTCCGCGCTAAAAGAAATTCATAACTGACGAAACCTGATGGCTATGTCTTAATTTCTTAACTCCTCACCATTCTTTCGTATCTCTGCTCTCGACGGGGATATCAACTCCAAAACTGGAGTGGTCATGAACGTCGTGATTATTGCCATGAGGACCATCAAGGTGAAAACGAGTGGAGAGATAACTCCGATGTCTAGCCCTATATTCAAAGCCACAAGTTCCACCATTCCCCGCGTGTTCATCAGAACGCCGATAGATCCAGCTTCTCACCACGACATTCCACTCAACCGAGACGCAAAAAACGCGCCGCAGAATTTTCCTACAATTGCGACCGTCAAGATAAGGCCGAAGTAAATCAGCGTATGCGGACCGCTGATCAGTCCCACACTCGTGCGAAGACCTGTAAAAGCAAAGTAGAGAGGAAGCAGCAATACGATGACAATATCTTCAAGCTTTTTCTTAAGATCCTTCACAAACGAGAAATCCTTTGGCATGACAACTCCGAAGAAATGCACCAAACAGGGGATGAATGCCCAAGCTTTCAGTAACCAAAGCCGAGGCTAGAACAAGTAGCAATATCAAACCGAGCTGATTTTGAGAGATTTGACTATTCCTGTTATTCCCCAGTCTTTTCAGCCAACGCCTTCCGATGAACAACATGAATAACGCGAATGTAACCGCTCCTACGGGCTAACCCAGAAGGGTAGGGTTGTTGCACTCGCACGAACGATCAGTACCACCCCCGCTAAGATTATCCAAGCAGTTACGTCATCAACTGCCGCTGCTGCCATTGTCACTGTTCCAACTGCCGTGCGAATCATGTCGCTCTCGGTGAGAATTCTTGCAAGCACTGGGAAAGCTGTAATGCTCATCGCCACACCTATGAAAAGAGCAAAATTAGTAAAAGGTACGCTTGTAGCGGAAAGTCTGGGATAAAGAAAAGCGGCAAGCAAAGTTCCCAATACAAACGGGACGATTATGCTGACGTGGCTGATGACAACTGCAGACCGCCCATGCTTTTCGATCACCTTGGGACTGAGTTCCAATCCGACAAGAAACATGAACAGAACAAGGCCGACTTGGCTGAGAGCGTTTGTGAAGTCAAGACTCGAAGATGGAAACAGAGCCGCAAAAATTCCCGGCGCAACCCAGCCAAGAAGAGATGGGCCAAGCATTATGCCCGCAATCATCTCACCGACAACTTGTGGTTGATGAAATTTCTTAAAGATCAAACCAACCACTCTCGATGCCACCAAAATAACGCCGATCTGAATTAGCAGAATTGACAAATCGAACATAAGTGAAAACTACTTTTTGCAAATGCGGGATATCTTTGGAACCTTTGGTTGAACAGCGATGAGTACGCAGAGAATCAAGTCTGTTCCTAAGCTATCACGTTTTCCAATTCGTTGATCTCATGAATGACAGCATCAGCCAATTTAGTATCATGCACCTTATCGACTTCCCGTGAGATTAGCACCGTCTTGAGGCCGACATCATGAGCAGGCCGAATTTCAGCCTCTTCTCTATCTCCGACGTATACGGTCTCCTCAATTTTGCATGCTATTCGTTCCAGTGCCAAAAGGAATGGCTCATGGGAAGGCTTTGGCTTAACATCGGTGCCGGTAATAATAACATCAAAGTACTGAGTTTTCAAATTCAAAGCATCTAAAATTTTGGTTACCAGCTCCCGTCCACTATTAGTGACGAGCCCAATTTTCAAACCTCTATCTTTCAGCCGGCAAATTATTTCACGAGTTGTCTTATCGGATGAGAGGTAGAGGTTTGGGTTTATTCGTTCGGCTACTAGTTCATGAAAGTGTTGTCGATCGATACCTAGGCTTTCCATTGCACCCGTAAGTGTTCCCTTTTCTTTTCTACGCCGCATTAGAATGCGTGAGGCTTCGAGCGGTTCAATGTTCAAGAAATTCGCGACAATATTCACCATTTCTAAATCAAAGTAGCGATTGTACTCAGATGAATCATATAATGTTCCATCCAAATCGAAAAGCACACAGCGGACAGGTCCGACTTTCACAACACCCTCACAGGAGTAGGGGACACCCTTATTCTATGTAAGCCTGCCGAATTCATTCGCCAAAGAAATTCTTAAATTCAAACTTCAAAATCTTCCTCCAATCCAACAAATCGGCGAACGGGTATCACATAGGACGAACCATGAGAGTTTGAGATTCGATCTGGAATGCTAGTTGTCATCTGTTCGAGATGTGAGAGTAAGAGGGTCATTGAAAACTTAGAAGCATTACCGGGTGCTAGGTTCTGCGATATCTGTGGCCAACAATCCGTACTCGTTCAAGCAAACGTACACGATATGCTTACTTTCTTTCAAACCGAACGATCCCACGTTGCAACTCAGGAACAAACTCGCAAAGAGCAATTTGACAAACAAGAAAAACTACGAACACATATCGAAGCACAGATTGTTCGTCAAATAGAACTAGAATCAAAATGCGCTGATCTTACTAGACGTGAACTGGAGATTAACCAACGTATTAGCGATGAGGAAAAGAAACTCAAATCGGAAGAAGAAAATCTTCAACGACTAAAGAATCAAACATCGGCTGCACACCACCTAAATCAGTCGCTTGAGAACGAGCGTCAAAAAGTAAAATCCGATATCGTAGACAAAACTGCAAGCCTACGGGAACTAGAAGCGAGAATAGAAGATGTAACCAAACGTCAAACAGAACTGATCGAGAAGGCAACGATTCAAGAGACTAAGCTCCAATTGATTGAAGATCAGTTTCAACAAGTAAACAAGAATTTACAAGAACTTAATCAGGAAAGACAATCGCTTGAGACAAAAGACCTTGAACTGAGCGAGGCTGGGGACGAGAAGACTGCGCGTCTACGAGAATTGAATGCTAGCGTTGAAGTTCTCAAGCAACATACCCATGATCTAAAGAGTCAAAATGATCGGGAAACTAAATTGATTACGGAACGAGAAAGCGAACTGAGGTCGATAGAAGGACAGATCAAGAAGAGCAAGGATCGTGTGCAAGAACTTCAGAACACCGCCACCTCTCTAACTAAGAGAAGACAGGAACTTGAAGAAGCAAATTCGATGCTCGTGAAACAAAATCAGGAATTAGATAAACTGCTACAGAACAAGAGCGGATCGATACAGATGCTGACCGATGAGGAACAACTCTCTAAATTGGATGGTACGCCAAGTGCCGTTGCGAGACGAGAAGCACATAGTCTCGAGTGGCTAGGCATAGTAGCGAAGTATCGTAAAGAGTACGATCAATCTGAAATGCACTTCCGGAAAGCGTTGGAGATCCGTGAGCGGTTAGGAGACGAATTAGACGCGGCGTTCACGTTAGATCTGCTTGTTGGATTAGCCAAAGGACGTAAACAGTATGCTAAGGCACGTGAGTATGCCTTGAAGGCTCGGCAGATCCATATGCGAACGGGTGACGAGCAAAGCGAAAGGAGAATCTCGGACGAATTGAACTCAATCCGCGACCTTGAACGTGCCACCATCAACTAGCCTAGTCAAGATTGGAAAGAACTAACTTTGCGGCGACTGTAAAACCCAAGATTCAGTTCTATCACTATTATTCAATGGTATTCGGTGTTATAACCCAATTAGTCTTATCTTTGGGATTCACTGCGATTGTTTGTGTGTTTCCGTTGGCGTAAATGGTGTTGTTAATGAATTTTCCCGAACCTTGATGGAGGTTGACTATGTAATTCGTCATACCAGAAGCTATGCCCTGTAGAACACTCTGCTCAATATCAACTCCAGTTGGAACATTGCCTTGATTATCATTACTAACGTCAATTATGTTATCCGCTATGCTGGTTGTACCATTTACGAATGTCCCCGTCACTATAAGACCTGTCACACCACCTACTAGAAGCATTGCTGCGTAGACATTCTCGAGCGTGTTGTTTACGAATTGGATGTTGGAAGATCCAGTGGGTCCGGCGGACATTCCGGTTCCCTTAAAGCGGGCGGTCGGGATCGAAATGTTTCTGACTGTATTATTTGAGAAGGTAACATTAGTGCAGTGGCCTCCTTCTGCCATAAGTCCGACATGCGAATTGTTACTGTATGGCGACAGGTTCATTGTAATATTCTGAACAGTGTTTTCTGCGACCATCGTACCAATGGCTCCATAGCATGATATGCCCACGTCACTTGCGCCATCAATCAGATTATTTAGAATCTGATGGTTGCCGCCTTGTGGAATAACGGGATTTGAGCTGTTATTGATCGATATTCCGTTAGCGTTGGAATTTTGTAGTGTATTGTTTCGTACTATGCAATTGAATCCGTGCTCAATTTGGATAGCCATGTATCGGCAGTTGTTTATGATGCAATTCTCGATTATTCCATTCGAACAGTTGAATGAATGGACACCGTCCATCGTATAATCGAAAATCGGGTTGTTCAAGACCGGATTTCCTGCCGCATTACCGTTGATCTGTAAGTCATGAACATGGAAACCGTCAGCTCCCGTGATAAAATTCAGCACGTGAGCAGGCGATGGGATATTGTACTGTCCAAGGTACACATTATTGTTCAAAGTCAATATGGTGGCATTCTGTTCGTTACCGTAAATTTCAACGTTCGGTACGTTGATGTCAATCTCTTTGCTGACTGAGTAATTTCCGGCTGGAAGGTAAATCTTAGTTTGACCAGCTGCAAGTGCTTGTGTGATTATTTGATAAGCATCACTGCCTGTATATTGGAATGGTACGGAACCGAACACTTTCTCTGTCAGATTCAGTGAACCGAGGATACTGCCGCCTACTAATATTGCACCTGCCCCAAAAATGCTCTTCAACGCGCTACGTCGTCGAAGTTGAACCTGGTTTTTTTCTTCAACTAAATTATTCACTATTCCCCACCTATACCCTTCCCGAGAGAAGGTTTTCGCATCCATCACGTAAATCTTTCAACGACTTATTATCGGATATTGATAATCTTACGGCAGTTCGGCCATTCTTTGTAATTCAGGTTTCTTGAATTCTGTCTCAATGAGCCACCTAAACGGTTTATTCCAGATAATACACGCGACTCTTCAATCTGGTAAATGCTGAAGTCACGGAAGAATTGAACCACGATTGATAGCCTAGATACTCAGTGATGTTACTTTTCGGTTGATGGGTGTTACTCTCCGGAGCAAGTCGCGCATGGGATCATTCCGTCTTCGCATTCGTCACATTGAACCTCCTTCTGACCGGTCCATTTGCAAATTCGACAAGATGCACCATTACATACTTCACAAAGGACAATTCTTCTACCCTTTCCTTCGCAGGCATCACACTCGACTTCACCTGTACCCTCACACTCGCCGCAAACAGTTCCTGTAACTGACAACTTGGCTCATAACTAGATGAACGTAGGAAGTAGACGATGGTTATGTAACTGAGATCGTAACTCATGAGTTACATGCGAATCAGACTTTCTCTGGACGCGTGATTTATGTGTTGGATGATTCGCAACAACCATATTGGTGTCAAAAATCGATGCCAGTCGTAGTCGTTTTTTCACTCTAGTACTACGCAAAACATAACCTTGAGCGGATATTCTTGCCCACTAACGGGCGGAATCAGTTTGAAGCCTCCCCATGAGCTTAAGGAAATTTTCGACGAGGATACAGGGTCGATCTACTTTGATCCAACAGAAATGACCAAGCTCATGATACTCACCGAAAGCTGGCTCAGAACGATACGTAATCGACTCCTCTAGGCACTATTCATAACGCTTCGGATTGCACGTTGTTTCTCTTACCTTAGTTATTATTGGTTCCGTGATTCGTCAATAATGACGAGTCTCGTAGCTAGATGTGTCGATGAAGCAACAAAAATCGATCAGTTAAAGACTGAAACAACAACAAGCAAGCCAGTTCAGACGGCGATCAAACCTATAGGTGCTAAACCTTAGTTTAGCCAATTGCTCCAAGACTCTCAAATATGGAGACAGACCGATCAGCGATGCCAGATTTCGATACCCTTTTGAGAGTTTAACTCCCAAGAAGAAACTTCTCTATTTCTCCGCGGTGAGTTTCACAGAAACACCGCTTGGCGAAATCCATAATCTCTTGGAGATAAGCAAGAGGCGCATTGACCTCAAACCGTATTCGCAGCGAAACCACCCGATTATGGCTCGGAAACCAGCGCTCTTCGTACGGGACGCGACCGGCCTTGTTCGTGAGATTGGATTCGGAGCTTATCTCATAACAAACTTTAATGGCGTCACGACAGGGTGTCGATTGTGGCAACTGCGAGGAAATGCCTCAGCGCTTCCTCCTGATCAATTGACGGCTTACAAGTAGGCCCATCCAGGCGGCAAGATAGTGCCAATATGATAGAAGTGCTGTCACGAGGTTTTTCTTAATGAATTGGTTAATTCTTTGCCTCCGCTTGCATGGTTGTTCACAAGACCCGAGTTTGGGAAACCGCGTCTAGTACATGGATTTGCCGTAGACGTTTTCGAGGACGGATTCTTCGAGGGCTGCCTGGCAGGGAACATGGCGGGAGACTTAACACAGATCCAGGAGGTCTTCGGGTCCGGAATGAGAATCCAGAATGGAAAGTACGTATTCATTACTCCTTCGCATACACGGGAGAGTATCTTTGTCTATCGACGCGGCAGAGACATCAGCTTCTCAAATTCACTTCCATTTCTACTCGAGTTTCATGAAGTTACGCTGCCATGGGACTCACATTATGCTAGGAAGCTCGCATCCATATGCTTGGGGATTGACGCGTACGAGAAGGAGTTACTCAAGATCGGTGAGACTGAGATTCTTCGGCTGGCGTACGACAACTTAGTGATCGGACCTGAAGGGAAGTGTGAGTTAATTCGTAAGCCGATGCCTCCGCGCTTCAAGACCTATTCGGAGTATGTAGGCTACCTTGAAGAAACCTTGCGACAAGCATTCGCGAACGCGGCTCGCGATGGCAGGACAATGTCGTATCACCCGCTCGCGACATGTTCATCAGGTTACGATTCTGCGGCCGCGGCGGCATTAGCGCAACCGTTAGGGTGTCGCGAAGCAATAACTCTGACAGAGGGTTTCACAAAAAAGTCGTTTGCTGAACCGGACAGTGGTAAAGTGACGGGGGAATCGCTCGGTCTGACCGTAAGAGAATTTGAGCATCCCGGAAATATGCGTCTTAAAGGAGGGTTTCAGGACATTGCATTGTTCTTGGCAACAGGATTCGGGGCTGTTGATTACAACTATACGCCATTTGCAGGAGTATTGGGGGGACGTGTGCTGTTAACAGGAGACTACGGCGACGTCATATGGGGCATGCATTCGGAACCCTCTTCAGACCTGACACGTGTCGTCTTCTCGGGAAATAGTCTGCAAGAGTTTCGATTGAGACGAAACTACGTGCTTATTCCTGTACCGTTCATCGGTTCGAGGCGCTCACAGGAAATATGGACGATTTCGCATGCGCCTGAAATGGAGCCATATATGTTGCGTACCGATTACGATCGACCGATCCCAAGACGAATTCTGGAGGAAAGAGGTGTGCCAAGGAAAGAGTTTGGACAAAGGAAGAAGTACGGTGCCACCGTGCTGAAGAACCCATTAGTGTTGGGAGACAGAGTCCGTTCGGAGTACGAAGCATTTGCAGCCAAATTAAGTGCGCCACGTACGAGATATCGGGTACGCGGTTTAGGTTGGAAAACGCGTGAAGGAATCTATAGGGCGGCCTCAGTTATGGAGAAGTTTCTGCCAGCTCTCAGATCGACGAAACGATCTCTGATCGGGGAAAGTTTTCCTTTGTTCTTGCACAGTCGCCCTGGTGAATCACTAGAAATCTGCGTTGCCCTAGCTGCCGTACAGGAAATGTATCGAACGGAATTCAAATCCAATTCAACCATAACTGTCCAGAACGGCGCTCCACGATTAGTGATGAAAAAGTGACTGAACACCGGCTTCCTTACTAGACAATGAAAACGTGCTCAATTAGTTCGGCTTGGGCACGTTTCCGTGACGGCTTAACCCTTTTTGCGTGGAGACGGCAGATCCCACGCTGCGCGACGAGATGACCGTTACGATTACACTCACCGATGCAGACGATGGCACCGATGTCCTTCGATAACAGAACAATGGTCTACGGTTTGTTCGTTCTTATCCAAATGCGCTTTCCTAAAGACACCTTGCCAGGGACCGTAAGGAAGCGCTGAACTCGTCTGCCTAGCCTAACAACAGTCACAGACGAAGCTTAGCCCGCTCAATGAGATCGCTTTAGGCAATAAGAATGTCAATGCCTGAAAATTTAAACCGTTCCATGACCTTAGCTCGATGACGAATTAAGGCCTTAAATCGACATAGACACGATCGAATTATTTGCCAAGCTTCTAGTAAGCTTTGATTTCTTAACGTGGCGGCGGAATCAGGGCAGCATAGCGTGCTAATTGTTTAATATTCGTGTTTCTTTCGATTTAACGATGAACTTTAAGGACCATAAGGAAGCAACGTAAGTCTGTTTCAGGACCTTCAGCAGTTGTCTTGGGGTTCTGGAACGGATTCGGGTACATATGGGATGATCTTTCGGTTGGGGTAGTACACGCATTAGCTGCGATGGGTGTCAATGTTATCGGAATCGACTTGTGTAATGTCGAACCACACGCGTTCTCGAAGCCTTACTCTCGTGACTCGGTGGGTCTCGACTTCCAACAGACTTGCCAGGAGCTGATTCGTCTTAGGGATCAGTTTACCCAAAATCCTGTTATATTTTCGAGCGGCGAAAAACCGACTGCGATGCTAGCAGAGCACAATGAAACATTATCAAAACACTTCAATTTTTACTGGACAAAACCGACGAAGCTCTACGGGATCATAGACAAGTCCAGAACCCCAGATCTTTGTCGTGAAACTGGAATTGCGTATCCGGTGACTCATGTTACATCACGCGAAGAGGATGTTGCGGCAGCAGCAAAGAATTTTACGTTTCCATGCATTGTAAAACCGAATCTTGTAACGCAAGACTGGAATGTTCGTGGCGGTTTTCCGGGCAGACATTTCGTTGCAAGGTCATCACAGGAGTTGACTGAGTTTTACGATGAGTTTCCATGGCTGAGGGGTGGAACGATATGGCAGCAATTAATTGAAGGTGCCGACAGCGACATCTTCCAGTGCACCGCTCTAATCAATCGATCAGGAAGACTAGTTGCTTCAGTTTGTGTCAGGAAGCTGCGTCAAAATCCGAGGCGTTATGGTTCTATGTCCTATGGAAGGACTGAGTGGAGTAATGAAGTAGTTTCGAGAACGATGAAGCTGGTTAAAACACTCGGACTCACTGGATATCTGTCAGTGGAATTCAAGTATCAACACGATACTGATGAATATTATTTCATTGAGCTCAACCCTAGACTCCCGGCTTACAACGCGTTCTTTCCGCTCACCGGAGTCAACTTGGCACATTTAGGCTATAGTGATCTCTGTGGGTTTGACTTACCCGATCGATGCATCCAACGCAACTTCGTCTACTGGATGACAATTGGGAACGTATCTCGTAAGGAACCGTTACGAACGCTGAAAGAAGGTGCTCACGTCGCTCCGTCATGGAGAACATTTGTTGAATGTCAAATCAAACCATACGCGGTGAGAGCAATCTACAAGCACATCAGAAGATAATGACTCACGCATCGTGGTCGGTGTGTGAACGAGGTACGGCTTCATTGGAATTTGGTTTGCAATCGGGAGATGTTGAATAGTGATGCCTCAGGCTTAATTCGAAATCTTGACGATCGAATTTTGTGGTCGGTCTGTATATGATTGTGTGGCATTTTCCGCATTCGACTGAATTGAACAAACTTGTTATCTGATTCAGATAATTCTTTAGGGTGTTTTCGATTTCCGGAGACTCAATTTTTTGGTGCCATTTAGAAGTGTTAGGTTGAGCGGATTTCGGTTTTTCGACTCGAGCAACCTTGCCCCAGACGCGGTTTTGGCATTTGGGGCATGTTTCGGTTGATTGGTCGGTTTTCCATCCGCAGTTGGCACAGACCCAGAGGTATGGTTCCAACGCTATGATCCAATACTTGGTCTGCTGATCAGTTTATGGTGAGTTGTCGTTCTCGATTGCAGTTCGTGCAACGCCATGTGATGCTAGTTGGATGGGCGCGGTCCTCTATGATCGACCATAATTGTGTAAGCGCGGTTTCTTGTTCGACGCATTTTTCGCATACTTTCGACTCGGTGATGGAATTTTGAGTATCGTGTTGGGTTGGAGTGATTCTTCCGATGTTGACGCAGGTGACCGATTCAAGTTCTGTGTGATAGTTAACGCCGCGTTCGCAAACTGGGCAGATCAATTCCTGGTTAGACATTCGTTGAAGATCAGATCCGGGTTCTTCAATTCTGGACATCATTGATCGCCACAGTTAATAGGATAAATTTTCGGTATGCAGATTTAAATGAATCGACTAAAAATCGAGTTAATAAGTCGTATTCAGCCTACGTTCCAACAGTCAAGTGTTGTAATGGGCTTCAGTAGGGTCCGAATTTTATAATTGGTTTTGCGGTAGATCGAACGGGAGGCGGCCATGCATTTCTTAAATGGTTAGGTGATGCGGATTCAACTTTTAAGATAAGATAACGAGACTTCGGCAGTCGTACGGTTAGTTGGAGTGGCTGCTTTGCGATTCAGTGCTGCGGAGAGGTTCCGTTGTCTGAGACATTCACGAAATTAGTTTGGATTCGTGGTTTGGTAGTACTATTTCTAAAAGTAGTACGATAAGCCGTAAATACTACTCCCAGCTGATGTCTGAATGAGTCAATATTGACCACTGTCACGGTGACTAGAAAGGGACAAACAACTATTCCCAAGAAATTTCGTGACAAATACAAAATGTTAGAGGGGACGGAGCTGGAGGTTGTAGATATGGGAGCGGGAGTCATGTTCAGAAAAGCGCTGTCCACTATAGACCTGATAGGAAGCAGCGAGAGAACATTTCATGATATGAAACGGCGTCTGGATGAAATCAGGCGAGAAGATGCCTGACACTATCTATGACACAAGATTCTTCCTCGCCACCTATGCCAAGGAAGCAGGACAACTGCGAAAATTAAGATCTGAACTACAAGAACATAAACGTAGATTTGTTTCGGCAATAACGATTCATGAAATCTACCGGATAACACTTGAAGAAGAGGGTCGTGAGGTCGCAAAGATCCGAAGTGCAGCCATTGAACGAGACTTTGAAGTGGTCGATGTCGATTCTGAAATCGCAACTGAATCCGCCGAGATCAAAGTTGCACAAGGGAGAGACTTCCCGATCGCCGACTCGATCATAGGAGCCACGGCCAGGCTCCGAAAACTAGTATGCTTCACTGATGATGAGCACATAAAGTCACTACGCGGGATTAAGACACGATGGTTCTGAAGACACGTTTCGAATAAACACACGCTCTGATAGTGGGATTTACCATGTCAGAAAATGTTGAATGGATGGCAGACGCAAGTTGAATGTTCGAATCAAACCTCATGCTTTAGTCAGGATGAAAGAACGGCAGATCAAGCATAACCATGTTGAGCAAGTACTTGCGTCGCCGACAGAGACTATTGGAGTTCGCTTCTCGAGACAGGCTTCTTTTGGAAATGTTAATGGGCGACGTTTGCTGATTATTTATCAGATTAATGCCGACGCAGGCAGGCAGAAGTTGTCACAGCCTTCTGGATTAATGAGGATGGATTGAGGAAATATGGCTTCACTCGAGTAT
>Ga0074044_10003723_pt1 | contig 12873 bp, 15 predicted proteins | sample BogForMeECP23OM1_FD_94443 | JGI IMG/M metagenome (GOLD analysis project Ga0074044, IMG submission 94443) | Bog forest soil microbial communities from Calvert Island, British Columbia, Canada - Bog Forest MetaG ECP23OM1 | ecosystem: Environmental > Terrestrial > Soil > Wetlands ...
AATGGCCGCCAAGAAGCGGCTCCGCCTGCTCGTTGGGCGGTGCCGTGACGACGCCCACGGGACGGCGGCGCCAACGATCGTCGAGCAGCACGGTCGCCCCCACCGTGCGCTCGCCGACGATCTCGAGCCGGGTGATCTCATTGCGCAGCTCGACGGGAAGCCGCAGCGTAGCGGCGGCCGCGTGCTTGCCGGGCGCGAAGGCGAGCTTGGCCTCGCCGGCCGGATGCCCGTGCTCGTCGATCGCCCGCACGGCGAGCGTCTCCTCGCCTTCGCTCGGCGCCCGCACCGCGGCGAGCCCCAGCTCCGAGCCCCGGGTTGCGGGCGGCAGCAGGAGGTGGGGCAAGGCGGCGCGCGGATCGCTCAGGACCTCGACGGGCCCGAGGCGCTGCAAGCGCTCCGCAAGCTTTGCCGCTTCGCCCTCGGCGATCCCGTCGGAGAGCCACACGACGTGCGCGGGAGCGGGGAGAACGACGCCGTCGAGGAGCTTGAGGGCGGCGTTCCGGTCGCTCGGCCAGGGCTCGGGCTGAAGCGTCTGGGCGAGGCGCTTCGCCTCGCCTGCCGGCAGGAGGCCGCTCGCCTGCAGCGTGTTGCCGGAGACGGGCGGTGCCGTCGGCAGCAGCATGACCGGGCGGCGATCGCGCTCGGCGCCGTCGATGAGGCTCGCGAGCGCCTGCTCGCGCGCCGACCAATTGCGCGCGGCCGCCCAGTCGTTGTCGATCACGATGACGAGCGGCCCGCCGCCGCCGCGCGGACCGAGCGGGTTGAGAAGCGGCTGGGCGAGGCCGATGATGACGAGGCTGGCAAGGACAAGGCGCAGGATGATGAGCCAGAGCGGCGTGCGCGCCGGCGTCTCCTCGCTCTGCACCAAGCCCAAGAGGAGCCGCACCGCGGGAAAGCGGACGAGGCGCGGGCTCGGCGGCGTCACGCGCAGGAGCCACCAGAGGGCCGGCAACAAGGCCAGCGCCGCGAGCAGCCAGGGATGGACGAAGGCGATGACGTCGAGCCCGAGCATCAGAGCTCGTCCCAGCTCGCGGAGAGGTGGGCGTAGAGCGCCAAGAGCGCGTGCTCAGGCGGATGATCGGTGCGATGCGTGGTGAAATTCCAGCCGACCGCGCGCGCGATCGCCGAAAGCCCGGCCCGATGCGTCGAGAGCTCCGTGGCGTAGGCCTCGCGCACCGCCTCGACCCGCCTGACCAGCACCTCGCCTTCGTCCTCGAGCCCCTCGAAGCGGGTGCGCCCGACAAAGGGCAGCGTCTCCTCGGCCGGGTCCATCACCTGAAGGAGGTGGCCCTTGAGTCCGCGCCCGGCGAAACGACGCACGAGCGCGTCGATCTCCTCGAGCGGTGCCAGGAGATCGCCCATGAGGACGAGTTGGCCGTGACGCGGCAGAAGCTCGTAGGCGGGGAGGCTCCCGCTCGCGCCCCCAGCGAGGTTGATAGCTTGGCCTCCCGCGCGCGCGGTGCGCGCGAGCGGGCGCTCCGTGCGCTGGCGCTCGAGAAGGAGCGCAATTCGGTTGAGCGCCGCGCGGCCGGGGCGCGGGCTGAGCCCCGAGCCGAGGAGGGCTATATGCTCGTCGCCGCGCACGAGGAGGGCTGCGAGCGCCAGCACGAGGAGCGCCGCGCGCTCGGCCTTGTCGCTGAGCGCGGGGGAGGAGCGGTACATCATCGAGGGCGAGCGGTCGCACCAGAGCCAAACGCTCGCCGCCGCCTCCCACTCGCTCTCACGTACGAAGAGCGTGTCGGACTTGGCCGAGCGGCGCCAATCGATGCGCTGGGTCGGGTCGCCCGGCTCATAGCGGCGGAACTGCCAGAAGGTGTCGCCGGTCCCCACTCGACGGCGGCCGTGCACGCCTTGCGCCACCGTGGCCGCCACGCGCTCGGCGCGCACGAGAAGCGGAGGCAGCGTCGCCGCCAGCCACTCGGCCCGCTGCTGGGCCGGGCGCGCACCTTGCCGGGGGGCGCTCGTTGCCATCTAGTCGCTCGTAACCCTCTCCCGCTTGCGGGAGAGGGAAGGGGCCCATCCCGAAGGGATGGGAAGGGTGAGGGATTGCCTGCTGTCCGAGTAGTCCCTCACCCTCCCATTGCTGCGCCCGGCGCGCGTAGCGCGCCTCTTTTGCATGATGCAGAAGAAGCGGGCCTTTGGCCCGCGGGGGCCCCGCCCTCTCCCGCTTGCGGGAGAGGGAAAGATGGGCGTCAGCCGCTTGCCGGAGAGGGTTAGGGTGAGGGATAGCCAGGTGCTGGGCATCAACGTTCCGGCATCAGGCGAGCGGAGCGGCGAGGCGCTCGATCACTTGGTCGATGGTGACGCCGTCGGCCCGCGCGGAAAAATTGAGCGCCATGCGATGGCGCAGAACGGCACCCGCGAGCGCCAGCACGTCGTCGACCGAGGGAGCAAGCCTGCCCTCGAGCACCGCGCGCGCGCGCGTGGCCAGCATGAGCGCCTGGCTCGCGCGCGGGCCGGGACCCCAGGCGACCTCGCGGCGCACCTCGTCGAGCTCGGTCGATTCGGGCCGGCCCTGGCGCACGAGCGCCAAGATGGCATCGACCACCGATTGGCCGACGGGAATGCGCCGAATGAGCCGCTGGGCCGCGAGCAGATCCTCGCCCTCCATCACCTTGCCGGGGAGCGCCTCGGCGATTCCGGTGGTGGCGGCGAGCATGCGCCGCTCGGCCTCGATCTCGGGGTAGCTCACGTCCACTTGCATGAGGAAGCGGTCGAGCTGCGCCTCGGGGAGCGGATAGGTGCCCTCTTGCTCGAGCGGGTTCTGCGTCGCGAGCACGTGAAAGGGCCGCGGCAGCGGATGATAGCGTCCGGCGACCGAGACGCGGCCCTCCTGCATGGCCTGGAGCAAGGCCGACTGGGTGCGCGGGCTCGCGCGGTTGACCTCGTCCGCCATCAGGAGCTGGCAGAAAACCGGCCCCTCGATGAAGCGAAAGGCGCGCCGGCCCCTCTCGCTCTCCTCCAGCACCTCCGAGCCCAGGATATCGGCGGGCATGAGGTCGGGCGTGCACTGGATGCGCTTCACGTCGACCCCCAGCACGATGCCGAGCGTCTCGACGAGCCGCGTCTTGGCGAGCCCCGGCACGCCGACGAGGAGGGCATGCCCTCCCGCCAAGAGTGTGATAAGGGTTTGATCGATGACCTTCTGTTGGCCGAAAATGACCTGGCCGATGCGCTCGCGCACCAAGGCCATGCGCTCGCCGAGGCGCTCGACCTCCGCGATGAGGGCGGCATTCGGCTCTTCCGCGGGCGGGGTGGTCTCTATGACGCTCACCTACACTGCTCCTTGCTGTGAGTCCGACGGGCGATCCCGCGATTGAGGCGGCGGCATGGCCAAAGCATCAGATCATATCTCCCGGCTGGCAAATCAAATCGGCGTGCCGCAGGCACCCCATGCCGACGCCGTCCGGGCGCGGCACCCGGAGCCCTTCTGCGGCGATTTCGACATCCGCATCGCGCGCGACGGCACCTGGCTCTATCGCGGCTCGCCAATCGGCCGCAAGGAGCTCGTCAAGCTCTTCGCCTCCGTGCTCCGCCGCGACCCGGCCGGCGACTATTGGCTCGTCACTCCCGTCGAGCGCGGCCGCATCCGCGTCGACGACGCGCCCTTCACCGCCGTCGAGCTCACCGTCGAGGGCGAGGGGCGGGAGCAGTCGCTGATCTTCCGCACCAACCTCGACGAGATCGTCACGGCCGCCCGCGATCATCCCATCCGCGTGAGCTACCATGGCCCGGCCGGCGAGCCGACCCCCTATGTGCTCGCGCGCCCGGGCCTCGAGGCGCTCATCGTACGTCCCGTCTATTATCAGCTGGTTGAACTCGGAGTGGAAGGGGTGTCTGGCGGGGAAAGCCTGTTCGGCGTGTGGAGCCGCCGCACCTTCTTTCCGCTTGGAAAGCTGGAGGGCCAAGGATGACGCGGGAGCGGGTCATCGCGCGCATCCAGGCCGCCGAGTCGACGGATCGCCGCGTGCGCCGCGGGGTCGAGGTGCGCCGGCGCGGCGACCACGACATGAACGCGGACGACATGCGCCATCCCGGTCCGTTGACGCCCGCCGCCGTGCTGGTGCCGCTCGTCGACCGCAGCGAGGGCATGACGGTGCTGCTCACGCAGCGCACCGCGCACCTCAACGATCATGCGGGGCAGGTCAGCTTCCCGGGCGGCCGCATCGAGCCGCAGGACGCTTCCGCCGTGGCGGCGGCCTTGCGCGAGGCGTTCGAGGAAATCGGCCTGCCGCCCGAGAAGGTCGAGCCGGTCGGGCGGCTCGACGACTACGAGACGCGCACGGGCTTCCTCGTCCATCCCATCGTGGGCATCGTGACGCCGCCCTTCCCCATCAAGCCCGACCCCTTCGAGGTCGCGGACGTGTTCGAGGTCCCGCTCGACTTCATCCTCGACCGCCGCAACCATCGGCGCGAGAGCCGCCTCTTCAAGGGGCGCGAGCGGCAATTCTACGTGCTGCCGTACGACAAGCATTATATTTGGGGTGCCACGGCGAGCATGCTGGTCAATCTCTGCGACGTGCTCGTCGGCTGATGGCACGGGTCATCGTCGAGTATCTGCTGCCCGTTCTGCTGCCCACGGCACTCTACGCGCTTTGGCTCATCTGGCAGCGCAGGCGTGCGGCAACGGCGGGGACGGCGGTGCCGGCGTGGCAGGAGGGGCCGTGGTTCTGGCTCATCGTCGCCGGCTTTGCGCTCGCCGTCCTCGCGGTGGTCGCGACCGCATTGCTTTCCGGCAATCGCCCGGGAGAGACGTACGTTCCGCCCATGATCAAGAACGGCAAGGTGGTGCCCGGCCACTTCGGGGACTGATCAAGTGACGCGCACCGCAAAGCTTCCGCCCCAGCCGTGGATGACGGCACCGGCGACTGAGCGGGTGCTCGCGGCCCTTGGCGCCAAGGGCGTAGAGGTGCGCTTCGTCGGCGGCTGCGTGCGCGACGCGATCCTCGGGCGCCCGGTCAAGGACATCGACATCGCGACCCACGATCCGCCCGAGGCGGTCATCGCCCTTCTCGAGGCGGCGGGCATCAAGGTCGTCCCGACCGGTGTCGCGCACGGCACCGTGACGGCGGTAGTCGGCCCGGATCATTTCGAGATCACCACCTTGCGGCGCGACGTCGAGACCTACGGCCGCCGCGCCAAGGTCGCCTTCACCGGCGACTGGGCCGCGGATGCGGCGCGGCGCGACCTCACCATCAATGCGCTCTTCGCCGCCCCCGACGGCACGCTCTACGACCCCTTCGGCGGGCTCGAGGACCTGCGCCAGGGCCGCATCCGCTTCGTCGGCGACGCGCGCACCCGCATCAGGGAGGACGTGCTGCGTCTCTTGCGCTTCTTCCGCTTCTTCGCCCACTACGGCAAGCCGCCGCCCGATGCGGAGGCGCTCGCCGCCTGCCGCGAGCTCGCGCTACTCCTGCCCACCCTTTCGGGCGAGCGCGTGGCGGCCGAGACGCTCAAGCTGCTCGCCGCCCCGGAGCCCGCCTCCGTCGTGGCGTTGATGATCGAAGAGGGCATCGTCGCGCATTTTCTGCCCGAGGCGGATGGCGTGGCACCCTTGCGGGCGCTCGTGACACTCGAGGGCCTGGGGCCGGGTACGGATGCGCTCAGGCGCCTTGCCGCCCTCCTCGATCCTCGGCAGGGCTCGGAGGGAGCCGACGCGCTTGCCTTGCGCCTGCGCTTCTCGAATGCGGAGCGCGAGCGGCTCGTGGCCCTCGCCGCCCCCGCCGAGGTACCGCAGCCCGAGATGTCGGAGAAGGTGCAGCGCCTTCTTCTCTATCGGCTGGGTGCCGCGCGCTTCCGCGATCTGGCGCTCCTTGCCTGGGCTCATGAGATCGCGCGCTCGGGCCCGAGCCCGCGGCGCGCGACCGAGGCCTGGCGCGAGCATCTTGCCGCCGCGGCAAGCTGGACGCCGCGACGGCTTCCCGTGAAAGGGCGCGACGCGCTTCGCCTCGGCGTGCCCGCCGGTCCCAAGGTCGGCCGGCTGATCGCAGCACTCGAGGCGTGGTGGATCGAGGAGGACTTCCGGCCGACGCGCGAGGCCTGCTTGGCCAAGCTCAAGGAGCTGGCGCAAAGCGAGGGCTGAGCCTCTCCTATTTGAGCGCGCTGCGGATGAGATAGCCGGCGAAGTCGGAGGGCTTGAGCTTGACCGGATCGATCGACTGATGGCCCGCCATCGCGCGGCTGACCACGATATCGTCCTCGACGTGCGTCGGCACCACCTTGAAGATGCCGACGGCACCCTTGAGCTTGGGATAGAAGTTGGGGTCGATCATCTTCTCCCTGCGGGCGACGCGGGCGACGATCTCCGCCTCGCTCAAGCCATCGGCCTCCTCCTTCGTGACGAGCGTCCAATCGCTCTCGCCCGCCCAGCCGGCCTCGACGACGGCCTTCACCGGCTCCTCGGTGTAGCCGAGCTTGTAGATGTGCTTGCTCAAGCCGACGTCGGAGCCCCATTTGCCGAGCCTGATGCTCTTCGCCACATAGATCGTGCCCATGGCGATCCTCCTTTTTCGACAGTCTGCGGCGGGACGCGGCCGCTGTCCATGCCGGCATGGGGTGGGGAGCCAGTGTCCCGATTCGAAAATTCATCTCACCCGCAGATAACCGTCATTGCGAGCGCAGCGAACCCCGGCGTACGCCGGGGCAGCGCCTGGTGCGAAACCCGCCCTGGATTGCTTCGGCACCCTTCGGGCGCCTCGCAATGACGATTGTTTTCCTGATGTCGTGAATTCCGGAACTTGCTCTAGTATCGACTCGCGCAAGCGCCCCGCTAAAGTGGCGCCCCAAAGCAGGCGGGCATGGAGACGAAGAATGACGGCGCTCAGAATCTGCTTCGTGGGCGACAGCCTCACCAACGGCACGGGCGATGACGCGTTTCTCGGCTGGCCCGGGCGGCTTTGTGCGGCCGAGCGCCAGCGCGGGCACGATCTCACCTGCTACAACTTGGGCGTTCGCGCCGATACCTCGCTCTTGATTGCGGCGCGCTGGCGGGCCGAGTGCGCGGCACGGCTCCCGGAGCTCTACCAAGGCGGTCTCGTCTTTGCCTTCGGCAACAACGACAGCGCGATCCAGGACGACGCCAAGGAGGTGCGGGTGCCGCAGGCGCAGTCGCTCGCGACCGCGCGCGCGATCCTTGCCGAGGCAAAGGCCTGGACCGAGGCGAAGGCCTGGAAGCCCGTGCTCTTCATCGGGCCCTGGCCGGTCGAGGAGGCAAAGCAGCCGGTGAGCCCGACGGGTGCGGTCAGCTACGACTTCCGCAATGCGCGCATTCTGCAATTGAGCGACGCTTATGGGGCCCTAGCCGAAGCGCTTGGCGTTCCCTATCTCGATCTCTATCGCGCGCTCTCCGAGGATGGGCGCTGGCGGGCGGCGTCCGCTGCGGGTGACGGCGTGCATCCGCCGGCGGAAGGCTACCGCCTCGTCGCCGACAAGGTGGCAGGGTGGCGCGCCTGGCGCGCCTGGCTCGACTGAGGAGGCGGCACTCAGTTGGCGGTCTTGATCAGCTTGCCCTTGACGGTGCGTACCCGCTCGCCGTCGCGCAAGGCGGTGAAGGTAAGGTCCATCCCGCCGCCCGAGAGCGTGCGGGCGTAGCGCTGCAGCTCGGCGCGGCCCTGCGGATCGACGGTGAGCACGTTGACGATGAGGCTGGTCCCCTCGATGCGCGCCCAGATCACGGGATTGCCGCTGAAGGGATCGGGCTCCTCTGCGATGCGCCACGTTCCCGGAGCGGGTCCCGGCACGAAGGCGACCTGATCCTGCTTGCGCTTGACCTTGGGTTTGGCCGGATCGCCGCCCTCGTGCGCCACGGTCGTCCAGGCGATGGAGAAGCCGTTGCCCTCGGGGTGGATCACCACGTCGAGATCGCGCTCGGTCACGCCGAAATAGGCGCTGTCCTTGTTCTCGGCGACGCCGCTTCCCGTGTAGGTGCCGTAGAAGGCCTTGATGGTAAGCGGAGCTTGCGCCTGGGCCGCCGCAGCGAAGCCCAGAAGGAGCACGGCAGGAAGCCACCAGCGAAGACGCATGATCCACTCCTTCCAAATGCACCGCCACTTTAACCCATCTCACGGCGATGCGTGAGTCGCACGCTCCCTCACCCTCCCATCCCTTCGGGATGGGTCCCTCGCTCTCCCGTAAACGGGAGAGGGGCAAACCTTTCCCTCTACCGCTTTGCGGGAGAGGGAAGGGGCCCGTCGCGAAGCGACGGGAAGGGTGAGGGCATTGAACTCTACGGCCACGCCGCGAGCGGGGGAAGCGACATGAGAATCGCCTCGGGATTGCCGCCGGTCATGAGGCCGAAGCGCGTGCCGCGGTCGTAGAGCAGGTTGAACTCGACGTAGCGGCCGCGGCGCACGAGCTGCTGTTCGCGCTCCTCCGCCGTCCAGGGCTCGTCCATGTGGCGCCGGACGATCTTGGGGTAGGCCGAGAGGAAGGCGCTGCCCACCTCGCGGGCGAAGGCGAAACGCGCCTCCCACGCTCCGTCCTCGAGGTAATCGAAAAAGATGCCGCCGATCCCGCGCGGCTCGTTGCGGTGCTTGAGGAAGAAATACTCGTCGCACCATGCCTTGAAGCGCTGGTGATAGCCCGGATCATGCGCGTCGCACGCCGCCTTGAACGCGGCGTGGAAGGCCGCGGCGTCGTCTGCGTCGGCGCGCATCGGGGTCAAATCCGCACCACCCCCGAACCACTCGCGCCTCGTCACGATGTGGCGAGTGTTCATGTGCACGGCGGGGACGCGCGGGGAGTGCATGTGGGCGACGAGCGAGATGCCGCTCGCCCAGAAGCGGCCGTCCTCGCCCGTACCGGGGATCTCCTTGCGGAACTCCGGCGGGAACTCGCCGAAGACGGTCGAGACGTTGACGCCGACCTTCTCGAAGACGCGGCCCCGCAAAAGTGCCGTCTCGCCGCCGCCTCCGCCGCTTCGTTCCCAGCGCTTGCGCTCGAAGCGCCCGGGCGCGCGCTCGGCGTAGGTTCCGTGGAGCGCGTCCTCGATCGCCTCGAACGCCGCGCAGATGTCGTCGCGCAGGCGCTCGAACCAGGCCTGCGCCTGCCGCTTGCGCTCCTCCCTCGTGCTCTCGCTTGCGAGCGCGCTCAACCGCCTCTCCCCGGGAAGAGGCCCGTCTGCCGCAGGGCCTCGCCGAGCACCATGGCAGCGGCGAGCGCCACGTTCAAGGAGCGGCGGCCGGGTGCCAGCGGAATCCTGAGCCGTGCCACCGCACTCGCGCGCACGTCCTCGGGCACGCCCGCCGATTCGCGCCCGACCATCAGGAGATCGTCGGGACGGAAGGCGAAGTCGAGGTAGCTGAGCTCGCCCTTCGTGCTGAGCAGAAGCAGTCGCGCCTCGGGGAGTGCGGCGCGTCGCCAGCCCTCGAAGGCCGCATAAGAGCTGTGGCGGGTGAGCTTGAGATGAGCGAGATAATCCATGCCGGCGCGGCGCAGGTGGCGGTCGGAAAGCAAAAAGCCGCAGGGCTCGATCAGCTCGAGGGGCACCTCGAGGCAGGCCGCGAGCCGCATCATGGCGCCGGCGTTCTGCGGAATGTCGGGCTCAAAGAGGACAAGGCGCAAAGCGACCTCGGCAGCTTCGCTTAAGCATTGAATTTTTCGACGTTATCCGGCTTTGGCGGCTTTGCAAGGGGGCGGATTTGCATTATACCCGAGCGCGCCGAACGGGGTCTTTCGACGAGGCCCCAGAGGGGCGGGTGCGGCAGGTTGTCGCATTGTCTCGAGGCAACTGGTCTTTAGAACCATTCGCGCCGATCGGGGCAGCCTCCCGGCTCTGCCATCGAGAAAGGGGTGAGCATGGCGACAAGCGCGGAGACGAGCGCTCATGGTGCGGCAGGCGTCGCGGTCAAGCGCCGCGACTTTCTTTATCTGGCGACCGGGGCCATGGGGGCGGTCGGTGCTGCGCTCGCGGTTTGGCCCTTGATCGAAAGCATGAATCCCGCGGCGGATGTGCTCGCGCTGTCGTCGAGCGAGGTCGATCTCTCGCCCATCCAGGTGGGCCAGCGCATCACCGTCAAGTGGCGCAGCCAGCCCGTCTTCGTTGCCCGACGCACGCCCGAGGAGATCGAGGAAGCGCAGAAGGTCGACGTGCAGGAGTTGCGCGACCCGCAGGCCGATTCCGCGCGGGTCAAGAAGCCCGAGTGGCTGGTCATGGTCGGCATCTGCACGCACCTCGGCTGCGTACCGCTCGGTCAGATGTCGGGCGATCCGCGCGGAGACTGGCACGGCTGGTTCTGCCCGTGCCACGGCTCGCAGTACGACACCTCGGGCCGCATCCGACAGGGACCGGCGCCGGCCAACCTCGTGATCCCCCAATACGCCTTCCTCACCGACACAAGCGTTCGGATCGGCTAGGGGTGCCAAAGATGAGTCAGCCCGCCTGGAACAGTCCGGTCGTCAAGTGGATCGACGAGCGCCTGCCGATCTTCACGCTTCTGCACCACAGCACGAGCGGCTACCCCACGCCGAAGAACCTCAACTACTGGTGGAACTTCGGCTCGCTCGCCGGCTTCATGCTGGTCGTCCTGATCGCGACCGGCATCGTGCTGGCGATGCAATACCAGCCGAATGCGGCACTCGCCTTCGACAGCGTCGAGCGCATCATGCGCGACGTGAACTACGGCTGGCTCCTGCGCTACCTGCACATGAACGGCGGCTCGATGTTCTTCCTCGCGGTCTACATCCACATCTTCCGCGGGCTCTATTACGGCTCCTACAAGCGGCCGCGGGAGCTCCTGTGGTGGCTCGGCGTCGTCATCCTCCTCCTGATGATGGCGACCGCGTTCATGGGCTATGTGCTGCCCTGGGGCCAGATGAGCTTCTGGGCGGCGACGGTGATCACCAACCTCTTCTCGGCGTTTCCGGGGGTCGGCAGGTTCATCGTGCATTGGCTGTGGGGCGGCTTCGCGGTCGACAACGCGACGCTCAACCGCTTCTACGCGCTTCACTACCTCCTGCCCTTCGTCATCCTGGGCGTGGTGGTGCTGCACCTCTGGGCGCTGCACACGACGAAGTCGAACAACCCGCTCGGCATCGACGCGAAGGGCCAGCAGGACACCATCCCCTTCCATCCCTACTACACGGTGAAGGACAACTTCGGCATCGGCGTGTTCCTCATCGTCTATCTCGGCTTCGTGTTCTTCGCGCCGAACTTCTTCGGCGAGCCGGACAACTACATCCCGGCGAACCCGCTGCAGACGCCGCCGCACATCGTGCCGGAGTGGTACTTCCTGCCCTTTTACGCCATCCTGCGCTCGATCCCCGACAAGCTTACGGGCGTGCTCGCGACGTTCTTGTCGATCCTCGTCCTCTTCGTGCTGCCGTGGCTCGACTTCTCGCGGGTGCGCAGCGCCACTTTCCGCCCCCTCTACAAGAAGGCCTTCTGGCTGCTCGTGGTCGACGTGGGCGTGCTCGGCTACGTCGGCGCCAATCCGCCCGAGGGCGGCTTCCTCGTGATGGGCCGCATCGCGACCGCATACTACTTCCTGCATTGGTTCATCCTGGTGCCGCTCATCGCGCTTTTCGAGCGGCCGAGGCCGCTCCCCGTGAGCATCAGCCAGCCCGTGCTCGGCGGCGGACTCGCCGCCGCTGCCGCCAATCCGATGGAGAAGGCCTGATGCGCAAGCCGCTCGCAGCGGCCGCCGTCGCGGCGCTCGCGCTTGGCATCGGCTTGCCTGCGCATGCCGCCGACGAGCAGCTGCAGATCGAGCGCCAGCAGTGGTCGTTCTACGGCGTCTTCGGCGCCTTCGACCGGGCGGCCGAGCAGCGCGGCTTCGAGGTCTACAAGGACGTCTGCGCCAACTGCCATTCGCTCAATCAGCTCGCCTATCGCAATCTCGAGGAGATCGGGCTCAGCGCCAACGAGGTCAACGCGGTGGCGGCGAGCGTGCAGGTCGAGGACGGCCCCAACGACCAGGGCGCGATGTTCGAGCGGCAGGGCAAGCCGTCCGACCGCTTCAAGGCCCCCTTCGCCAACGATCAGGCCGCGAGGGCCGCCAACAACGGGGCGCTGCCGCCCGACCTCTCGCTCATCGTGAAGGCGCGCGAGGGCGGGCCCGATTACGTCTATTCGATCCTGACCGGCTTCAAGGACGCGCCGGCCGGCTTCAAGATGACCGAGGGCATGAGCTACAACACGGCCTTTCCGGGGCACCAGATCGGCATGCCGCCCCCGCTCAGCGAGGGTGTGGTAACCTACGCGGACGGCACCAAGGCAACCGTGCCGCAGATGGCGCACGACGTCGTCACTTTCCTTAGCTGGGCGGCCAACCCCGAGCTCGAGACGCGCCATCGCGTGGGTGTGAAGACCATCATCTTTCTCGTCATCCTGACCGGCCTCCTCTATGCGATTAAGCGCAAGGTGTGGGCCGGCGTGCATTAGCATTTTCGATGGGAAAAGCGGGATTGCCACCGATTCAGCCTTGATTTTTTCAAGAGAATCCATAAAATACAGATATTCTGCTCATGCCATCCAGAGGCGCCCATGACCCGGACTACGGCAGTGGAATTCCAGCGCAATTTCGGCGAGTTCCAGCATCGGGCGCGGCGCGAGCCGGTGGAGATCACCCGACATGGCCGGCGCGAACTGGTTCTGATGTCGGCGGACCACTACGATTGGCTGATGGCGGCGGCACGGCGGAGCTTCCGGACGGCAGACGCGGCACCCGTGGTGGTCGATGCGGTACGCCGCGCGGAGATGGATGGCGAGCACGCGCACCTCGACGACCTGATGAAGTGAGTACGTTCCGGTGGCGCTGCCCGAGCCGAAGCCCGGCTTGGTCATTCGTTACGACTACGTGTGGAGCCGCGAGGCCGGCGTCGGCCGCGATCAGGGCAAGGAGCGTCCGGCGTGTCTCGTTGCGGCCAGCGATTCCA
>Ga0074044_10003724_pt1 | contig 12872 bp, 10 predicted proteins | sample BogForMeECP23OM1_FD_94443 | JGI IMG/M metagenome (GOLD analysis project Ga0074044, IMG submission 94443) | Bog forest soil microbial communities from Calvert Island, British Columbia, Canada - Bog Forest MetaG ECP23OM1 | ecosystem: Environmental > Terrestrial > Soil > Wetlands ...
CACATTCACCTTCTCGCGATCCAATCCGAGTTCTTTTTCCACCGCCAGATACTGCGCCGCAAACGCTTCATTCACTTCAATCAAATCGATGTAGTCGAGCGACAGCCCAGCTTTCTGCAGGGCCACCTTCGTCGCCGGCACCGGACCGCGTCCCATCACCTTCGGCTCCACCCCCGCAATCCCCCAACTCACAATCCTTCCCAGGGGCTCCATGTTTCGTTTGCGAACTTCTTGGAGCGACATCACGACTACCGCCGCCGCCCCATCCACAATGCCGCTCGCATTCCCAGCCGTCACTGTCCCATTTTTCCCGAACGCGGCCTTCAGCTTCGCCAGCCCTTCCATCGTGGTCTGCGGACGCCGGTGATCATCTTCCGCCAGCACTTCTCCCGTAGCCTCGCCCTTCCCATTCCGCAGCGGCACCGGAACCAACTCTTCCTGGATGCGTCCTTCTTTATAAGCCGCATCCGCCTTCTGCTGCGAGCGCAGCGCCAACTCATCCTGCGCCTGCCGCGTGATCCCTTGCTGCTCGCCGTACAACTCGGCCGTGTTCGCCATGTACAGACCGCAATAGCTGTCGAGCAGCGCCACCATGAGCGAATCTTCCATCTTGCCGCCCGGCGCCAGCGTAAATCCATCGCGCCCGCGAATCGTAAACGGAGCCTGCGACATCGCCTCCATCCCGCCCGCCAGCACGATCTTCGCCTCATCCACCATGATCATCTGCGCCGCGGAAACAATCGCCTGCATCCCCGAGCCACACAGCCGGTTTACCGTCAGCGCCGGAGTCTCAATCGGCAGCCCCGCCCGCAATCCCACGTGCCGCGCCCCATACAGCGCATCGCCCGAAGTCTGCTGCGCATTGCCAAAGACCGCATGATCAAATTCCTTGGCATCGATCCCCGACCGCTCGATCGCGCCCTTCGCCGCAACCGCGCCCAACTCCTGCGCCGTAAAGTCTTTCAACTTACCGCAATAACGCCCAAATGGCGTACGTGCCCCACTGACAATCGCGATATCACCCGGTTTCAACATGGCTTTCCTTACAGAATTCTTTGATCAGAACGCATCAGAGCGGATAAAAACCATTCCGCAAACTGGTTAGTGTAGCAGCGCGTGAACCGATTTGACCACTAAGTGGATCACTGTGTAAGTTGCAGTTTTCCGAGATGCGCATGTGGGGGACAGCCGCCCTCGGCTGTCCGTTCGAGCGCAGCTCGAACCCTTACTGCCGTAGCCGACCAAGGGGGAATCCAATGGAACAGCGCGTCAGCATCATCCCACTCGGAGTATCGGACCTAGAACGCAGCAGCGAATTCTACGAGCGCCTGGGATGGCGCCGCTCCATGGCCAAGGCTGAAGGCGTCGTATTCTTCCAGGCAGGAGGCATCGCCCTCGCTCTGTATCCGCGGAACGACCTCGCGAAGGATGCGAACGTTTCTTCTGAAGGCCGCGGCTTCAATGGAATCTCGCTCGCCCACAACACGCGCAGTCGTGCAGAAGTTGATTCAGTGCTCAAGGACGCGGTTGCCGCTGGGGCAACGCTTGTCAAGCCCCCGCAGGAAGCCTTCTGGGGCGGCTATTCCGGCTACTTCTCCGACCCGGACGGATTTCTTTGGGAGGTTGCCTGGAATCCATCCTTCGCCATGGCAGAAGATGGAAGCATTCGGATTCCGGATTAGCTGCACGATTTCGCGACTCGGCGATCGTCGTTTACGCCACGGCTCCCGTCGCCAGCGCCGCGGCCAGCGCCACAACTTTCCCCGGCCCCTGCACCAGCGAAGTCGCCAACGCATGCTCGGCGCGGTTGATCACTTCCGTCACAATATCGACGGGATCATAGCTTTCCCGCACCACGGCCTCGGCCAGTCCGGCGGAAAACTCAAGCGAGTGCCCCTTCTCGCCGCCATCTTTCGCCGGCAACCGTACCTCGGCAACCACCTTCCGCAGTTTTTCCACCGCCATCAGCGCTTCTTTTTCCGCCGTGTCCCCAAGAATGAGTGCAATGGTCGTCGTATCGTAACGAAATGCCAAATCATTCGTCCGTATATTCGCCGCGAACTGTTGTCCAATCTTTTCCATCACGCTCTCAATCGCAGCCTCGCCATATTCCTTGAGCAGCGCCGCGCTCCGGCCAAACTGCAGCAGCAGCACGGAAAGTGCAGACGCATTCTGCGTCGCACGCTTGCTCTCCGCCAAAAGCAAGTCAAGGTAGGAGCTTCTCTTCAACAATCCGGATTTCTCATCCGTCACCGAAAGATTTTTCACCAGCCGCCGCAACCCGGCATTATTCAGCGCGATCACCATCTGATCAGCCAGCGTCTTCAGCACCACCGCATCCGTCTGCGGCCAGGCCCGCGGCTTGTTGTGCAGCAGCGCCAGCACTCCCACCGGATCCTCGCCGTTGCTCAAGGGAAATGCCATGATCGCCGAAGCTCCCAGTTCCACCACGGCGTTACGGGCACCCTGCAGAGTCCCAGCTTTCTGCGCATCAGTAATGATCACGGGCTCGCCCGAAGTCGACGCTAAAGCTAAATCCTGCAGCGCGCACATTACCTCCTTGATCGCCCCGGTCCCGCCCGCCTTCATTCCCTTCCCACAAAACTCCTGCACAGCCGAAGGCGCCGAACCCGGCGTACGCATCGCCGCCACGCAACGCGATACCTCCCAGTGCGCCCCAATTTCATTCACCGCTGTGGTCAGCACCGCGGCCGCCGTCGCCTGGTGATATAGCTTCCGTGTAATCTCCGCAACCCGCGTTACATTGCGCATCTCCGCCGCCGGATCGGTCGCAGACGCCGCGGCCACCGGAACGGGCGCCGGAGGCGGAGTCTTCGCTACTGCTGGCAGGGGCGCGGCTCCCGCATAGTGCGGCGTCACCCCCGCAGAAAGATACAGCCGCTGCAAATCTTCGTTGCGTTCTTCTTCTCGTGGGAACAGTTCCTGGATTCTCTGCAGCCGCTCTACTGCCTTGTTACGCATCCCGTACTGCACCAGGATTTCCGCCTGCAACATCAAGTCCTGCAGCGTGGAAGCTCCCAGCGTCGCCTCATTCTCCGTCGCAGGCTCAGTCGCTGCTTTACTCACTGGAGTGAATCGCGAAGCAATCGCATCGAACTTCTTCTCGTCAATCTTGCCCTTCAACATTTCCAGCCGTTTGGTGTGCCCGGCCTCATAAGGATCTACTTCCGCCGCCCGGTCCAGACATTCAGCCGCCTTGGTGAAGTCTCCAGTGCTGCAATACACATCGAAAAGCTTCAGCAGTGTCTGGCAATAGTCGCCTTCGCGATTCGCTGCGTTGAACAACTCGCTCAAGAACTCCAGCATTCCGGGGGACGCTCGACGCGTGGACGCGATCTCCTGCATCACCGCCACAAACTGCCGCCGTTCCCCACGTTTCGCCTGGAACTGCCCCAGCTTCCGCGCCAACGACACCGCCGCATCGTCTTGCTCCGCATCCGTCAACTGTCCGATCAGGTCGGTCACTTGCGACATGCGGTTGGGATTTTGTTCAAACAGTTGCCACACCAGCGGCTCCGCGTCAGCGTAACGCCCCGCCGCCAGCAGAGCCTCCGCGTAAACGTCCCTCAGGATTGGAGAAGTTTTCCCGGCATTGACCTGCGGCTCCAGAATAAAAATTGCTGCCCCAACCTGCCCTTGCCCGAGCAGGCTTTTTCCATAAGCCAGCGAAATTTCCTCGTCGGACGAATCTTCCTGATATGCGCGCTCATACCAACGCGCCGGGTCCTCGCCGCTGGCCGCCGTGAGTTTCGCGATTTGCATGTACGCTTCGGCCGCCGCCTTGCTTTCTCCAAGCTCAGACAGCAGTTCCGCAATCCGCAGAAAGTTCGGCTGCACCGGATCTAGCGCCACCACCCGGCCCAATATCTGTAATGCATCCTTTTTTTTCTCGGGAAGCTTCGCCAGATCGCCAAGTGCTGATTCATACGTGCCCACTGCCAGCTTCTTGTTTGACCCCTCCAGGAGTTGCCCGAAGCGATACTTCTGCTCCCACGTCGGGCTGCCATGCCGCGCCAGCTTCTTGTAAGTCAGGCTGGCACGCGTCGCGTCTCCAGCATTCACCTGCCGCTCAAATAGTTCACCCAGCAACCGCACCGCATCCCGTCCCCGGTTCTGCGAAAGACACAAGTCCGCCGACAGCTCGCGCACTTTGTCGTTTTCCGTATCGTCCCGCAGGACCAGCAGATACTCCTCGAGCGCCTCGGCGGCTTTGCCCTTTTGTAGAAGCTTTTCGGCACGCTCCAGCCGCCGCGCTATCTCGGCTCGGTCCGGGCGGGTTGTGATCTCAGGCATGGGTTGGGAATGGGCAGACTACTCTGCTTCGATTCTAGGAGCCCCCCTCGGCGGCAGCAATCCGCAAGGACCCGCTGTCGATTACGAAAGTTACCCGCAGGGTCTTAGGTGTTAGGTCTCAGGTCTCAGGAAAACCTAAACTCAGGACTTATCGCCTAAGACCTATGACCCAAGACCTATAACCCAAGACCTATGACCCAAGACCCACTCCGCAGTTGGGAGAACTCCTCTCGATTTGTTATCGTTCCCCATGCCTCTCGCTCCGTCTGTCGGGGAGAACAACCAGCAACAAACCCACGAAGAAGGCCTCCATCATCAACTCACCGCCGGCCAAATGACCATGGTTGCAGTCGGCGGCTCCATCAGCACCGGCCTTCTCCTCGGTTCGGCCTCGGCTCTCGAGATTGCCGGACCTGGCGTTATCCTCAGCTATATCATTGCCGCCTTCATCGCCTACACCGTTACCATGGCTTTAGGGGAACTGGCCAGCACACATCCGGCCGCCGGATCCTTCGGCATCTACGGCGAACTCTATCTCTCTCCATATCTCGGATTTCTCAGCCGCGCCGGCTACTGGGCCTCCATCGCCTTCTCCATCGGAGCCGAACTCGTCGCCTCCGCCACTTACATGGCCTTCTGGTTCCCAGCCGTTCCCGGAGAGATTTGGGTGGTCCTTTTTTCCGCCGTGCTCGTCCTGGTCAACTTGCTCAGCGTCGGTTCCTTTGGGCGCTTTGAGTTCTGGCTTTCCATGATCAAGTTCGCCGCCATCGTAGTGTTTATTCTGGCGGGGAGCGCCCTGCTGCTTAGCGGCCGCATAGCCCCGCAATATACCGCTCACGGAGGATTTCTGCCCAAGGGTCCCATCGCACCGCTGCTCGCGGTCTTCATCGCCATCTATACCTTCGGCGGTGTCGAGATGCTCGCCGTCACCACAGGTGAATCCCGTTCCGCCAGGGATATTCCCCGCGCTGCTCGCCTCACCTACTTCCTGCTCGCGTTCCTTTACATCGGCTCCATCACCTTGCTGGCCGGCGTGATGCCATGGAATCACGTCGGCCCTTCTGAGAGCCCGTTCGTTACTGTCCTGCGTCTCGCCAGGATTCCAGCCGCGGCCTTCCTCATGAATTTCGTCGTCCTCACCACCGCGCTCTCCGGAGCTAACGCCAAGCTCTACGTCGCCTCGCGCCTGCTGTTTTCCATGGGCCGCACCGGGTGGGCTCCTGCAAGCCTCGGCAAGTTGAACGCCGCGGGATCACCGCGTCTCGCCTTGTTCGTGTCTTCCTACGGAATCGTGACCGCGCTCGTCATCGAAAACTGGGCGCCGAAACAAGCCTTTCTTTACATCTTGGGAGCCTCATTCTCCGGCCTGATTCTTTCCTGGATCGTCTCCCTCGCCGCTCACGTCAGCTTCCGCTGGCCTCTCACTCGGGAACAAGTCGCTGCTCTGCCCATGCGCTCTCCTCTGGGTGTATGGGGATCGATGGTTGGCTTCGTCCTCGTCTGTATCGCCGTCTTTCACACTCTTCTCTCATCGCACGTGAACGAAATCGGTGGCCTCGTCTTCTTCGCAGGAATCACCCTCGCTTATTTTCTTCTGAAACATCGCCGTCGAGCCTAAGAGCATTGTCATTCCGAACAGCCTATCGTGAGGAACCTGCTTTTGATTTTGCTTGCTCGGTCACAAGCCTAACCACAACCCCGACTCAGGAATGCACGGCTGAACATTACCAACGTAAGCCGATTTCTCGCTTTTCCGCTGCCCGCATCTCCTCCACTCAGCTAGCCTCGATACGGAAGAATCTTTCAGAATCACCAACGGGCCAAGCCTTTGATTCTCTCAATCCTTCTGTTCTATTCCTCTGACGTCCGCCCAATCTTCTGGTGCGCAGTCGGACTTTGCGTCGGCCTCTATCTTTTTTTCAACGGCTTCCGCCTGCTGCAGCGCCGCCACCTCATCCTCGATACTCCAGTCTCGAAAATTCGCAGCGCATCCATGGGGATGGTCGAGCTCAACGGCCAGGCGGTGGGACCGTACACCGTCATCGCCCCTGTAACCGAGCGTCCTTCCTACTACTTCCGCACCGTCGTTTGGGAATGGAAACGCCAGGGTCGCAGCAGTCAGTGGGTTAAAGTGGCCGCCGAGTGCATGCACGTCCCGTTCTTCCTCGATGACAATACCGGCAGAGTCATGGTCGACCCGCGCGGCGCCGAACTCGACCTCCACCGCGACTTCCAGCAGGAATTCTGCGATTCTTTCTTCACCACCAAGGAAGAAGTGCCGTCCAATGTGCGCACTCTTCTTCTGCGCCACGGCATCAACACCACTAACAAAATCAAAGTCGAAGAGTTTTGCATCAAGCCGAAAAATGCGCTCTTTGTTCTGGGAACGCTGGGCGAAAACCCCGGGCTCGAACTCAACCCTCAACCCATCCAGGATGACGAAAACAACACGCTCACCTTCGCAAAAACGCTCTGGTCCAACCCCGCAGAATCGGCTCTAGGCCGCCTAGGATTTTCGTTCACAGCGGGACGTGCCGACGATACCTCGCTGGAGCACCATTCAGTCAGCGAACTCCTCATCGGCACCAGTACCTTTCGCAGCCCCAACGCTCAACAGTCGAGTCTCCAACCCCCTGTTTTGAGCAGTTCAGTGCCCTCTGCTTCCACAAGAAAATTCGATCCTCCGCCAGTTCCTTCTGCAACAAGAACGCCCGATCATGCCGCGCCGCAGAAAGTTGCTGACGCCCTGATGAAAGCAGGCATCACGAATCCAGCCGCGTGGGCCGCCGCCGGCACGATTCCTTCAACTCCATCCGTCCCGGCGAACACCTCGAACGGAACCACATCTCCAACCGAAGGCTTCGACACACGTCCTTCTGTGGTGCTTATGAAGGGCAAAAATAATCCAACCTTCCTGATTTCTTGGCGCAGCCAGCGCGAGGTCGCCCGCTCGCTCGGTTGGAAATGCGCGCTGCAGATCTGGGGCGGGCCCGTGCTTGCCCTGCTCTGCCTTTACGGCCTGCTCACACTCACTCACCAGATCTAGCCTGTGTGGAAACAAACTGTTCGTCTAGTACAATGCTCGCGTGAGTAATGCCGTTCGCATAGGAATCCTCGGCGACTTTAATCCCGAATTCCGTTCCCACCGCGCCACCCCGGACTCCCTGCAGCATGCTGCCCGCAAGCTCGATTTAAAAATCGAGTCGGAATGGATCCCAACGCCTTCGCTGATCGCTTCCGGCGCGGAAAAGATCCTTGAGAGCTTTGACGGTCTCTGGGCCTCGCCCGGCAGTCCCTACAAGAGTTTCGACGGCATGCTTAAAGGCATCGAGTTCGCCCGTCGCCGCGACTGGCCATTTCTTGGCACCTGTGCAGGCTTTCAGTACGCCCTGATCGAATTCGCGCGCAACGTCCTCGGCATCGCCGATGCCGACAGCGCCGAAAACAACTCCGGATCGAAGAACATCATTATCTATCCCGTGGCCTGTGCCGTTCCCGATCGAAAAGGCAACGCCCCAAAATTATCTGGTGTCGTGCCCGAGATTCGCCTCCGCCCCGGTTCCTACCTGCAATCCTTTTACGGAAAAGACAAAGAAATCGTCACCGAAGAATTTTTCTGCAACTTCGAAGTCAATCCCGATTACGAATGGGCCACAATGGAAGCGGGTTTCCCCGTGGTCGCCCGTGGCGCGCAAGGCGAGATCCGCGCCATCGAGTCTCCCACCCACCGCTTCTTCATTGCTACTCTTTTCCAGCCGCAGCTATCGTCCACGGAAAAAAATCCGCACCCCGTCGTTCTCGCCTTCGTGCAGGCCGCCGCCGATTGGGAGCGCAAGAAACTCGACGACAGTGTGCTGGAGTAGCGCCCGCGAAGCTTACAAAAGAAAATTACAGAAGATTAATCTTCCACCGCATCCTCAGACTAAAGTTTCCCCAGGATGCGCCGATTTAAGTCTTTATGGTGAACCCAATCAGCAACAGCCAATTCAGCCAAGCCAGTGAAGCCGGCAAGCCCGCGGCGCCAAAACCTCCTCAACCGCAGCAGCAGAGCGCTCCGCAGCCCTCCTACACTGTCACGTTGAAAAGCGCCGGCGACGTCGATCATGACGGCGACTCCCACTAGACCAACTCCAACTCAGCTCAAAAAACGCTTTGCATCACCGCAAGATGGAGTGACGGTGCACTTCGCCGTCCTCCATTTTGTGTCTTCTTCCACACGAACTCCTGGCAGGCCGCTGAAAAACTCTTGCATCGAGCACGATTGGGAAGGGCACGAGTTTCACTCATGCCCTAAGTCGCGCAAAATCAATGTGGCTTTAGCCGAATGAGGGTGGCTCTGATTGCTCCGAAGGATTTCTTAGTGCTGCTACGGGACCACGCAGAGAATCATTTGCGTTCCGCTGATCAAGTGGAGATTATGTTTCTGAGAGCTGATTACCGAATCTTCCGCGCCTCCCGAAGCAAGCGACACTCCGGACATTCCCACCGCGCCTTGCGCCTCGCGAGTCAATCGCCCGTTGGCAGCCATCCCCGGCATCGCATCCTTCGCCGTGTCAGCGCCCGCTGGCCTCTCTATTGGAACAGGTGCGTTGGTCCCAGTGCTCATCGCTCCCTTTAGAGACATTGGAGCCTTCGCCGACATAGGAGATGTGCCATCATTCCCGGCCGCATCTGCTTCCGGCCTGCCGATCGCCTGAATCGTCAGTTTGAGCGGAACATGCGTCCCATTCTTGAGAACAACTGAGTCGAACGTGATACCGATCTTGGATGCGGATTCCCCATGGTGCAGAGAAACCTCCGCCACATGGCCAACAACTTTTAATCCCTTTGGCGTCGGAGCGTTGTTCGCATAAGGCAGATAATCTTCGACAAGCCTGGCGGTTACTATGTCGCCAACTTTCGCTTTCTTCACATCGACAGATTTTGTAAGTTCAGCCCGAATGATTGTGCCGGGCACGAACAGTTCGGTCGGGTTCTTGGAATTCGAGCTTTCGTTAGATTGGCCGGAATCTCGAGCGAAGCAAACTCCGACCATCAGGAACGCCGCGATCATGGCGAATTTAGGAAACCTCTTCATAGGCGGGGGCGCGATGACACGCCTCCCCAATAGCCTATGCTCATTCTCTTCAGGAACCAAGTGAGCCCGGTCCGGGGTAGTGGCGCAGTTTGAAATTTGAGCGCTGTTATTCACTTGGCGTCATCCCGAGGTCCCGCGCGTCAGATTGCCTGCAATTGCTTTCGACTACGCCTTAATATGGCAGCTGGCCAGCCCACGCTTTTCCAAATACTGCTGGTGATAATCCTCGGCGGGGAAGAACGTCACCGCGGGAACGATCTGCGTGGCAATCGGCTTGGAATAGCGATGTGCCTTCTCCAGCGCCTCCTTCGAAGCCTGAGCCGCCACTTGCTGCTCCGGCGTATGGAAAAAAATCGCCGACCGGTACTGCGTTCCCCAGTCTGGTCCCTGGCGGTTCAGTTGCGTGGGATCGTGGTTCTCCCAGAAGACTTTCAGCAGATCCTCATACCGAACCTTTGCCGGATCAAACTCCACTTCCACCGCCTCTGCGTGGCCGGTGCGATCAGTGCAAACCTCTTTGTAAGTAGGGCTGTCGGTCTGTCCGCCCGTATACCCCACGCGCGTGCCAAGCACTCCCGGAATTTGTCGGAAGGTCGCTTCCACTCCCCAGAAACATCCCGCTGCGAATGTCGCTTTCTGCATCTCAGTAATCGCTCCTGCGCTGGGGATGAACTCCCCAAAATTTTTACTTAACTGTGACAAACTTCTGATTGGATAGATATTAGATGATGAAGTCGCCGGAAAGTCACGGGCGCAACGAACGATGGCCTTTTCGGGTAATTGACCCGCCAACCGATTCAAGCTAAAGTGCGGCAAGATTGTCGCGGGAATTGTTCCGGGAGAAGTCCTTGGTTTTTAAACCCAGCCGAGCCTTGGGTGTGCAAAAGGTCGTCTTGCGAAGACTCGCCTTCTGGGTGCTTTTGGCGGCGCTGATGTCGCAGGCCGCTTGGGCCGCCGCAAACTTCACCCCCCAGCGGCGCGTCGGCTATTCCACCGGCGATCAATGGGAACCCGCTCTGGCCGCCGACGGCCACGGACACATCTACATTTTATTTCCTCAATACGGCGCGGTCAGCGACTGCACCGCGTGCAGCATTCCCACCATGTCGCTGCTGGTCAGCAGTGACAATGGATTGTCCTGGGAACCGCCTCATCCGCTCGTGCCCTCATCCAGCGGCCAGTTCGACCCGCAAATTGTGGTCGATCCCGTCGATCGCCAAACCGTCTACGCCTCCTGGCTGCAGAACAATAAACGCGATGTGATGGTCGCGCGTTCGCAGGATTTCGGCCGTTCCTGGTATCTGACCGTAGCCCAGCGTTCTATCGACGATGCCGACAAGCCTGTGCTCACCGTTCACGGGCCCGATGTCTACGTGGGATTCAATCACGAGCAGGATTTCATGGTCGCGGCCTCGCATGACTACGCCCAGAACTTCTCTTCCGCTATCGTGAATCCGAATGCTGGCTCGGGATCGTCGCTGGCTGGCGGTGCCACCGTCGATCCAACCGGCGCAGTTTATTTTTCCTGGACCGCCTACGCGCGTCAGGAATCCAGCACCCATCCGGTCAGCCTCTACGTAAGCCGGTCAGCCGATACCGGTCGCACCTGGAACACAATATTGCTCGATACTTCCAGCGCGCCGCCCGACTGCGCCGCCCAGGGATGCGAGGACGGCTACCTTGGACCCCAAATTGCGCTGGCATCCGACGCGGCGGGCACTCTTTACGCCTTGTGGAATTCCGGCGAGACGAACGGCGGCCCCGAGCGCATTTACTTTTCATCCTCCACTACGAGCGGCTCAAGCTGGTCCGCCAGAACCGATGTCTCAAGTGCAGACCGTAAGACCAATCACAGCTTCCCCGCAATTACCGCAGGCGCGGGCGGCGACGTCCGCATCGCTTGGATGGACACGCGCCGCCACGCTCTTCCCAACCAACCTCTGTGGAATGTTTTCCAGCGTAGTTCAAGCAACGGCGGAGCCACCTGGTGGCCGGAAGCTCAACTCTCCGGCCCGGCGCGCGGTTATGACTACATCCTACCCGAAGGCTTCCGCTTTCCCTTCGGCGACTACTTCTCCATCGCTATCGACAACCTCGACACCACGCACGTCGTTTGGGGTGAAGGCAGCAATTACAAGTCGCCAGGCTCCATTTGGTACGCTCGCGGTCATTAGTCTTTTACCGCTCAGATCGCGAAGCTCGTCGAGACAAACATAGCGAATCTATTTCCTCGCCCGTTCTACCTTTTGCGCCCTCGGCGTTCTCGGCGGTGAAATGTTCACGGCCGGTAATCATTACTCCACAGTAAGTCCGCCGATGAGATCAGCGATCCGTGTCACTTCGTGATCACCGCACCAGCGCTCCAAGTCGTCCACGATCTTCTCCGTCGCGCAAGGATCCCAGTAGCTGGCCGTCCCGATCTGCACGGCAGTGGCGCCCGCCAGCATGAACTCCGCAACATCGGCGGCTGTCGATATGCCTCCCATCCCGATCACCGGAATGTTTACCGCGTGCGCGGCATCGTAGACCATGCGCAGCGCAATCGGTTTGATGGCCGGGCCCGAGAGCCCAGCCGTGACGTTCGCAATTCGCGGCTTGCGCGTCTCCGGATCGATGGCCATCGCCACGAATGTATTAATCAGCGAGATGGCATCGGCGCCGGCCTCCTGCGCAATGTGCGCCATCTGCGCGATGCTGGTCACGTTTGGCGAGAGCTTGACGATCAAAGGCCGCTGTGCAACGCGCTTCGCAGTGGTCACCACTTCGTCCAGCGACCGAGGATCGCTCCCGAACTGCAGGCCGCCGTGCGCTGTGTTCGGGCAGGAAACGTTCAGCTCGTAAGCGGCAATCCCTTCGCCATCGTTAAGCATCTCGATGGTTCTTTCGTAATCCTCACGCGCGTAGCCGAATACGTTGGCAAGAACCACAATGTTTTTGATCTGCCGCAGGCGCGGCAACTTCTCCTGCAGAAACGCGGTTGCCCCGATGTTCTGCAGCCCGATCGCGTTGAGCATGCCGGCCGCGGTTTCCCACAATCGTGGCGGCGGATTCCCAATCATCGCTTCCCGCGAAAGCCCTTTGACGACGAATCCACCCAGCTTGTCGAGGTGCACTACATCTTCGAACTCCACGCCATAGCCAAACGTCCCGCTAGCCGCAATGATTGGATTCTTCAGCGAGATTCCGGCAAAGCTAATACTCAGATCCACCCCAGGCTTCCCGCCGCTTTCGGAAGATGCGGTCACTGCGGAGCCCTCTGGCTATTCTGCCCCCCCATCGCCGGCGCATCTTCGGCCTGATGCAAAGGAACCAAGGCCTCAGTCAAGACGCGCCCCACGGAATGGGTAGGAGCGTTGATCCCGAGCAGCGATGCCAGCGTAGCCGCCATATCGACAGGCTCCGCATGAGTACGATACGTTCCCGGACGAAACGGGAGCCCGTAGAATGCCAGCGGCACGTGCGTGTCGTAGGTGTAGGGCGA